>Ga0247820_10000088_pt1 | contig 42869 bp, 37 predicted proteins | sample 13C_Glucose_Day1_2_FD_192480 | JGI IMG/M metagenome (GOLD analysis project Ga0247820, IMG submission 192480) | Soil microbial communities from agricultural site in Penn Yan, New York, United States - 13C_Glucose_Day14 | ecosystem: Environmental > Terrestrial > Soil > Agricultural land | place...
CGATCACAGGCAAGGTCGCCACCTTCACGCCGATGCCCAATGCCACCATCAACGCTTCGCAAAGGATCGAGGTGAGCACCAGCGGCAACACTGCGCAAAGCACCGCACGCCAGGAGCGGAAGGTCACCAGGCAAAGCAGGATGACGGCCCCGTAAACCCACCAGAGCATGTCGCGGTTGGCCTGTTTCACCACCTGGTTGGTGGCGGCCTCGATACCGGCGCTGCCGGCAGCGAGCAGGAAGGTGGCCTGTTCGCTGTCGTTGTCGCGGGCAAAGGCCTGCACGGTGTCCACCACCCGCGCAAGCGTGTCGGCCTTGTGGTCAGTGAGATAGGCATAGAGCGTGAGCAGGCTGCAGTCATCGTTGTACAGCCCGCGCGGGGCGTTGGCGGTGACCATGTTCAGGGTCGCCTGGTTGTTCACCAGCTCGTACCACTTCGGGCTGCCTTCAGACAGACCAACCAGTACCCTGCGGTTGAGCAGCGCCAGTGAGTTGGTCGAGTCCACGCCCGGCAGGCCGCGCAACTGCCAGTCAAGGTCGTCCACACGCTTGAGGGTATCGTAGGCCGAGCAGCCGCCGGCTGGCGTGCGCACCATCACCGCAAACACGTCACTGCTGGCACCGTAATGCTCGGTGATGAAGGCGTTGTCGCGGTTGTAACGCGAGTCCGCACGCAGCTCGGGGGCGCCAGCATCCAGGTCACCAACCTTCAGGTGCAGGCTCACGGCGAATCCGCCAGCGGCCATCAATACCGCCAGTGCAACGCACCACGCAGCCCAGCGGCGCCGGGTGAAGTGGTCCAGCAGGCGCCACATCGCGTGTTTCTGCGCCCCGCTCGCCTCCGCTTCTTCGGCGCGCAGGCTACGGCGCGCACCTCGGGCGCTGACGCCAACATAGGAGAGCAGCACCGGCAGCAGGATCAAGTTGGTGAAAATCAGCACCGCCACGCCGAGGCTGGCGATGACGGCAAGGTCCTGGATCACCTGGATCCGGATGATCATCAGCACCGCAAAGCCCACTGCATCACACAACAGCGCAGTGAGCCCGGCCAGGAACAGCCGGCGGAAGGTGAAGCGCGCCGCCACCAGGCGGTGCATGCCACGGCCGATGTCTTGCATGATGCCGTTCATCTTCTGTGCGCCATGGCTCATGCCGATGGCGAACACCAGAAACGGCACCAGCACCGAGTACGGGTCCAGTTCGTATCCCAGCACCGGCAGCAGGCCCATTTGCCAGATCACTGCCACCAGTGAGCAGGTCACCACCAGCGCCGTACTGCGCGCACATCGGGTGTACCAATAGAGCACGACAGCCGTGATGGCGATGGCGGCGGCGAAGAACAGCAGGATCTGCCTCAGCCCATCGATCAGATCGCCCACCACCTTGGCGAAGCCGGTGATGTGAATCTGCACACCCTGCTGCTGGAAGCGTTCACGCAGGGTTTCCAGTTCGCTGGCGAAGGCGGTGTAGTCAAGCGCCTTGCCGTCCGGCGTCGTTTCCAGCAGCGGCACGTAGACGATGCTCGAACGCTGGTCGAAGGCCACCAACTGGCCGATCTCGTTGGAGCGTTCGACGTTGTGCTTGAGCGCTTCGAGGCTCGCGTGGCCGCCGTCGTAGCCGTCGGGGATCACCGGGCCGCCTTCCAGGCCCTCCTCGGTCACCCCGGCCCAGCGGGTGGAGGGGGTCCAAAGCGACTTCATCGCCGCACGGTCGACGCCCGGCAGCAGGTACACCGCGTCGTTGAGCTGCTGCAGGCTGTGCAGATAGTCCTTGTCGTAGATGCTGCCACTGGGGTTGGCCACGGCGATGCGCACCGCGTTGCCCAGGCCGGCAAGTTCCTGGCGGTGTTCCAGGTAGTTGTGGACGAATGGGTGATCGCGCGCAATCGTCTTCTCGAAGCTGGCGTTGAGCGTCAGGCGCGTGGCCTGCCAGCCAAGCAGCAAGGTCGCGGCCAGGCACAACAGCAGGACCAGCGCCCGGTGGTTGAACAGTGCACGCTCCAGCAGCGACCCGGACATGTTGTCGAAGTCATCGAGACGGCCGCTGCAAGGCGCGGGCGGATTCATGGCATGCATGGCTCAGTCCTTCGTGGAAGAGGAAGAAGAAGGTGCCAGGCGGCGTGCACCGGCCATGCCGACGGCGACGATGGAACCGTCGGCGGCAGTGGTGGCGGCAGTCAGTGGCAGGCCATCGGAGACCGGCAAGGGATGCGCGGCAAAGTCGCTGAGGCTGCTGCGCAGCAGCATCCCGGCCTGGTTGGCCAGCAACACTTGATCACCGGCGACGCGGATGCCGTTGAGCGAAGCAGGAATCGGGTTGGCCAACGCCTGGAAACTGGCACCGCCGTCATCGGAGGCAAACAACGAACCGCGCAACCCGCCGACCAGCAGCCGCCCGTTGGGCAGCACGCTGGCAGCGAAGTAGCTCCCGTCATAAGGGCCTTGCAAAGCCTCGAAATGAGCACCGGCATCGCGCGAACGCAGCAGCAGGCCCTGTTCGCCGGCGACATACACGTCAGCGCCCTGACGTGCCAAGGCATACAGGTGCAGGCCGCGGCGGTTGGGCAACAGGCCCATGCCGGACTGCCAGCTGCGCCCGCCGTCGGCCGTGATCATGGCCAGGCCGTAGGCGCCCACGACCAGGCCGTGCTGCGCATCGGCAAAGCTCAGCGCCAGCAACGGCTTGTCGGCACCGTCGGCCAGCAGCCGTTGTGCCGCGGCCAAACGGCGCTCATCAGCAGATGCCTCGGCTGCCTGCAACTCCAGCGCAGCGGCGCGCTTGCCGTCGAGCTGCAAAGTCCAGTGCTCGCCGCCATCCTCGCTGCGCAGCACTACGCCGGCGTGGCCAACCGCCCAGCCGTTGCGCTCGTCGACGAACTGCACCGCGGTCAGGCTGACACTCACCGGCACGGTCTTGGCCTGGCGCCAGGCCTTGCCGTTGTCATCCGAGAGCAGCACCACGCCACGCTCGCCCACCGACACCAGGCGCGTGCCGGCACGGGCCACATCCTGCAACACCGCTCGCAAGGCCTGGGGGCCCTGCACTGCGGGCTGCGAGAGCACATCCACGCTACCGCCGGCGTAGGCCGGAGGCAGCGCGCAACAGGCGGCCAGCAGCCAGCCATGGAGCATCTTGTTCATCGCACGCAACCTTTTGTTCTTGTAGTCGATACAGCCCAGGTGCAATGCGCCTGCTCAGCGCACGCCCTCACCCGCCATGGCATCGGCGGTGAATACCGAGTCCTTGTAGGGCGGCACGATGCGGTACTGCTCCTGCTTGCCGGCAAACAGGTCGCCGGCAAACCACGCGCCGGAGAGCAGGTCATAGAAGCCGTTGGTCAGGGTCACCACGCCAGGCAGGTCAGGCAGTACTACCGGCGAGGTCCAGACCACTTTGGCCAACTGGTTGCGTGCGTCGTATCGCTCACCCAGCACCGCCGCCCAGGTGTCTTCATCGAGGTAGTAGGTGCTCTTGGGCATCACGTGACGCTGGCCCTCCTTGAGCGTCGCCTCCACCACCCACACCCGATGCAGTTCCCAGCGGATGGCTTGTGGCTTGAGGTGATGCGGGTCGAGCAGCGCTTCGGCGTTGGCGGCGGTAAACACCTTGTTGGCGTTGTAGGGGATGTACATCTCTTTCTTGCCCACCAGCTTCCAGTCGAAGCGGTCCAGGCGGCCGTTGAACACGTACAGTTCGTCGAAACTCATCACCCCCGCTGTAGCTGGGGTCGGCGTGTCGCAGCAGGCATTGGGCAGGCGGCGCACGCGGCGCTGACCAGGCAGGTAGGTCCACACCGCCGCTTTATCGGCATTGAGGTTTTCAAGGCCGGTGATGGCCTCCCCCGCCCGCAACGGCGGCCCATCGTTGGTCATGCGGATGGACCAGAACACACCTTTGTCACCACTGCCCCCAGGCAGATACCAGGGCATCTGCAAATCGGCGCGCGAATCGTTGGTCAGCACGTGCTTGCCGTCGGCGGTGGTCAGGTACTGGTTGAAGCTGGCGTGCCACGAGGCACCGCGCCAGCGCAGCAGGTGGTTCCACATGGCTTCTACGCCATTGCCCGGGATCGGGAACGGAATGCCCCCGGAGGCGCCTTCGGGCATGGCGCCGGCAGGGCCGTCCACCAACTTGCCGCTGGTGGCGTTGGCAAAGGTTGCGTCATACACCGATTGCGGTGCGGCAGCGCTGCGGTGGGTCGGGTAGACGTCCAACCGGTAGCTGTCGGGGTACTTCTTCAGCATCGCCTGGATGCCTGGGGTCAGCTTGTCAGCGTACTGCGTCATGTTCTGCGCAGTGATGGTCAGCAGCGGCTTGTCAGCGGCGAACGGGTCGCCACGCTTGCCGCCGTCCTTGTAAGCGGCGTCGACCTGGGTGTAACCGCCGGTCCATGCTGGGATACTGCCGTCGGCATTGCCGGCACGCTCGCCGCCCAATGGGGTCAGTGTGGTATTGAGCGTTGCCGCCTGCTCGGGGGACACCGCGGCAAAAGCGCCGTGGGCGAGCAGCAGCGAGGCACTCAGGGCAGTGAACAGGGAAACGACTTTATTGTTGTGTTTCATCGGGTAGTCCTCGGTCAGAAGGTACGGCTGACGGTGAAGGCGATGAAGTCGCGGTCTTTGAGCGACTGTTCGAAGGTGTAGTTGTTGTCGGCATCGAGGAAGGTGTTTTCCGGGCCGTAGTAATGCGTGTAGGTCAGGCCAAGGCTCCAGGTATTGAGATAGTTGCCCTTCAGGCCGATGTTCAGGTCGCCGCCATGGTCGGTACCAAAGCCGGTACCCAAGGCCATCGAGGCACCGTTGGTGTAGCTCGCCCCGATCGGCACCGAGAGGTCCAGGCCTGGGTAGATCTGCCGGTACATCGGCTCGAAGACCAGACGCAGGCTGGTGGCGTTCCGGTCGGCGTTGGGGTCGACGGCGTCGGCGTTCTTGCTCACACTCATCACCCGGTTCCAGGCAATCTCGCCCAGGAAAGTCGACTCGGCGGCCATGAAGTTAGGCTCCAGGCTCGCCAGCCAGGAGACGTTGGCATGCAGCGTGCGGCCGGTGGCGTAGATCGGGTTGTCGTCGTTGTCGATCACCTCGCCCGTCGCCAGCGCATGCTGGTTGGTCGAGGCCAGTGGCTGGTTCCAACGGGTGGAAAGCTCGCCAGCGACGTTGAAGTTGCCCAGGGTGGTGGAAAAACTGGCGCCCAGTGCCTCGATGCCCTCGGGGTACACCCAGTAGAACTCGCCGGCCTTGCCACTGATCGGGTCGAGGTTGGCGAAGTCGGGGCGTACGTTGAGCTGCGGTGACTTGTCGTGGAAGCGAATGGCATAGAGCCCCCAGTCCACGGTCTCGGTGCGCCAACGCAACTGCACACCGCCCTGCCCCGAGTCCTTGGCTTCCTTGTCGTTGCCATGGTAGAAGGCCAGCGGCTGGCCACCAGGGAACACCGGCGCGCCAACGAACATGCGCTCTGCGCCGTCCCCAAAGAAGTCGTCGTTGGAGAAATAGCTACCGGCTGCCGGCAGGCGGTTGGCCTCCCACTCGAACTGGTAGTAGGCGCCCAGGGAAACATCCGGCGTCAGCTGCAACTGCCCGGAAATCTGCTGCACCGGGCGGATCAGCTCCTTGAACTGGGTGTTGGGCACCGACAGGCCCTTGACCACATCCACCGGCGCCATGCCCCCGGCGATGCCGTTCATGCCGTAGAACAGGCTCTCGCCCCACTGCATGGCGTAACGGCCCAGGCGGCCAGACACCGGCAGCTCACCGATCTCGGCCTTGCCAAAGATGAACGCATCGAGCAGCTCGCCCTTGCGCCCGTGCAAGGTGCGGGTGTCATCGGTGAACTCGTCGAAATCTACCGAATAGCTGTTGGCGCGGCTGGGGTCGCCATTGTCGGTACCCTGGTTGTAGACATCGTCATACCAGGCCGCGCCACTGACCCGGGCGCCGACGTTGCCGTAGGTCACATCCAGCTCTGACAGCAGGTCCAAGCGGTTGGAAATCAGGCCTTTGTCGAAGTTGCGGTCACCATCATCCAGGTTCAGTGCCGTCTGCCCCTCGGTGAGTTTGCTGCTGGCATCCTGGGTGCGCCAGGCGGCGCTGTACTTCAGGGTATTGTCCCAGCGTACCCTCAGGTCCGGGTTGCCAGTATCGAATTGCAGCGCCTGGGCCTGGCTGGCCGCCAGTGCGAAAATCGCCAGGCTGATGGGTTTGAGCGGCGGCAACGGCCGGGCCGTTGCACCTTTACGAGTCAACATCGTGGTTTCCTCTTTCTTGTTCTTGTGTCGGTGTTGGCATGCGTCGCGGCGCGCCAGCAAGGCAGGGTGCGCCGGGCACAGGTATCAGATCGGCCGGGCCGTGACCTCCAGCATCTGCTTGACCAGGCCGATGCGGTCAAAGGACGGGTCACGCTGGACCTCTTTCTCGCCCGCCAGCAGCGACATGTCGCTGATGAACTTGCAGCGCTCGAAACGGCGGCCCATGAAGCACTGCAATTGCTCGTCCAGGCTGCCGCCGGCGGTCAGCGCTTCGGCCAGCACCACGGCATCTTCGATGGCCATGCCCGCACCCTGCCCCAGGTGCGGTGTGGTGGCATGGGCCGCATCGCCAATCAGCAGCACGCGGCCGCGGTACCAGGGCTCGTCGACGAACACCGCCTCCAGTGGCTTGTAGACGACCTCTGCGCTGTCACGGATCTGTTCGCGCAGCTCACCGATCAACCCGCCAAAACCCGCCAGGCGCTGACGCAGGCCAGCGGCAAGCCCGGCCGGGTCCATCCACGGGTTGCCCGGTTCGTGGGAGGTGGTGAACAGGTACATCAAGTTGTCGGCCAGCGGCACCAGCCCAGCATTACCCGAGGGGCCCTGGTAGTTGGCCAGGTGGTCGATACCGGCTGCGCGCGGGAAGTTGTGGCGCCACACCGACTGGCCGGTGAATTGCGGCTGGTAGGCATCACCAAACAGCAATCCACGGATCTTCGAGTACAGGCCATCGGCGCCGACCACCAACGCATAGCGCCCTTGGCGGCGATCGCTGAACAGCACGTCCACGCCAGTGGCATCTTGCTCGAAGCTCTCCACAGAGGTACCCAGGCGCACCTGGGTACCGAGTTCGATGGCGGTTTCGCTCAGCACCTTGTGCAAGGCACGGCGGGAGATGCCGACGTTGGCCGGGTACTGCGGGCCGGCCAGGCGCTGCCCCGGAATACGCGCCAGCTGGTGGCCTTCAGTGGTATAGATGGCCACGTCCTCGAAGGCGTACGCCGCGTTCAGGTAGGCATCGAGCACCCCCAGGCGGTGCATCTCGCGCACCACGTTGCTCTGCTGGATGATGCCGACGCCATAGACGGTCCACTCGGTCTTGAGTTCGACCAGGTCGACCGCTATTCCCTTGCGGCGCAGCGCGATGGCGGCGCACAGCCCGCCAATCCCGCCGCCCACGATCAGTACGTTGCTCACAGTATTCATGGCATCCCTCACGTCTTGTTCTTGTTGTTCGCCGCAGCGTGGGCGGCGGGCATTTCCTGTGCCTTGGGCACAGCTTCCCGGCAGCGCCGGGCTTTGACCAATCGAGTCCTGGGATGCGACCTATCACGCGGCGCGATACCTCAGGGGTGCAACTGTTCCAGCGGCACTACCAGCCAACCGTCCACCTCGCGGTGATCAAGCGCCTGCAGCGCATCGCCACGGCAAGGGCCGTGAACGCAGGTGCCATCGTCAGGCCGAAAGCGTGCGCCATGGGCGTAGCAGACCACCCACTGGCCATCGGCACTGAGGAAGCGGTCCTTGCGGTACTCCAGCGGTACCAGCAGGTGCGGACACAGGTTGCGGTAAACACGCACAACGCCGCGGTGCCGGAGGGCGAACAGGCTGTCTGCCCCCCTGCCATGCGGGTCGAAGCCGCGTGCCTTGCCGTCGCCCAGTTCCGCGAGCGGGCACAGCGCCACGCAAGGCACTGCTCAGGACTGCTTTGGCGGTGGGCCACCGGGCGCCCACTTCTCCCGCGAAGCGAAAAGGAACAGCTGCGAGTTGTCGGCCGACATCGGTGCCTGGCGCGCCGCCCACTCATCGTCATGCTTGTCCATGTCGGCGTCGTACTCGATGTGGCAGCCCAGCGGGCTGTTGAAATACCAGAACCAATTCGAGCCCAGCAGGTGACGGCCCGGACCCCAGAAACTGGTCCAGCCCTTTTGCTGGAAGCGATTGCCGGCCAGCAGCACTTCCGTGCCGCTGCCCATATGGAAGGTGAAATGCTCGCAGCCCTGCATGTGTGGCGGCGTCTGGATCATGAACAGGCAGTGGTGATCGTCCATGCCAGCGGAGCGCATGAACGGGCCGACGCCGATGAAGCTGTCAGTGGTGACGAAGCCCAGGCGGTCGCGATAGAAGGCTTCGCCTTTGGCCGCATCGGGCACGAAGTACACCACATGAGACAAGGTGCGCGGCTGCGCTGGCATGTCCAGCGTGATGCCCAACTGGTTGAGTGGGCGCTGCGGCGCGCTACCGGGAGCGTTGGTGAGGTCGGCCGGCGCCTGGAAGCTGCGTCTGCAGGAGACCTGGAAGGCGATGGCAAAGCCCAGGTCGTCGACACTGTGCAGCACACCCTGCTCGTCACGGCGCACCTCGCGGTCGCGCCCCAGCTCGTCGGCGATGGCCTCAAGGTCCTGCGTCGCTGCCACGCCGTAAACGGTTTCACGCAGCGATGGGGTCGGGCCCAGCGCCGGCGGCAGGTGGGGGTCATCGGCGTGACGGATGATGATTGCAGTGCCGTCGAGTGCTTCGAAACGGCCACCGTCGGCATCCAGTTGTACGGCTGTGAGGCCGTAGTCACACAGGCAATCGGCGCAGGCCTGGATATCGTCGACGCCGAATACCAGTGCGTCGAGTCCAAGAATGTTCATGGCTACCACTCCATTGAAATTGTTGTTCGGTGCCAGCCAGGGTCACCGGTAGCAGGTCGGCGCGGCGGGCAGGCCGCTCGACTGGAGGGCAGATTGCTGGCTGATCGGCCAGGCTGACCAATCGCGAGTCAGGATGCGAGGCATCGGTAATCGCGATACCTGTGCGCAAGCCCATGGCGCCTGGCGCTGGCTCGGCTGGACAGCGGATTGGCCTTGACGTATCGGCAATGCGGCGGGAAGGTATCGCGAAAATAACTACAATAACCGTGAGCTATCACCATGCGCTTTCACCACCTGGATCTGAACCTGCTGGTCGCCCTGGATGTCCTGCTCGAGGAGCAGAACATCACCCGTGCCGCTGAACGCCTGCACATGACGCAATCGGCCACCAGCGGGGTGCTGGGCCGCTTGAGAACGTTTTTCGAGGACGAACTGCTGGTGCAGGTCGGCCGCAAGATGCAGCCCACACCCTATGCACTGGAGCTGGCCCAGCCGGTGCGCGAGGTGCTGCTGACCATCCGCTCCTCGATTACCGCCAAGCCGGTGTTCGACCCCTCGAGCAGCAAACGGCACCTGCGCCTGGTGACCTCGGACTACCTGATCAGCGTGCTGTTTGCCCAGGTCATCCAGAAAATCCACCTTCAGGCGCCGCACATCACCTTCGAAATGATCAGCCCCGGTGACAACAGCGCCGAGCTTTTGATGCGCGGCGAAGTCGACATGATGATCGTGCCCGAGCGTTACCTCATCGATGGCCACCCGTCGCAGTTGTTGTTCGAGGAAGACCACGTGTGCGTGGTCTGGCGCGACAATCCGCAGGTCGGCGAGAGCCTGACGCTGGAGCAGTACATGCAGATGGGGCATATCTCGGTGGGCTTTGGCCGTAACCGGCACCTGAGCATCGAGGACTGGTTCATGAACCAGTACGGCTTCAACCGCCGCCTGGAAGTGATTACCAACGACTTCAACACCCTGCCGCAGCTGCTGGTAGGCACCCCCCGCGTGGCCACCATGCACCGACGCCTGGCGCAGCTGTATGCCCGCTACCTGCCCCTGCGCATCCTGCCGCCACCGGTGAAGATCCCGGTGATGCGCGAATTCATGCTCTGGCACCGCAGCATGGAGGGCGACCCCATGCACCGCTGGTTGCGTGAACGCATCAGCGACTTCATTCAGCATGTCGACCAGCAACCCGACGCCCTGCTCGCCAGCGCCTGACCGGCAGCCATCGCCCCGGCCGGCGCAACGTCGCCGGGGCATCGCGTTTGGCGATACCTCGCATCCCTGTTCACGATTGGCCCCACCTCGCCGTGTCTGCGTACCTTGCCTTCGGACAGCGCCTTGCGTACCTGTCGCAATTGTCAGGCGCCGGACTCAACGACCGCAGAAGGACAACAACAATGTTCCGTTACTTCCCCACCAACTATGTCTGGAATCTCTCGGTGGACCTGGCCATCGAAATGGGCGCCCGCCTGGGCGAGATCGAAGCGATGTGCGCGCCGCTGCAGGAGGCGGCCCTGCAACCCGACGCAGCCGGCACCCAGGCGTTTCGCGAAACCTGGTCGAAGATGGCCGACAAGCTCTGCGCCCTGGCTGAAGAAGACGAGGCCGCAGGCCGATGCCTGTCCGCTGGCGAAAAATACAACCGCGCCGCCACTTACTACCTGACCTGCGAACGCCTGCAGGCGCATGGTGCGCCAGGGCGCGAGGCCTTGTACCAGCGTTTTCTCGAGACCTTCGCCCGCGGCATCGACCTGTCCAGGGAAAACTGCGAGCGGGTGGAAATCCCCTACGAAGGCCAGCATCTGAGCGGGCTGCTCGTGCGCGCCGAAGGCACGACCGGCCCGGCACCACTGCTGGTGCAGGTCAACGGGCTGGATTCGACCAAAGAGATGAAGTACCGCGTCGGTCTGCCAGCGTGGCTGGCCAAACGTGGCGTGTCCTCGCTGATCATCGACCAACCCGGCACGGGCGAGGCGTTGCGCCTGCAAGGCCTGACCGCGCGTTACGACAGCGAGCATTGGGCTAGCCGCGTAGTGGACTGGCTGGAAACCCGCCCGGAAGTCGACCCCAAGCGCATCGGTATGGAAGGGGTATCGCTGGGGGGTTACTACTGCCCACGTGCGGTGGCCTTCGAACCGCGCTTCGCCTGCGGCGTGGTGTGGGGCGCCAACCACGACTGGCGGGATGTACAGAAGCGTCGCCTGGAGAAGGAAGGCGACTTCCCGGTGCCGCATTACTGGGCGCACGTATGCTGGGTCTGGGGCGCCAAGGACATGGATGAATTCATGACCATTGCCGAAAACGTGCACCTTGATGGCGTGCTCGACCGCATTCGCGTCCCCTTCCTGGTGACCCACGGCGAAAAGGACTCGCAGATCCCGCTCAAGTGGGCCCATCGCACCTACGAGCAGCTGGTCAACAGCCCCAAGCGCGAATTGAAGGTCTTCACTGAGCGCGAAGGCGGCGTGCAGCATTCAAGCTTCGACAACAGCATCAATGCCGGCCAGTTCATCGCCGACTGGGTTGCCGAAACGCTCGGCGGGCATACCGCCTGAACCCTTGCTGGTGAAGGTGCCGGGGCAGCCTGTATGGCGACTGCCCCGGTGCCTGTCAGCGGTTCATGCCGTCATCAGGCCGGTGCCCGCGTACCGTGGAATGATGCGATCCGCCACCCCTTCTCCCGTTTGACCCAAAGCTGCGTGGCGAAACCTTCGGCGCGCACCGGTTCACCGCCGCCGCGTTTTTGCAGCAGGTTGCATTGCACCCCGCTCATCAGCGCCAGCCCGTCGGCAAACACCCGCACCGTCAGCTCACCGCGATCCACGGCCAGGTAGCGCACGGCATTGCGGGCATAATCCAGGTACTGTCCTTTGTCCTGCACCAGCCCCGTGGTGTGGACATAAAGCAAATCATCGTCGAACAGCACCTCGAGCTGCTCATGGTCCTCGTGGACCAAGGCGCGCTGGCGTTCGGCTTCAAGGCTCAGCAACTCATCACGAATAGCCTTCATGGTACTTCCTTCAGGATTGATTGACCGGCACATCCTCACCTCACCCCCAGCGCAAGGAACAATCGTGGATATCCATGCCTGCCATCGACACTGACGATACCTGGCCATTGCCCCCTGCCGGCCCGGGCAACCCGGCAGCCACAGGGGTTGCGGCAGGTATCGATGCCGTCGATGGGTGGCCAACGACAGGATCTGATGGTGCCTGCCGCCGCAGGCACATAGCCTGCCGGAAACAACAAGACGAGTAGAACCCGACCATGAGCGCCCTGCACCTTCACTGCGCCACCCTGTTCGATGGCGCCAGCCTTCTGGCACGCCAGCAACAGACGCTGATCATCGAAAACGGCCTGATACGCCATGTTGGCGCGACGGCCCAGGCGCCACGCCCATTGCCCGGTGACCGCGAAGCGCGCGGCGACTTCGTCATGCCGGGGTTGGTAGACGTGCACACCCACCTGGCGTTCGGCAACGCCCAGAGCGAGGAAGACATCGACATCTGGACCAGCGACGAATTCCGCGCCTTGCGCGGCATGTTCTTTGCCCAGCACGTGCTGGCTGCCGGGGTGACCTCGATGGTCTGCCCGGGTGACAGCGGCCAGCTCAGCATCGCCGTGCGCAACACAGTCAACGCCGGGCTCTTCGAAGGCCCGCGCATCGCGGCAAGCAGCCGCGTGATCACCAACCGGCAAAGCCTCAACGACTGGTTTCCCAGCCGCGTCGGCGCACCGGAATACTTCACCGCTGCGCTGGTCACCAGCCGTACCGAAGCCATCGCGCAGATCCGCAAACAGGCCAAGGATGGCGTCGACCTGATCAAGATCGCCATGGACGGCACGCACCGCCGCCCCAACGGTGAAATCATCGCCGCCTTCACAGCCGATGAAACCCGCGAAATGGTCGACGAAGCGCACCGCCTCGGCTGCCGGGTAGCCACGCATGCCTACGGCCGCGAAGCCGTGATGTACGCGGCCAAGGCAGGCGTCGATCTGGTCTTTCATGCCTTCTACATGGACGACGCCTGCATCGAAGCACTTCTGGAAGCAGGCAGCGTGCTGGCGCCCACCATGACCTTCCCGCAGAACACCGTAGATTTCTGCCAGCCCCACGACCCGGCGGTGACCACCGGCTACGCCGGCTACTGTGCCCGCACGCTGGAACTGGGCACGCCGGTGCTCAAGCGCGCCAAGGCTGCCGGAATTCCTTTCGCCTGCGGCAGCGACAGCGGTTTTGCCGTTACCCCTTACGGCGAGTGGCATGCGCGTGAACTGGAGTTGCTGGTCACGCGCCTGGGCTTCACCCCGGCACAAGCGCTGCACGCTGCGACCAATGTCGGCGCACGCCTGATGCCACGCGGTGAAACGCTCGGCACCCTGGAGCCAGGCAAACAGGCCGACCTGTTGATCCTCGACGGCTCGCCGCTTGACGACATCCGCATCCTGCAAGACCGCAACCGCCTGCAGGCGGTGTACAAGGCAGGCCAGCCAGTACGCCTGCAACGCACGCCCTACAACCCTAAACAGGTGTCGGACTTCAACTCCCTGAAATGGACCGAACTCTACACCCGCGACCGTGTAGCCGAACTTGGCAAATGGAGCCAGTGACCATGCAGGCACTCGATTTCGAAACCGCCGCGCGGCTTGCCGCGTCTACGCTGCGACACGCACGGGCCTTGGGCGTGCGGCCTTTGGCAGCCGCCGTGCTCGATGCTGCAGGCCACCCGCTGGCGCTGTTGCGCGATGAGCAGGCCAGCGCCTTGCGCCCACAGATCGCCACCGCAAAAGCCAGCGGCTGCCTGGGTATGGGCTTCGGTGGCCGGGAGCTGGCAAGGCGCGCTCAGGTGATGCCAGCATTCTTCGACGCGATCAACAGCCTGACCCAAGGCCACGTGATCCCGGTACCCGGCGGTGTTCTGCTGCGCGACACCGAGGGGCGCCTGCTCGGGGCAATCGGCGTCAGCGGTGACACCTCGGACAACGATGAGCGTTGCGCCTTGCTGGCCATCGAAGAGTTCGGCCTTGTCGGTGACACGGGCGACCTTCAGGCGTGATCTACCCCCGCCGCCTGCTCGGTCAGCACCTGTCGCAGCCAGCTCAGGGCCGGGTCGGATGCTTGTTGCGGGTGCCATTGCACCACTTGAACAGCCACCGGGAAGGCGATGGGCGATGGCAGTACCCGTAGCTGATGATGACGTGCCAGCCCTTGGGCCTGGCGCCGAAACAACGTAGCGATGCGCGGCGTACCGGCGACGAAGTCGCCCATCAGCGCGAAACTCTGCACCGCCACGGCCACACGCCGCTCGATGCCGATTTCGCGCAGGTGCTGGGTGTCGAGCGAGAGGTTCTGGCCATCGGTGAACTCGCGCACGACATGCGCGGCTGCACAGAACTCAGCCAGGCCAAGGCCCGCCTGGTAAGCCGCTTCATGCGCGCAAACAACGCAGCACAGCTCATCCTCGAGCAACACTGAGTGGGGGTAGCGCGGGTTGATGCGCCGCTGGGGCACGACCACCAGGTCGCTGCGGCGATAGTCCAGTGCCTCGGCAACCACGTCACCATCACGCGACAGCGGCAGGTCGCGAACCGTCAGCGATATGCCGGGCGCCAGGCGCGCCAGCACACGGCTGAGCGCAGGTATGACAGTGGCCGCCACATAGTCCGACGCCACCAAGGTAAAGCACCGCTCACAGCGGCCGGGATCGAAGTCCAGGGACGTCTGCACCACCTCCCCGACCAGGCTTAGCGCCTTTCGCACTCTGGGTGCCAGCTGCCGCGCCAAGGCACTGGGCTCAAGGCCGCGCCCGAGCGGGATCAGCAGGGGGTCCTGAAAATGTTCGCGCAAACGCCCCAGCGCAGCGCTGGTGGCAGACTGGCCAAGGTTAAGGCGCTGCGCCGCCCGGCTGACGCTGCACTCCTCGAGCAGCACATCCAGGGCGACCAGCAGGTTGAGATCAAGACGTCGATAGCGCATGGGCAACTTATACCCGACAGCGGTGCAGTCACGATGCGGTTTTCGCACTACCAGGTATCGCCCTGCGCGATACATCGGGCTGCATCGCAACAGTCGCCCCACTCAGGCTTTGCCAATCTCCGGCACCAGCATCCATTCCGCGCTGTCGTTCCAAACATCCATGCGCACGATCTTGCCCGCCTTCACTTCGAAGCGGTCCAGGTAACGGTTGCCGGAAAAGCTGCGGCCATCCGGCCACTGCCCGTACAGCGTGCCATTGGAATACACCACGGTGTGGTCCTCGCGCTCGCACCAGTCGAACTGCCCCAGCTGCTTTTTCACCCAGGTGTAACGCGCGCCGTTGAACGCGGTAATGTCGGTCGGGGTGGGCATCGCGCGGCCGCCGGTAAAGGTGATGCGTACGTCGTCGCTCATGAACGTGGCGGCGCGCACCGGGTCGGGAGCCATTGAGGCGGCGAGGAAGTCGCGCACGATCTGTACGGCGCTGTTGCTTTCGGTCATTGCAAGTCTCCGAGGGTGTCCAGAACGGGGCGTCGGCCCCGAACGATGCCTTGATCCAGTGCACGCGAGGGCGCTGAAGCCGAAGGCGCAAGCCCCAAAACACGGGGTGCCCGAAGTATTTTCCAAATGGCACCTGTTTTGCTAGCACATTTTTATAAATTGCTAGCAATCAGGAGTTCGAACCATGTTCAGCCGTTCCTTGCTACGTCGCTGGCTGCCCTGCGCAGCCTTTTCCCTGGCCTGCTGCACAGGCTGGGTACAGGCCGCCGAGCCAATCAAGGTGGGCCTGGTGGCCGCGTTGTCGGGGCAGTCGGCCAAGTCCGGCGAGGCCCTTACCCGCGGCCTCACCCTGGCCATCGACGAAATCAATGCCAAAGGCGGGCTGCTGGGCCGCCCGGTGGAGCTGGTGCGCCGCGATGACGAAAGCAACCCGGCCAAGGGCATGCTGGCGGCGCGCGAGCTGATCCAGCGAGAGAAGGTCAGCGTGCTGTTCGGCGGCCTCGACACCCCGGTGTCGCTGGCCATCGTGCCGTTGGCCAACCAACTGAAAACGCCGTTCATGGGCATCTGGGCGGCAGGTACCAAAATCACCGAGAACGGCGCGAAGGACAACTACGTGTTCCGCGTGTCGGCGGTGGATGAACAGGTGGATGAAGCGCTGGTCGCCTATGGCCTGCGCCAGGGCATGAAACAACCGGGTTTGATCCTGGCCAACAACCCTTGGGGCGAGTCGAACCTGGCAGGGCTCAACGCGGCCCTGGCCCGCCGCGACATGGCCCAGGCGCCGGCCGAGCGCTTTGAAGACAGTGACCTGGACATGGTGCCGCAACTTACCCGCCTGAAAAGCGCAGGTGTCGACACCCTGCTGCTGGTCGGCAACGTCGGCCCGTCGGCGCAGGTGGTCAAGTCGCTCCAGCAGATGGGCTGGAACGTGCCGGTGGTGTCGCACTGGGGCCCGGCCGGTGGCCGCTTTGGCGAGCTGGCCGGGCCAGACGCCGGGCGCGTGCACTTCATCCAGACCTTCGTCTTCAGCGCCCACAACAGCGCCCGCGGCGATGCCTTGCTGGCCGCACTCAAGCAGCGCTACCCGCAGGTCAAGACCCTGGCCGACGTAACCCCTGCCGTGGGCATCGCCAACGCCTACGACGCCATGCACCTGGTGGGCCTGGCGATCGACAAGGCCCAGGACACCCAAGGCACGAAGGTGCGTGACGGCTTCTATGCCATCGGCGACTACGACGGGCTGATCAAACACTACCAGCAGCCGTTCAGCGTTGACCGCCACGATGCCCTGGGCCCTGACGACTACATTTTCAGCCGCTTCGATGGCGACACCATCGTGCCTGTGACGCCCTGAGCGGAGGCCCTCGACATGATCACCACCGCACTGGTCAGCGGCCTGGGCCTGGGCAGCATGTATGCGCTGCTGGCTTTGGGCTTTCACCTCACCTATGCCGTGTCGCGCACGGTCAACTTTGCCCAAGGCAGCGCGATGATGGTCGGCGCAGTGCTTGGCTACAGCCTGGCAGTGACCTGGGGCTGGCCATTGTGGCTGGCACTGCCCACTACCCTGGTGCTGTGCGCGGTGCTGGGCCTGGCCATCGAGCGCTTTCTGGTGCGGCCGTTCCATGCCCGTGGCTCGGACGCCTGGCTGATGGCGACGGTGGCGGGCGGGCTGCTGCTGGACAACCTGGCGATGTTCACCTTCGGCAAGGAGCCCCGGCAGTTCGGCAGTGCCCTGACCAGCCTGCGTCTGGACCTGGGCGACAGCAGCCTGAATGCCGTGCAACTGGCCATCCCCCTGGCCGGTGCGGCAGTTGCGGCCACGCTTTACTGGGTGCGCAGACGCACGCAATTGGGCTTGCGCCTGGAGGCCTGCGTGCAGAACCCACGGGCAGCGCGGTTGATGGGCATCGAAGTGAACCGCGTGGTGGCGGCGGCCTTTGCCCTGTCGACCGTGTTCGCGGCGCTGGCGGGCCTGCTGATCGCACCGCTGTACAGCGTGCACGCGGACATGGGCACGCTGTTCGGTCTGAAGGCTTTTGCCGTGGCCATCCTGGGCGGCATCGCCAGTGCCGGTGGGGTGTTTGCCGCAGGCCTGCTGTTTGGCCTGCTCGAGGCGGTGGTCACGCTGTATTTCGGCTCTGCGTTCACGCAATTGCTGTGCTTTGCACTGGTGATCGTGGTGCTCGCGGCACGTCCTGACGGCCTGTTCGGCCGCAAACTCTGGGTAAAGGTATGACCATGCGCGAGCGACTCGCCCCCCTCGGCCTGGCCCTGTTCGGGGTCGCCAGCATTGGCCTGGCACTGGGCCTGGACAGCTACTGGCTATTGATCCTGACCTTGTACGCGCTGGCGGTCACTGTCGGCGTGGGCCTGAACATCCTGATCGGTTTGTCCGGGCAGATGTCCTTCGGCCACATCGCCTTCTACGCCATCGGCGCCTACCTGTCGGCATTGCTGACGCTGGCCGGCCTGCCGCTTTTGGGCGCCCTGCCCCTGGCCGGCCTTGGCTGCGCAGTGCTGGGTGGCTTGCTGGCGATCCCGGCGCTGCGGGTCAGCGGCCCGTACCTGGCGATGATCACCATTGCCTTTGCGCTAGTGGTGCACAACGGCCTGATCGAGTGGCGCAGTGTCACCGGAGGGGCCAATGGCCTGATGGGCATCCCGCTGCCTGAACTCGGCACGCTGGACCCGGCACTACTGCTGGCACTGGTTTCGGTGCTGCTGATGCTGGCTGCGCTGGTCTTCTACTGGAGCCTGCAACGCAGCGGCTGGGGCCTGGCAATGCGTGCAGTGAAGGCTTCGGAGATCGCCGCGCGTTCACTGGGGGTCAACCCGGTGCAGACGCGGACCCTGGCCTTTGCCCTGTCGGCCGGCCTGGCGGGGGCGGCCGGTGCGCTGGTGGCGCCGGTGCTGATGTTCATCAACCCGGCGGCGTTCCCGTTCTCGCAGTCGATCCTGTTCGTCCTGGCGGTGATCGTCGGTGGCGCCGGCATGCTGTTCGGGCCAGTGCTCGGTGCACTGGTGATCGTGCTGCTGCCCGAATTGCTGGCCGACTTTGCCGAGTACCGCTTGCTGGCATTTTCGGTTCTGCTGCTGGCGGTACTGTGGGCTGCACCACGCGGTGTGCTGGGCAGCCTGGCCAAGCGCTTCTGGCGGCCGCGACACGAGCCGGTCACGGCACAGCCCGACACGGCGGCGCTGCGGGCGTTCTTCGCCGGTGGTGCGCAGCATGGGCTTAAGGTCGAGGGCATCGGCATCCGTTTTGGCGGTGTTCAGGCCGCGCAGCAGGTCAGCCTGCAGGCTATGCCTGGCAGCATCACCAGCCTGATCGGGCCCAATGGTGCGGGCAAATCCACGGTGCTCAACCTGATCAGTGGTTTCTACCGCACCGACACCGGCTCGATCCAGCTGGGCGGGGAGCTGGCCGGGCAACCGGCCTGGCGCATCGCCCGCGCCGGTATCGCCCGTACGTACCAGACCACCCAGCTGTTCGGTGAGCTGAGCGTGCTCGAAAACCTGCTGCTGGCCTTCCAGCAAGGGGCCATCGAACGGCCTTGGCCATGCCAGCAAGCCACACGCAAGGCCATGGCCATTGAGTTGCTGGCGCTGGTCGGCTACCGCGGCAACCTGCACGTCGCCGCCGATGACCTGCCCCACGTCGACCGCCGCCTGGTCGAGATCGCCCGGGCCCTGGCCAGCCGGCCTCAGGTGCTGCTGCTCGACGAGCCTGCCGCCGGCCTCGGCCGGCAGGACACCGACCGCCTGGCCACGCTGCTGCAACGCCTGGCCGCCTTCAACCTGGCGATCATCCTGGTCGAGCACGACATGCCGCTGGTGATGGCAGTGTCGCAAAGGCTACTGGTGCTCGACGCCGGCAAACCGATCGCCTGGGGCACACCTGAACAGGTGCGCGCTGACCCGCGGGTGATTGCCGCGTACCTGGGTGGCACCGAGTACCAGGCCCAGCCGCGCGCGCAGGCCTGGGCAGGCTCGCGTGATGCCGTGCTGCACGTGCGCGACCTGTGCATTGACTATGGCGCGGCGCCAGTGGTCGAAGGTGTCGACCTGGTGGTCAACCCGGGCGAGCTGATCGCCATTCTGGGCGCCAATGGCGCCGGCAAATCGAGCATCCTGCAGGCCCTTGCCGGCCTGCACCGGCCGCGTGGCGGCAGCATCGTGCTGGACAACCGCAGCATCGAAAGCCTGGATGCCAGCCAGATCGCCCGCCTTGGCCTGGCCCTGGTCCCTGAAGGCCGGCAGCTGTTCGGCCAGTTGAGCGTGCGCGAGAACCTGCTGCTGGGGGCCAACGTGCGCCAGGATGCCGTCGATGCGGACGCCGAGATTGCCGCGATCCTCAAACGCTTCCCGCGCCTGCGCGAGCGTATCGACAGCCCGGCCGGGCTGCTCTCGGGCGGTGAGCAGCAGATGGTGGCGATCGGCCGCGGGCTGATGGCCAAGCCACGCATCCTGCTGCTCGACGAACCGTCCCTGGGCCTCTCCCCGGCGATGATCGGCGAGCTGTACGACGCCCTCGCCGCCCTGCGCGACGAAGGCGTGACGTTACTGCTGGTCGATCAGATGGCCAACCTGGCACTGCAGGTGGCCGACCGTGCCTACGTGCTGGAAACAGGCCGCATCGTCAAACAGGGCAGCGCCGAGCAACTGCGCGGCGACCCACAACTGGAAGCCGCCTACCTGGGCGCAGGAGCCGCCGCATGAGCCACCTGGAACTGATCAATGTGCGCCTGGGCGACGGCCCGGCACTGAGCCGCCTGCTGATCGAAGACGGCCGGTTCGTGGCCCGGCTGAGCCGGCCGGCGCCCAAACTCGACCTCGGCGGCCGGCTGGTGTTGCCGGGCCTGATCGAAACCCATATCCACCTGGACAAGGCCTGCATCCTTTCGCGCTGCCAACTGCGCGAAGGCACGCTGGCCGAAGCCATCGCCCAGACCCGTCTGGCCAAAGCCGATTTCACCGAGGCCGATGTGTACGCGCGCGGCGCGGCAGTGCTGGAGCAAGCCATCGTGCAAGGCACCACGCACATACGTACCCATGTCGAGATCGACCCCGGCATCGGCCTGACCGGCCTGCGCGCCATCCGCAGGCTTCAGGCTGATTACGCCTGGGCCGTGACCCTGGAGATCTGCGTGTTTCCGCAGGAAGGCATGCTCGACAACCCCGGGACCGAAGCGCTGTTGTGCCAGGCCCTGGACGAAGGCGCCGAAGTGCTGGGCGGCTGCCCTTACACCGACGCCGACCCGCCTGCACAGATCCGCCGGCTGTTCGAACTGGCGGTGGCCTACGATCGCGACCTGGACCTGCACCTGGACTTCGACCTGCAGGTCGCCGGCATGACCCTGGGCGAGGTGATCCGCTGCACCCACCAGCATGGCTGGCAGGGCCGGGTCACCGTTGGCCATGTGACCAAGCTCTCGGCATTGCCGCAGGCCGAACTGCTACGCATGGGCCACGCCTTGGCAGAAGCCGGCGTGCAGGTCACCTGCCTGCCAGCCACCGACCTGTTCCTCACCGGCCGTGACCGCTTCCATGACAAGCCCCGGGGGCTTGCACCGCTGGCGCAGTTGCATCAGTGCGGGGTGACCTGTTCGTTGTCGAGCAACAACATCGGTAACCCCTTCACGCCCTACGGCGATGCCTCCCTGGTGCGTCAGGCCAACCTGTACGCCAACGTCGCCCAATTGGGCACGCCGCAGGAACTGCTGCTGTGCCTGGGCTGGATCTCACGGCAGTCGGCGCGCCTGCTGCGCCTTGCCGACTATGGCCTGGAACCGGGTTGCCGCGCCGACTTCGTGGTGTTCGACGCGCCCTCGCCCGCCGAGGTGATCGGCCGTATCGCCGCGCCGCTGATGGGTTTCAAACAGGGCCGGCAGACCTTCAGCCGGCCACCCGCCGAGCTGTTCCCGGCACAGCTCACAGCCCTGACAGTGCCTGACGCAGGTTGACCTCAGGCGCAGCCACATCCTCGAGGGCCAACTGGCCCTCGAGTTCGTCCAGGTGCGCGATCATTTCGTCCACGGCCGCCTGGGTGTTGCCGGCGCGCAACGCATCGATGATCGCCTGGTGCTCGTCCGAGGCACAGGGCGGGCTGTCACCACGCTGGTAAAGGGCGACGATCAGCGAGCTGCGCACCATCAGGTTGCCGAGGATATCGGCCAGCACCTGGTTACCGCTCACCTCCCCCAGCAACAGGTGAAACTCGCTGAGTTCGCGGACGATGGCGCGGCGATCGGTGCTGGCAGTGGCTGCGCGCTCGTTGTGCATGTGCTGTTCGATGCGCACCTGATGCTCGGCGACATGGGCCGGGGTGATGGCCTCGACGATCGCCCGCTCCACGGCGCGGCGTGCGGCGAAGATTTCCCGTGCTTCGCGGGCACTGGGCTGGGCCACGGTGGCACCGCGGTTGGGCTCGATGTCGACGATGCGCTGCATGGCCAGGCGTTGCAACGCAGCCTGCACGTGGTTGCGGTTGGCCTGCAGGGTCTCGACGATGTGCGCCTCGACCAGCCGCACGCCGGGGCGCAGGCGATGCTGGGCAATGGCCTTGGCGAGCATCTCGGCGATGCGCTGGACTTCTTGTTGCTTGCTGCTGACCGTCTTGCCTTTCATCGAGACCTCGAAACCCTCAAACGCATTGGGCCGGCATTATCCGCCGGGCCAGGCATTGCGGCAATCGGCGCGGTTCAGTCCTGCTGGCCAAGGGCGCTGCCCTGGCTGCGCGGGTCGTAGGCAGCAGTGCGCTGGCCGTCAGGGCCGATGGCGATCACACCGGCCAGGCCCATCAACGGGCTGAGCGCAGACGTGGTTTCGACCTGATGGCCCCGGTCAGCCAGCCCCTGCACCACCGATTCGCCGATATCGGCCTCCAGCTTGAGGTTGTCGGTACTGTCGAAGAAGCTGCGTCCAACCAGAAACCGCGGTGCACGCAACGCCATCTCGGCAGGCTGCTGGTAGTCGATCAACTGGGTGGCAAGCACCATCTGCGTCTGGGGTTGGCCGTCACCCCCTTGGGTGCCGAAAAACCAGCGGCGCCCATCATCGGCCAGGTAGGCCGAAGGGTTGAGTGTGTGCGCCGGCCGCTTGCCGGGCGCCCAGGCATTGCGGTGCCCCGGCTGGGAGCTGAAACCTGCCGCACGGTTGTGCCAGAGGATGCCGGTATCGCCCAGGATGCAACCGGAGCCGAAGTCATGGAACAAGCTTTGGATCAGGCAGGCGCTGCGCCCGGCGCGGTCGGTGGCGGCCATCCACACAGTGTCGGCAGGTTGCCCGGGCTCTCCCCAAGGTGTCGCACGCTGCTCGTCAAGGGTAGCGGGAGGCTGAGCAAGCGCGTGCTCGAAGTCCCAGCCACTGGCGAGCGGGTCATGCAGTTGAGCGTTGCGCTGCAGCAGGCCCTGCTTGATGGCTTCGACCAGCAGGTGGTAGTAGCGCGGCGTGCCGTTTTCGCCCAGGTTCACAGCCTGCAGGGCAGCCATGGCGCGCAGCGTGTACAGGCCTTGGGTGGGTGGCGCGACGTTGTACAGCCGGCCGTTGCGATAGCGTACGGAGATCGGCGCCGCCAGGCAGGCCCGGGTGGCGCGCAGGTCTTCGACGGTCAGGCCGCAATCCAGCGCGTCGAACGCCACACCAAAGGCTTCTGCCAGTTCCCCGTGATAAAAGTCGCCTGGGCCACGCCGCGCCAGGTGCTCCAGGCTGTTGGCCAGCGCGGGTTGGCGCAGACGGCCACCTTGGGGCGTACACAATGGCTGCAGGCTGGGCAGTGTCTTGATCAGGCTGGCGCGCTGCCCTTGCCAGAACAGTTGCGAGGGCGATACCTCAACCCCGTCGCGGGCCAACCCTGCGGCGCCAGTCAGCAGGTCGGCCCAGCCCAGCCGCGACCCCCATTGCTCGCTGATTGCCTTGGCCTGCGCCCAACTGGCCATGGCCCCGGCCGTGGTCCCGACCGAGGCAGGCCCGCGCAGGCTGATCGCGCCTGCTGCGGGCAAGCGCATCCCGGCCTGGCCGATCCCGATGATGGTGCGTACCTGGTCGTCATGGAGCAACCACAGTGCATCGCCACCCAGGCCCGTCATGTGTGGGTACACCGCCGCCAGCACGGCACTGGCGGTGAGCATTGCATCGATTGCGCTACCCCCGCCGTCGAGCACCTCCAGGCCCGCCGCGCTTGCCAAGGGGTGCGGGGTGCACAGCACGCCACCGCGAGAATGGGCGACCAGGGACTCGTTCATTGCTAGCTCCTTTTCTGATATTGCTAGCAATCAGCAAGGATCGTTCCCATTTGCCAAAACCGCTTTGAACTAATCCCCACCCTCCGCTCCCTAACCTTGTGCGTTCCCATTGCCACTCACTAGGAAGGTTTGATCACTATGAAAAGCGAACAGGTTGAAGGTATTGCACAGAAAGTCGCAGGCAAGGCGCAGAGCGCAGTGGGCCGGCTGTTCGAGGACCCGGCCCTGGAGGCAGAGGGTGATGGCCGCCAGGTCGCAGGCCAACTGACCAAAACCTATGGTGACGCACTGAACAACGTCTCCACCTTCGTAAAAGAGAAGCCCATCACCGCCCTGGCAATCGGCGCCGCGCTCACCCTGGTGGTGAGCCGCCTGCTGCGTCGCTGATAAGCAAAAGGTCGGTCCAAGGGCTTCGAGGCATCTGAAGTCCTTTGGCATCAAGCAGCCTCGGCAAGCGCGAGAGCAGACTGTACCGAGGCGAATCAATGGGTGAACAGCCGTCGTTCGCGCGCCCAGACAATGGCTTCACTGCGGCTGTGAACATCGAGCTTGGAGTACACCGTTGCCACATGGTTGCGCACGGTATTGAGCGCCAGGTTAAGCCGCGTTGCGATTTCCTTGTCGGCAAGGCCTTCACAGATCAGCGCCAGCACATCGCGCTCACGGCGGGTCAGGTCGGTAAACGATGCATCTGGTAAACGCCCTGTGTTGATGCGCTTGGCATTGGCCAGTTTCTCGATCAAGGTCTGGCTGAACCATGACGCATCCTGCATCACCGTTTCTATCGCCTCGACCAACTCCAGCTCAGAACGCTTGCGCTCGGTAATGTCCATCAGTACCAACAGGTAGCACGGGGTGTCCTGCAAGCTGACGGTGTCCGCCTGCAGTACACAGTCGAGCCGGTCATTGCCTTTTTTTCGCAGCTTAAGGTCCAGCCCTTCGATGCGCCCGGTCTTTTCCAGCGCATCGAACACCTGGGTAGCAACACGCCGATCAGCCATGAAGTCGATTTCGGCCACTGTCTTGCCTATCAGCTCCTGGGCGGCGTAACCCAAGGTGTCCAGAAAGGCTTCATTGGCATCGATCAGCTGCTGCCTGTCGGCGCTGCACAACAGGGTGGGCACAGGGCTCAGGCGAAAGGCCTTGGCAAAGCGCTCCTCACTCTGGCGCAGGGCATTTTCCGCCTTGCGCCGGGGCTCCAGGTCGGTGAATGAAAACAGCATGCAATCTTCTTCATGCATGTCCAGTGGTTGCCCGGCAACGATCACCAGTTTGCTGCCACCATCGGGCAAGCGCAGTTCAGCCTGCATCTGCGGGATGGTCGCCCCTTCCATCAGGCGTTCGATTGCCAATTCTTTGCGTTCGGCGTTTTCCAGCACATCCACTTCGTATACCGAACGGCCAATGACGTTCTCCCGCATATGGCCGGTCATTTCCAGAAAGCCCTGGTTGACCTTGATGAAGCGCAGGTCGCTGAGCCTGCAGATGACTGCAGGGGCCGGGTTGGCATTGAAGGTTTTTTCGAAACGCTGCTCGGCGCTGGCCCACTCGGTGGCATCGGCCAGGATCAGCACCAGCGATTCGGCCTCGCCCTTGCTGTCTTCCAGCACCATGCTGCGCACGCGGTGCACGCGGCTGCGCGCTTCATCGTCGCCAACAGCCAGCACCTCTACCATCACGTCGCTGAACACCTCCCCCGCAGCCACGCGGGCGATAGGGTACTGCTCGGCGTCAAGGGGGTGATTGTTGCGGTAGCGCAGGGCAAAGCGTTCGCGATAACCCTGAGCGTTGCTGCCCAGTTGCTCCAGGCTGTCGACCCCGTGCATGCGCAAAGCCGCTTCGTTGGCCCAGATGATGGATTGGTCGACCTCCAGCAGGATCACACCATCGGACAGCCCGGCGATGATTTGCTGAAGCTGGCGGCGGTTGGTCTCGCGGGCAAGCACGGCGTCGCTCATAGAGGTTCTCCAGTCGGCAGGTCTGCATGGCCTGGAGCTTAAACGCTGCAGGCGAGCCAGGGTTGGTGCGAATGCACTAATCGATCAGGTGCGGATGCGCCAATACAGCCTTGCATGTGACCTGCAAACTGGCCCTGACGTTGCACTTGGCCTGTGTTGCCGGTGCTGCCGGAACTTACCCACGAGGATGCATAGATGACTGAATCGTACGTGACCACCCCAACCAACGCTGTCAGCCCGCTACGGGTATCGTGGAGCGCCGTGTTTGCAGGCGGCGCCATCGCCCTGGCCAGCTACCTGGTACTCAGCGTACTGGGCACGGCCATTGGCGCCGGAGCCATGAACCCGATGGCCGACGGCAATCCGCTGCAGGGCTTTGGGACCGGCGCTGGGGTGTGGCTGTTCATCAGCACCCTGCTCTCGGTCGCAGCCGGTGCCTGGGTCGCCGGGCGTACCGCGCCCACCCGCGGCGGCCTGCATGGCCTGTTGAGCTGGACGGTGACCACTCTGCTGGCTACCTGGTTGCTGGCTTCGTTGGCCGGCACCGTAGTTGGCACTGCCGGCAATATCGCTGGCAAAGGCCTGTCGCTGGCAGCTGACGGTGTCGCCGCCGCCGCACCCAGTGTGAGCCAGGGCATCAAGGAGCAACTGAACAAGAATGGCATCTCGCTGGACTGGGACAACCTGGAAGCGGAGTTGGACAAAACCTTGGCGCAGTCCGGCAAGGCTGAACTGGCCCCTTCGTCCCTGGAGCAGCAGGCCGATCAGGCCCAGGCTCAGGGAGAGTCGGCAGGGCGCGTCGCGGCCGAGGACCCGACCCAGGCCGTCGACCAGCTCAAGCAGTGGTTCGAGCGGGTGCGCAAGGCCGGTGAACCTGCCCTGAGCGCGGCAGACAAGCAAGCTTTGGTCAACATCGTCGCTGCGCGCACCGGCAAGAGCCAGCAGGAGGCCCAGCAGGTGGTCGATAACTACGCCCGTGCCTACCAACAGGCCGCCGAGCAAGTGAAAGTGCTCAAAGAGCAGGCCGAGCAACAGGCTCGCGAAGCCGCCCAGGTAGCCGCCAGCAACGTATCGAAAGCCGCCTGGGGCACCTTGGTAACCCTGCTGATCGGTGCCGCCTTGAGTTTTGGCGTAGGCCGCTTCGCGCTGACGTCTCGCAAGACCCGCGTCGCCACGGTGTGAGTCGCAACGCAAACGCTGTATGAACGCTTCACCCAACCCACGTTTCACTGATGTCTGTTGAAGGAGAACGACCATGAGCAGCACTTCGGACAAAGTAAAAGGCTTGGCCAACGAAGCCGTCGGCAAGGGCAAACAAGCCGTAGGCAAAGCCACTGGCAACACGGAGCTGGAGGTCAAAGGCAAGGTGCAGGAGAAAAAAGGCGAAGCTCAGCAGGTAGTCGCTGATGTCAAGGACGCGGTCAGCAAGGATTGACCATTGCGCTTGAGCCTATACAAACGGTCGCCTGAGGGCGGCCGTTTGCTATTTGGCGGCATACCCTTCTCGGCCAACGGCCGAGCCATGACGCGAGCACTCCATTGCGCACAGCGATCGACCGACCAAATGCTTCCCGTGCAAGTATCATCAGCTACTTGTCTGTTTGTATAACGATCAGCATGCAGGCCGCACTCTCGCCCAAGGAGCAATGATGAACCGCTTCAACCCTGGCAAATTGAAACTCTCGAAATGGACAGCGCGACACCCTGAGAACCGCGAAAAGCACTTTCTGGTGACCGACCTGGAGCTGGATGAAGAGGGGCATGTGCTGCGTGTGGAACTGGAAGCGGTACACAGCAAGCGCAGCCAGTGGCTGGACTGGCGGGTACTGCGCGACCCCGAGGTATGGCTGATGGGCTGGCAGTGAAAACGGCCTGATCCGCTGCCGCCCCGATCGCGCTCAACACACGCCCCCCGGTCAGCCAAACACCGGTTTCAGCAAGGCCTGCGCCTCATAGAGCGGTGGCAGGTAACGCAGCCGTATCTCATCCATGCTCAGCCGCGATGCATGGGTAGTGATGGTCAGTGTCGCCTTGAGCTGCCCCGCCCGGTCCAGTAACGGCACGCCGACTACGCGCATGCCAATTTCGAACTCCTGATCGACGATGCAGTAGCCCTGCTCGCTCACCTGCTGCAACGTCGCGTCCAGCAGCGCCCTGTCGGTCTGGGTGTAGGGCGTCAGAGGGTGTAGCGGGTTGCGGGCGAAGTAGTCATCGCGCTGCGCCTGGTCCAGGGCCGCTAGCCAGACCCGCCCCCCGGCAGTGCAGTACATCGGCACCCGCGAGCCGGGGCGTATCGACAGTGATGCGATATGGCTGTAGCGGCTGCGCACCAGGTGGATGATTTCATCATCGTCGCGTGTGCCCACCGAGACATGCTCCTGGGTCTGGCGCGCCACTTGCTCGACGATCGGGCGCAGCATGCGTGGCAACTGCGCCGAGTCCACATAGGCCTGGCCGATACGCAGGGCCTTGGGGGTCAGCCAGTAGTGGCGGTTGTCGGTTTCGGCGAAGCCTTCATGCACCAGGGTCAGCAGAAAACGGCGCGCTGCGCTGGGCGTAAGGCCAGCTTGCCTGGCCGCCTGGGGCACTGTCAGGCGTGGCTGCTCGGCGTTGAACAGCTGCATGAGCGCCAGGCCTTTTTGTAAACCGGCAATCAGGTCGCGGGGGTGAGTCTGGGGTTTGTCCATTCGCTGCACTCGTGAGTGGGGAGAATCGTGCCGCTGAGCAGTGCTAAACAGCGCCTATGCTGCGAATATCGCTTTATTGATGCGATTATCGCATCAAACCGTTGGCAAGCGCATTGTGACAACGCCGCCGCCGCATCACCCTGACTTCCATAACAACCCCCATAACGGAAGTCACCATGATCAAAGGTTCGACAGCGCTGGTCGCCATCGTCGGTTCGCCCATCGCCCAGGTGAAATCGCCTGAAAACTTCAACACCTGGTTCAGCAACAATGGCCTTGACCTGGCCATGCTGCCCATCGACTTGCAGCACGCCGCGCTGGACGCTTTTATCGACACCCTGCGCGGCTGGCGCAACCTGCGCGGTTGCGTGGTGACCGTGCCCTACAAGCAGGCATTTGCCACCCGCCTGGACGGCCTGAGCGAACGTGCAGCAGCCCTGGGCTCGGTGAACGTGGTACGGCGCGAAAACGATGGCCGCCTGTATGGCGACAACGTAGACGGCGCAGGTTTTTTGGGCGCAGCACGCAAGCACGGCTTCGACCCTGCGGGCAAGCGAGTGCTGGTCATTGGTTGCGGCGGCGTCGGCAGTGCCATTGCCTACGCACTGGGTGAGGCCGGGGTCGCCCAGGTCACCCTCAGCGACCCCGAAACGTCGCGCGCTGCAGCACTTGCCGAGCTGCTGGGCAAGGCCTTCACTGGTGTCGGCATCACCACTGCATACAGCGCGCTGGACGCCTTCGACCTGGTGGTCAACGCTTCGCCCGTGGGCATGGGCGGCACGGGCGAGCTGCCGCTGCCCGCTGCCCTGTTGGGCACGCTCAACGCCGCCACGCTGGTGGCCGATGTTGTCACCTCACCGGAGATCACCCCACTGCTGGAGCAGGCGCGCGAACGCGGCTGCGCAGTCCAGACTGGCGCGCAAATGGCCTTTGCGCAGCTTGGCCACCTGGGCGCCTTCATGGGCGTCACGCCACTGGAGATCTGAGGCCATGCCCCCTATCGAAAACGCGCAACCGGTGTACGACCTGGTCGTGCTCGGCAGCGGCGCCGGTGGCCTGGCTGCCGCCGCCACGGCATCACGCCTGGGCCTGAAGGTCCTGGTGGTGGAAAAGGCCGAACACTTTGGCGGTACCTCGGCGATCTCCGGCGGAGCAGCATGGTTGTATGGCTCCGATCAGGCGCGCGCCGCCGGTGCCCAGGATTCGCCCGAGGCCGTCAGGACCTACCTGAAAACCATCATCGGTACCGGCTACAACGCCGAACTGGTGGACGCCTTCATCGCGCGCGGGCACCAGGCGCTGCGCTGGCTGGAGCACAACACCGAACTGCGCTACGCACTGCGCCCACACTCCCCGGACTACTACCCGGACGCACCCGGCGCCACGGCGTTCGGCCGGGCGCTGGAAATGGTCGAGTACGACGGCCGCCGCCTCGGCGCGCGCTTCAAGGACCTGAAGATGCCACCACCGGGCATGCTGTTGTTCGGCGCAATGATGGTCAACCGCGAGGACATTCAGCACTTCCTGAGCCTGCGCCGCTCACCCCGGTCACTGTGGCATTGCCTGAAACTGATGGCGCGCTACGCACTGGACCGTGTTCGCCACCACCGTGGCACGCGCCTGACCACGGGGAACGCGCTGGTCGCCCGCCTGGCCAGCACAGCCTTTGCCCACGGCGCGCACCTGTGGTTGCGCAGCGAAGCGCAGGCACTGATCGTCGAGCACGGCAAGGTCACCGGCGTGGAAGTACAGCATGAGGGCCGCCGCACCCAGGTCCATGCCCGCGGCGGTGTGGTCTGCGCCATGGGCGGGTTTGCTGCGGGTGCGCTGGCTGCGGCCTACCGGCCGGCCCCTGACGCGCCGCACCTTACCATGTCCCCCGCCAGCAACGACGGTGCTGCGCTGCGCCTTGCCCACGCGGTGGATGCAGCCGAGGGCGAGGGCCTGGCCGCCAACTTCTTCTGGGCGCCGGTTTCCGAGCGGCGCCATGCCAGTGGTGAGCGAGAGCGCTTCCCGCACCTGGTCACCGACCGCGCCAAGCCTGGGGTCATTGCGCTCGACCCGGCCGGGCGGCGCTTCGTCAACGAATCCAACTCCTATCACCACTTCGTCCAGGCCATGTTCGCCAACGGCATCAGCACCTGCTGGCTGGTCTGTGACGCCGAGGCCATGAACCGTTACGGCCTGGGCCTGGCACGGCCCAGACCGGTGGACAACACGGCCCTGATCGAAGCCGGCTACCTGCACCGCGCCGGCTCAGTGCAAGGGCTGGCCCAGGCCATCGGCGTGCCCGCCCAAGTACTGCAGGAAACACTGCAGCGCTTCAACGCTGACGCCCGCAGCGGCATCGACCGGCAATTCGACAAGGGCGGCAACAGCTACAACCGCTACATGGGCGACCCGCAGCACAAGCCCAACCCGTGCCTGGCGCCACTGGCCAAGGCCCCGTTCTACGCCATCCGTATGCACACCGGCGACCTTGGCTCGGCGCGCGGCCTGGTCACCGATGCCAACGCCAACGTGCTCAACCGCGCCGGTGCGCCGGTCGTTGGCTTGTATGCCGCCGGCAACGACATGAACGCGTTGATGAATGGCACCTATCCAGGCCCAGGGATCACCCTCGGCCCTGCCCTCACCTTCGGCTGGATCGCTGCCAGCCATATCGCTGAACGCCTGCAAGCCCACAGCCCTGTAAAGGAGACGCCCCCATGTACTACGAACTGAGAACCTACACCCTCGACCCACTGAAAATGGCTGACTGGCTGGCCCTCTACCAAAGCCACGCACTGGCGGTGCAGTGCGAACACCTGGGCAACCTGGTCGGCTTCTTCACCAGCGAATTCGGTGAGGTGAACCAGGTGGTGCACATCTGGGGTTATGCCAGCCTGGACCAACGCAGCGAACGTCGTGCGGCGATGGCAGCGGACCCGCGCTGGGCGGAGTTTTCGCGGCGCAACCGTGAACTGGGCGCCGTACTACGGCTGCAATCACGCCTGCTGCGGCCTACAGGCTTCTCGCCGCTGCAGTGAAAACGGAACCGGAGTGCACCCATGCAACCCCTTGAGTGTGACGTACTTGTCATCGGCTCCGGTGCCAGCGGCCTGGCTGCGGCGGTTACCGCCGCGCACCACGGCATGAAGGTGATCGTGGCGGAAAAAGCCCCCCGGCTAGGCGGCACCAGCGCCTGGTCGGGCGGTTGGTTGTGGATACCGCGCAACCCACTGGCCGTGGCCGAAGGCCTGGTCGAAACCGACGATGCACCGGAACGCTACTTGCGCGCCCAGGCCTGCGTCGCGGAACTGGACGCACGCCAACGTGCGTTCCTGCGCCATGGCCCGGCAATGGTGGCGTTCTTCCAGCAGCACACCCGCGTGAAGTTCCAGTGCGGTACGAAACTACCGGACATGCGTGAAGGCGACGGCAGCGCGCGGGGCGGGCGAGCACTGTGTGCACTGCCCTATGACGGCCGCCTGCTCGGGCCCTGGATACACAGGCTGCGGCCACCGCTGGACATCGTCAGCCTGGCCGGCATGGGCATCGCCGGTGGCACGGACATGGCCGCTTTCTTCAATGCTCGCCAATCGCCCAGGGCGGCTTGGCATGTAGCCAAACGCCTGTTGCGTCACGGGCGCGACTTGTTGCTGCACCGGCGCGGCTTGCAACTGGTCAACGGCAACGCGCTGGTGGCCCGCCTGCTGCGCAGTGCCCTGGACCTGGGCGTCACGCTACTGACCGACAAAGCGGCCATTGCCTTGCTGGGAGGGGCACGCATCACCGGCGCGCAGTGTGCCGATGGCCAGCTGATCCAGGCGCGTCGTGGCGTGGTGCTGGCCTGTGGCGGCTTTGCCCATGACCGCCAGCGCATCGCGCAACTGATGCCGCACGCGCCCGATGGGGTTGGCCATTATTCTGCCGCACCGCCGGAAAACAGCGGCGATGGCCTGCGCCTGGGAGAGCAGGTTGGCGCCCAGGTCGCCACCACCCTGGCCCATGCCGGTGCCTGGGCGCCGATATCGCATGTGCCGCGCGGCGATGGCCGCGCTGGGCATTTCCCGCACCTGATCGACCGCGCCAAGCCTGGTTTCATTGCAGTGCGCAGTGACGGTCGACGCTTTGTCAACGAGGCCGACTGCTACCACGACTTCATGAATGCGCTGTTCGCCGCTACGCCAGAGGGCGAGCCATATGAGGCCTGGTTGATCTGCGACCACGCCGCGCAGCGTCGCTATGGCATCGGCTGGGCCAAACCGTTTCCCTTCCCTGCCCGCTTCTATGAACGGCGTGGCTACCTGTTGCGCGGCAACGACCTGGCGCAACTGGCCGCGCGTTGTGGCATAGATGGCCAGCAATTGCAGGGCACTGTGGCGCGTTTCAATCAGCATGCGGCGCAGGGCGTGGACCCTGACTTTGGGCGCGGCGCCTCGGCGTACAACCGGGCGCAGGGTGAGCCTGAACAGGCGCCGAACCCTTCGCTGCGGCCCCTGCTGCGCGGCCCTTTTTATGCAGTGAAGTTGCTGCCGGGCAGCCTCGGCACCTTTGCCGGGCTGGGCACAGATGCTTCGGCGAGGGTGCTCAATGGTGCAGGGCACGCCATACCGGGGCTATTTGCCGTGGGCAATGACATGCACAGCATCATGGGCGGGCACTACCCCAGTGGCGGTATCACACTGGGGCCCGGGATGACCTTTGGGTACCTCGCGGGCCTGGCGCTGTGCGGGTTGCCGCAGCCCCGACAGGCCTGATCAGCTCCTGCCGGGGCCGCGCAGTTCTTGAGGTCTGCGCTTTACCTGTGGGAGTCGGCTTGCCGGCGATGGGCCGCAAAGCGGCCCCTTGGCTCAAATCAATGCCAATACCGCCCGGGCCTTTTCCAGCGCCATCCGCGCACGCTGTTCGCCACTGACGCCCTGCTCCAGCAGTTGCCGCGTGGGGATCTCCAGGCTTAACGGAACACTCGCTGGCAACCCGCGCAACAGGCCCGTCAGGTCGGCATCACCCTCCCCCGGAAAACGCCGCTCGTTACGGGCCTGGCGCAAGATTTCATCCATGTCGGCCGGCACCGGCCCAGCCACGTCACACAACTGGGCGTAGCGCATGCGCTGCGGGGCCAGGCGCGCCAGGTCGTCGAGCGACGACCCGGAGCGGTTGAAATGAAAGGCATCCACCAGTACGCAAGCGTTCGGGCGGTCTGCCTTGGCAACGATGCGCATGGCCTGTTGCAGGTCACGGACGTCGGTCCAGGGCATGAACTCCAGATGCGGGTGAATACCGTAGCCGGCAGCCAGGTCGCACAATTGAGCGAAGCGCTCGGTGAGGCGCGCCTCGCTCGGGTCGTTGCCGGCTACCAGCAGTTCGCTGCCGCCCAGCTCGGCCCCGACCGCCAGCATCGGCTCGAAATCGGCCACGCAGGTGTCGGGTTTGAGACGCAGGATTTCCAGGTCCAGGACTTTGATGCCGGTGTCACGCAGGCGCGCCTGGGTCTGGCGGCGCAGCTCGGCGTCGGTAACCAGCGGGAAGTGCTGTTCTTCGCTGGTCGCTGGCACCAAGCGCAGGCCAACGTGGCTGTAACCGGCACGGGCGGCGGCTTCGACCATTGCCGGGGGTGACAGCTCCAGTACGGTGAGCGCGGCCAGGGAAAAGATTCGATCAGTCATGCGGGTTACCTGCAGGCAAATGGGTACGGGGCAAAAGAACGCTCACGCGGCTCACACGATGATCTCTGGCGCGCAAGCCCGGCCGGTGGCGGCCGCCTGGCGGATCGCCTCGATCAACGCCAAGGTGCGGCCACCGTCAGCGGCATCGGTCAATGGCGCTTCCTGCCCACGGGCAACACGGACAAAGTGCTGCAACTGCAGGGTCAATGCCTCCCCCGCCGGGATGCCCGCCTCGCTCTGCAGCAACGGTGTGTGCCAACCCGAGTTTGCCTCGGCGTACTGCCAGTGCTTGAGCTGCGGGATGCTCAGCGCTCCCCGGGTGCCGGCCAGCAGGTAGCAGGGTTGGTCCGCCTGGCGCGGATAGACAGGGCTTTCTCCCGAGCTCAGCTCCCAGCTCCACGGCGCTGCCACCGCGTCGGAGCCGGTCAGGCTGCCCAGCGCACCGTTGGCGAACTCCAGCAGCACTGCCGCGCTGTCCTCGTTGGCAAAACCGCGCACCTGGTTACGGGTGAACGCCTGCACCTGTACCACCTCGCCGCACAGGTAGCGCAGCAGGTCGAGGTCGTGGATCAGGTTGGTCAGCAGAAAACCGGCGCCGGGCTCGCGGCGCCATGGGGTGTCGAAATAGCTGTCGGGCTTTTGCAACTGCCACAGCGCGGTGACGTTGACCAACCGGCCCAAGGCCCCTTCGGCGATCACGCCCCGCGCGCTGGCAATCAGCGGGTTATGCCGCCGGTGGTGGCCGACCAGCACCGGCACGCGACAGCGGCGCGACGCCTCCACCAGCGCCCGCACTTCATCCAGGTGCACTCCTATTGGCTTTTCTACCAATACCGGCACACCGGCTTCGACACAATCGAGGGCGGTGGCCACGTGCAGGTTGTTCGGGTTGGCCACGATCACGGCCTCGGGGCGCACAACCTCCAGCATCTGCCGGTGATCGGCGAAATATGCCACCCCGCACTCGGCGGCGAAGGCTTCAGCCTGGGGGCCGGGGTCGGCCACCGCGCACAACTGCGCTTGCGGCACCTGGCTCAGATGCTGGTAATGCTGGCGGCCCATGATACCGGCGCCAATCAGGGCGATGCGAAGGGGGGCGTTCAACGGGCAGTCCTCTTTTCGTTGTTGTTTTGGCAAATTCTGAACACAGTTCCAAAATCGACTATCGATAATTTAGAACTACGGTCTGCTTTGCAAAAGGACGCCGTGCATAGAGTGTGCGGTAATCGACCGGAAAGCTTCAGAGGCAGGCCAATGCTGCGGTGCATATCAAGCAAACAACTCACTCGCCTGGCTGGCTGCCGACAACTCCTCCACAGCCGCCAACAATAAAGGCGCAAGCTCCGGCAGGCGTGCTTGCGAAAGGCGCGCACTGGGCCCGGCAATGCTCAGCACGCCAATAACCTCATTTCCTTGCGGCCGACGCACCACCGCAGCCAGGGCCGAGGTACCGACTGCCGAGGTTTGCTCGACCCAGGCATAACCCCGTTCACGGGCGCCCGCCAGGTAACTCAGCAGCTGTTCGGTGGAGCGCGGCGCGTTGGGGCCGAACTGCTCGGGATCGGCAATGCCCTGGCGCAGGACCATTTGCAGCGCCTCGTCATCGCTCAGGCTGGCCAGCCAGGCATGCCCGGAGGCGGTATAGAACAGGGGCGCATCGCGGCCCATGTCCGGGTCGTAACGCAAACCGGACCGCGCGCCCTGGGATTTGGCGATCCAGGTCTGGCGGGCGCCGTCGACCACGCCCAGGCGCACCAGCTCGCCGCTTTCCTGGGCCAGGCGGTCGAGTATCGGCTGGATGATGTCGGCGCCGCTGCTGGACAGATAGCGAAAGCCCAGCGCCACCAGCTTGGCGGACAACTGATAGCGGCTGTTGTCACGGTTCTGGCGTACGTAGCCCAGACGCGCGAGTTCAGCGAGCATGCGATGGGCTGCGCTCTTGGGGATCTGAAGCTGGTCAGCGAGGGTTTGCAGGCCCAGGCCCTGGGGCTCGGCGGCAAGGCTTTCTACAAGACTGAAGGCGCGTTCGATCTGACTACCGGCCATGACAGGGTTTCCTGATAAAGAAGGCAAATTCTGGAAGATGATTCCATATCCTCATGGGCCACCGCAGCTGACCAGCTCTGAAGTGTCCGTTTATCGACCACTACTTACTGGCGTCACTTGCATCCCGGCGGGTCAACCAAGAAGAATATGGAACCTTGTTCCAATAATAATACCGGAGACCCGCAATGCCCACCGACACCTTGCAAGCCGAATGCGATGTACTGGTCATTGGCTCCGGCGCCGCCGGGCTGGCTGCTGCGGTCACGGCTGCCTGGCATGGGCAGCGGGTTACCCTTGTGGAAAAAGACCCGGTGTTCGGCGGCGCCACAGCCTGGTCCGGCGGCTGGGCCTGGGTGCCGCGCAACCCGCTGGCGCGCCGCGCCGGTATCGAAGAAGACATCGAGCAGCCACGCACTTACCTGCGCAACGAACTGGGCGCACATTACGATGCGCAGCGCATCGACGCCTTTCTCGAAGCCTGCCCGCACATGGTCGCCTTTTTCGAGAAACACACGGCCCTGCAGTTCGCCGATGGCAACGCCATCCCCGACATGCACGGCGACACTCCTGGCGCCGCCACCGGTGGGCACCAGGTCATCGCCGCCCCTTATGACGCCCGCGAACTCGGTGCGCTGTTGCCACGCTTGCGCAGGACACTGCGCGAAACCTCGTTCATGGGCATGCCGATCATGGCTGGCGCCGACCTTGCGGCCTTTCTCAACATGACCCGCTCGCCCCGCGCCTTCTGGCATGTGTGCAAGCGTTTCGGGCGCCACCTTTACCACCTCGCCCGCCATGGCCGGGCCATGCACCTGGTCAACGGCGTGGCACTGGTGGCGCGCCTGGCCAAGTCGGCCGAAGACCTGGGCGTGCGCCTGCTTGAGTCTGCGCCAGCCAAACGCCTGATGATGGAGGACGGCCAGGTGCGTGGCGCGGTGATCGGCACGGCGCAGGGCGACCTCACGCTTCGCGCCAAAGCCGTGGTGCTGGCAGCCGGTGGTTTTCCTCATGACCCGGTGCGGCGCCGGCAATTGTTCCCGCGCGATGCCACTGGCCATGACAACCTCGCCCTGCCGCCGCCGTCGTGCTCCGGCGACGGCCTGCGCCTGGGCGAATCAGCCGGCGGCGTGGTAGCCACCGGCCTGAAGTCGGCAGTCGCCTGGGCCCCGGTGTCCAAGGTAGCGCACCGTGATGGCAGCGTCGGCCACTTCCCGCACATCATCGAACGCGGCAAACCGGGCATCATCGGTGTACTGGCCAACGGCAAGCGCTTCGTCAACGAGGCGCACGGCTACTACGACTATGTCGCCGCCATGCTCGACGCCGTACCGCAAGACGAGGAAGCCTGCTCGTGGCTGATCTGTGACCACCGTTTCCTGCGCCGTTACGGCCTTGGCCACGCCCGCCCCGCCCCGCTGCCGGTGGGGCCGCACCTGCGCAGTGGCTACCTCAAGCGCGGTGCCAGCCTGGAACTGCTAGCCCGCGCCTGCGGCATCGACCCTGCGGGCTTGAGCGCCACAGTCGCTGAATACAACCGCCACGCACGCCAAGGCCAGGACCCTGAGTTCGGGCGCGGTAGCACGCCGTTCAACCGCAAACAGGGCGATCCCCAACACAAGGGGCCCAACCCCTGCGTCGCGCCGATTGAGCAAGGCCCGTTCTACGCGGTCAAGGTGCAGCCCGGCTGCTTCGGCACCTTCGCCGGCCTGCGCACCGACGGCCACGCACGTGTGCTGGATGAACACGGCCAGCCCATCGGCGGCCTGTATGCAGCGGGCACCGACATGGCCAGCGTGTTCGGCGGCTGGTACCCGTCCGGGGGCATCAACCTGGGCCCGGCGCTGACGTTCGGTTATGTGGCCGGTCGGCATATCGCCGGGGCCCAGGCGCGGGAGTAAGCCAGCCCGGGGTCAGAACAGCTTTACCGTATAACTGAGGATCAACCGGTTCTCGTCAATGTCCGTGCGATAGTTCGAGCGGGCCATCACGTTGCGAACCCGCACCCCCAGCCCGGCCAGGGGGCCGCTCTGCACCACATAGGCAAGGTCCAGATCGCGCTCCCGGTCACGCCCCTCGAAGCCCAGGCCGGTCTCCACGTCGCGCCCCTTCACATAGCGCAGCGTCGAGGTCAGCCCGGGTATCCCCAGCGCAACGAAGTTGTAATCGTGACGAACCTGCCACGAGCGCTCACCGGTCGCTGCGAACTCATAGGTGGGCAGGGTATTGCCCATCGGGTTGGTGTTGGCGCCAACCTGGATGAACCCGTCGTCCCCGCCGATCTGCTGGTACCCCACATAGAAGGTATGCCCACCCGTTTTGGCCGAGAACAGGCTGAACAGTGCATGGTTGTCGTAACGGCCTGCGATCTGCCGGCCATCCTCCTGGGCATCGAAGTAGCCGGCATTCACCCCCAGGGTCCAGTCACCCAAAGGTTCAGCGTGTTTGAGGCTGTAAAAACGCTGCTGGTAGATGTCTTCCAGCTGCGCTTGCCACACGCCGACCTGGGTACGGTTGTCGTTGAACGCATAGTCCGCGCCGACATAATTGAAACGATCACTGGTGAATCGCGCCAACCGTGAAGGGTTGATCGGGTCATTGACCAGGGCATACATCTTCTGGCTGTTGGAGGAGTCGCGCAGGCTGGTGGAGCGAAACTGCCCGGCGCTCAAGGTCAACCCGGCAAACTCGCGGGACTCGAGCATGGCGCCCTGGTAGGTCGGCGGTAGCAGGCGCAGGTCGCTGAACAGCAGCACCGGCAGGTTGGGCATCAATTCGCCCACCTTCAGTTCGGTGCGCGACACCTTGAATTTCACCGCCGCACCCAGGCGGCTGTAGTCGTCTGCCGACTGGCCGCTGTCAAGGCTGGGCAACAGCCCTGACCTGGCATGCGCGGGGCTGCTGTCGAGCTTGAAACCCAGCAGGCCGGTGACATCGATACCAACGCCGATGGGGCCTTGGGTGTAGCCAGAGGTGGCATTGAGGATGAAACCCTGGGCCCACTCCTGGGTGCGCGACTGCGTGCTCGCCCCTTTGATATCGGCATAATCGCGGCTGAAGAAATAATTGCGCGCTTGCAGCGTAGCACTGGCGCCCTCGATGAAACCGGCCTCTACTTCGGCCGTTGCTTCAGCACAGAGGGCTGCGGCGATGCAGCCGCCAGCCAGGCGCGCAGTCGGGGAATGACGCTGTGACGTGTTGACGGGCATTTGAAACGACTCCTGGATTCGGGCAACAGCTCCCCGCCGCAGTGGCCTTGAGGCCACCCGCGCGGAGTGTTTTTGGAAGGGTCTTCAAGCGGGCTGGCTGGCCCGCTTGCACTGCCGTGGCGCGAAGGGTCAGGCCGTTATCGGTTGACCAGCTTTGCCGGCAAGGCGATGACCAGGAAGCAGCTGAGCAGCAAGCAGAGGGCGAACACCCACAGCGCGGCATGGGAGGTACCGGTCAGGTCGGTGACCATCCCCATCAACGAGTTGCTCACTAGCCCCGCGATGTTGGCCAGCGAACACGCCAGGGCGAAACCGGTCGCCGCAGCGGTGCCTTTGAGGAAGGTCGCCGGCAGGCTGAAGAACACCGGCACCGCTCCGATGATGGCTGCCGAGGCGATGGCGAACAGCAGCACGGTCATCACCAGGTTCTGGCTGAACAGGGTGCTGCTGGCCATGGCAATTGCACCGATGATGAAGGGCACGATGATGTGCCAGCGGCGCTCGCGATGACGGTCGGAACTGGCACCGATCATCAACATGCCAAGCAATGCCGCCAGGCTCGGGATCGCCGTGAGCAGGCCGATATGGAAGGTATCGCTGACACCCGCGTCGCGGATGAAGGTGGGCATCCAGAAGCCCATGGCGTAGGCGCTCAGCAGGATCGAGAAATCGATGCCACCGAGCATCCACACTTTCAGGTTGAAGAAACCGTCGCGGAAGCTGTGCTTGCTGCCCTTGCCTTCGGCATCGTCGGCGGCAAGGTCGGCGGCCAGTTGTGCCTTGTCGTCTGCGGACAGCCACTTGGCCTGCTGGAAGTTGTTCGGCAATGCCCAGAACGTCAGGATACCCAGCAGCACACTGGGGATCGCCTCCAGCAGGAACAGCCATTGCCAGCCCTGCAGGCCATGCACCTGGTCGAAGTGGCCCATGATCCAGCCCGAGATCGGCCCGCCGATCACACTCGACAGCGGCAGCCCGATCATGAACAGCGCGATGATGCGCCCGCGCCGATAGGTCGGGTACCACATGGTCAGGTAGAACAGCACGCCCGGCAGGAAGCCCGCTTCGGCCGCCCCGAGCAGAAAGCGCAGGACGTAGAACTGCGTAGTGGTGGTGACGAACATGGTGCAGGCCGAGAGCAGGCCCCAGGTGATCATGATGCGGGCGATCCACAGCTTGGCGCCGACGCGCTGCAGGACCAGGTTGCTTGGCACCTCGAAGATGATGTAGCCGACGAAGAACAGGCCCGCCCCCAAGCCATAGGCTGCGGTGCTGAACTGCAGGTCTTCGAGCATCTGCAGCTTGGCGAAGCCGACGTTGATGCGGTCCAGGTAGGCCGCAAGGTAGCAGAAGCACAGGAAAGGTATGAGCCTCCAGGTGATCCTGCGGTAAAGCGCTTGAGTCGATTGGTCGATGTCGCTGTGGACCGCTGTTGCATTCGCAATTGGCATTTCCTGTCTCCTGGCGGGTGACTTTGTGGTTTTGTTTTCAGGCCAGCAGTTTTCGACGCTCCGGGCGCGCCGCGCACTATACGCGGCGTTTCAGGACGGCGTCACAATACCCCGGGTGCTCCTGCGGGGTGGCCGCCCGCACAGCGGACGGTCATGCAACGGGCTTCCCGCGCCGTTACTTGATTGTTATGGGTGCAAGGTGTGCGGTTTCAGTTGGCCAGGCGCTGGAGTTGCGCCATGGCTTCCTGCAGGCTGACGACATCGCCGTACTTGCTGTCGATGTCGAACAGGTTTGCTTCGTGCGGCGCGGGGTGGCGATCACCGACGCACTCGCGCACCACGATGGTTCGCAAGCCGTGCTGCAGCGCATCCACCGCACTGGCGCGGATGCAGCCACTGGTGGAGCAGCCGGCCAGCACCACGGTATCGATCCCTTGTGCATGCAGCAGCGGTGCCAGGCTGGTGCCGAAGAACGCGCTGGCGTACTGCTTGGTGAGCACCGGCTCATCAGCCCATGGCACGACGGCCTCGCAGAATGCCGCCAGCGGGTTGCCTTCGACCATGTCCTTCATTACCGGCGCCTTGCGTACCCACACGCCGCCATCGGCAAAATGCGGGGCCTGGTAGCGGATATTGGTATGAACCACCAGCGTACCGCAGTCCCGGGCCAATGCCAGCAGCACGGCAGCCTGCTCGACCGCCGTCACCACGCCGGGGGCGTAGAGCGGCGCACCGGGGGTGGTGTAGCCCTGCATGAAGTCGATCATCAGCAGGGCTGCCTTGCGCCCGAAGCCGATACGCTGACCCCATACGCCCTGGTAGTTGTCGCTGGCGCTTTGTGCGTCGCTCATGTTCGTCTCCCGATTCAGTAGGCGCCCGACAGCAAGGCGCCAGCGCCCGGAACCACCGGTTCCAGGTCCAGCGCCTTGAGCATGGCGTAGGTGGTGGCGATGGCAGCGGTGACCACCGGTTTGCCGGTTTGCGCCTCGACCTTGGCGACTGCCGGCAGCGACTGCATCTGCACGCAGGCCGAAAGCACCACCACATCGACGCCCTCAAGGTTCATGCCGGCCACGATGCCCGGCAGGTTGGCCGGGTCGTGACGTGCCACGGCGAGGTTGTCGGGGATTTCCAGCGCGCGCCAGTCCTGCACCTCGAAGCCTTCCTCGCGGATGTAGTTGACCACCAGTTCGGTCAACGGCTTCATGTAGGGCGCGACGATGGCGATGCGCTTGGCCTTCATCACGTGCAGGGCCTCCACCAGCGCACCAGCACTGGTGATGACCGGCGCCAGTGCGTCGTTGTCGGCAGTGGCTTTTTGCAACCGCTTCTCTGACTGGCGGTGATACCCCAGCCCCATGGCCATGATCGCCACCAGGCAGGCATAGCCGAGCACGTCCACCTTGGCGTCTGACAGTTCCACTGCGCAGCGGTCGGACTCGCCGTCCATCGCCGCCAGTTCTTCCTTCTTCACCTGCTTCATGCGCATGCGGCTGGAGTGGAAGGTGAAGCGCTCCGGGCGGATCGCCTGGCGGGCCAGGAGCATCGCCGGGATCTCGGTTTCCATGGTGGTGTTCGAACTCGGCACGATCTGGCCGATACGGTAGGGCTTGGTCATGTCGCGTGCTCCTTCAGACAAGGGGGTGGCCCAGGAAATCACCAAAGGCGGCAAAGAAGCCTTCGAGGTCATCCCAGGGAATCATGTGGCCGGCGTTGTCGACGTGAGCGACCTGGATGTCCGGCTTGAGCTCACGGATCTCGGCGATGTCCTGGGGCTGGATCACCCCACCTCGCCCCGCCACCATCAGCAATGCCGGTTGGCGCACGTGGGGCAAGTCCTGGTGGATGTCCACCTGGTGGAAATCGTTGAAGGCGCGCACGATCGCAGGCTCGTGGCAGGTGTGCAGCCACTCGGCGCGCAGCGCCAACTGCTCGTCGGTCCAGGTTGCACAGAAGGCGCGCATGTCGTCACCGCTCATGCCACTGCAGGCCTGCCGGATAGAGTCGACGTACCACGGCAGCTTGCTCGGGTATTCGCGCCGACCAGGCCCGGATACCGGCGGGTCGACCAGCACCAGGCGCTGCAGCCCGGGCGCCCCTTGCGCGGCTGCGCGGATGGCGAAACGCGCGCCCATCGAATGGCCGACCAGGTGGTAGCTGGCCAGGCCCAGCGCCGCCGCGAACGCCGGAATGTCCGCAGCGCAGGCATCGGTGCCATAGTCCAGTTCAGGCCCGCTCGCGGCCTGTCCGCG
>Ga0247820_10000090_pt1 | contig 42816 bp, 55 predicted proteins | sample 13C_Glucose_Day1_2_FD_192480 | JGI IMG/M metagenome (GOLD analysis project Ga0247820, IMG submission 192480) | Soil microbial communities from agricultural site in Penn Yan, New York, United States - 13C_Glucose_Day14 | ecosystem: Environmental > Terrestrial > Soil > Agricultural land | place...
CTTCTCCCCCGGACGTTCCTGGACGTCCAGGAACGTCCGGGGGAGAAGCGGGACACGGAGGGTCACGTCACCATCGGTAACAAGGTGTACGCCGTGGGGCCCAGGTACCGGGACCGGTACGGGGATCTCTGGGACACGGGCATGGTGAACGGCGTGGCCCGCGCGGTATCCGCTGGGTTCCGCGTGCGGTCCTTCTCCAACACGCTGGCCGCCGTGGTCAACTCCTACGGGCCGTTGACCCGTATCAACTGACCCACCCAAGGAGGGACCAGCTACTCACGTGAGTAGCTGGTCCCTTTTCGTGTTTGGAGACTCATGGCAACCGTGACTCAGCGAGTAATCGACAGGATCTATAGCCCTCCGCTGGGGACCATCCGGGAGGCCGGCCCCGGGGTGGAGTTCATCGTGTTCCGCTCCGCCACCCAGCGGAACGACTGGCCCCGTATCTGGGAGGCCCTGGGAGTGGCGTACGTCCGTGGCGCCACGGTGGGGCTGAGGGGGGACTGACATGGGCCCCTGGGAGGAGTGGCTGGACAAACTCATGGACGTCAACAAGTTCCGTGTTCGCAAGGTGGGGGGCCGCTGGCGTGTCTACGCGCCCGGGTACGTCCTCCGCACCGTGGCCGTTGCTGACTCTTGGGAGTCAGCTATGAGCTACGCCACCAAGCTGGCCAAGAGGAGGACCCGATGAGGGCATACCGCAAGACCACCAGGCATCCCGTGTGTCTGTACTTCACGGACCAGGAGGCCCTCCGCCTGGTCCAGGAACTCACCACGGCGTACCCCGTGGAGGACTGGTCAGACATGCCGATGATGACCAGGCTCCTGAACGCGCTGGAGACCACCCGCAAGGGGGGTCACCGTGGCTAACCCGTCCAAGGCCCGGGGGACTGCCTGGGAGTCCGCTATCCGGGACTACCTGAACGAATCGCTGGGCCTCTACTGGCCGGACTGGCGGGAACGCAAGCGCAACGGGATGACCCAGTGGCGCAACCCCATGGACCCCGCCAACATCAAGCGCCAGGCCCAGGAGGGCGCCAAGGACGTGGGGGACCTCCACGCCTGGCCGTTCGTCCTGGAGGCCAAGGACGTCAAGAATCCGGCCGTACCCGCGTGGATGCGCCAGGCCCGGGTGGAGGCGTTCAACGCTGGGTTTCCGTACTACGTGGTGTGCCACAAGCTCCGGGGCCGCCACGTGTCGCACGGGTGGGTGTACCTGGACGTTCGGACGTTCACCGCTGTCCGTCTGGCGCTGGGCATGCCGGCCCGTGAGTTCTGGGATTGGTACGGGTTCGTGGATTCCAAGCCCCTCCGGGGTATCGACACGTCGCGTTGGTACTGGGGGACCAGCATGGCCCACCTGGCCCAGATCATCGGGGACGTACGGGAGGCTGGCAGCAAGTGAGCAACTATGAGATCCGGGTACAGGAGCCCAGCGACGTAGCCAAGTCGTACGGCATGGATTACCCACTGTTCGTCGTCTGGGACACGGTGACGGACAAGCGTGTCCCGTTCGGCAACTACCGCGAACGTGCCAGGGCCGTGGAGCGCGTACAGCGCATGGAGTCGCGGGCCACGGGCCGCTGACCCCAGAGACCCCAGCGAACGGAAGGAATCACATGATCTTCAAGGACATCCTGGCCCGGTTCGCTGAGGTGACGGAGGAGGCGGACGGGGGTTACCTGGCGCGTTGCCCGGGACACGACGACTCCAGTCCGTCCCTCCGGATCTGGCGTGGGGAGGACCTCAAGGTCCGGCTCACGTGCCGTGCCGGTTGTGACACCAAGGACGTCATCAAGGCCGTTGACCTCTCCTGGGAGGCCCTGTTCAACGCTGAGGGGGAGGGCTCCACGGTCGCCAAGGAGCCCCCCTCCCTGGTCTCCCGCCCGTCGCTCCTGGCCTCCCTGGCCCGCTACGTGGACGACACGGCGGAGGGCCTGGCGGACCCGGAGGACGACACGGCGGCCAAGGCCCGCACGTATCTGGCCGTACGGTTCGGCGTGGACCAGGACCTGGCCAGTGATCTGGAGCTGGGCGTGGACGACGGCCAGGCGGCCCCGTATTTCACCGCACGCTCCGCCGCTTACCGGGCGTTCCCCCGTCTCACGGTCCCCCTCATGAACTTTGAGGGGAACCCCCACGGCCTCCAGGGTCGGGACCTCTCCGGGGACTGCCCCGGGAGGTGGGTCTCCCTCAAGAACCCCAAGGGGGAGCGCTGGGGCCAGTACGGCGTGTTCCGGGGTCAGGGAGGCTACGGGGTCACCATCGTCTCTGAGGGCCCCGGAGACGGCCTTACGGTGGCCGCCGTGGGCTACGACGCCGTGTGCATCCGGGGGGCCGCCCTCACGGCCTCCCCCGAACTGCTCAAGGAGCTTGCCCATGGCCTCCAGGGTCAGCTTGTCATCGTGGCCGGAGATGGGGACAAGGCCGGCCAGCGCTTCAACCGTGCCCTTGCGGAGGGGCTTGGCGCGCACGGTATCCAGGTCCGTTCCCTGGCGCTCCCTGGGGGTGCCGGTGACGTCACGGCCTGGCGCGAGTCAGACCCTCAAGGCTTCCCGTTCGCGCTCCACAAGGGCGTCAAGGAGGCCGGCCCGGTACCCCCAGCGGATGGTCCTGGCGATGAGCCCTCCGCCTCCGTGGCCGTGGAGCGAACTGGAACGGTAACCGTCTCGTCGGACCAGGGCGTAGAGGCCCTGGAGCTCCTCAAGGCACTCACGAACCGGTACGGAGCGTCCGACACGCTGAACGCTCACGCGCTGGTGGCGTGGACGGACGGCCGGATCAAGTTTGCTCCGGGTCTGGGGTTCTACGTGTGGAACGGCCAGGTCTGGGAGCGTTCGGAGGTCAAGGTCCGGCAGGAGATTCACCGCATGGGGGCCGCCCTCATGCTCTCCGGTTCGGAGGAGGGCCGTAAGGCGTCCAAGGGCTTCACCATGAGGACGAACATCGACAACCTCATGGTGGAGCTCCGCAGCGTCCCCAGCGTCCACGTGGATGCGGCGGAGTTCGACTCCAAGCCGGACCTCCTCAGCTTCCGGAACGGCACGGTGGAGCTCCGCACGGGGACGCTGCGGCCCCACGCCAAGGAGGATCTCCTCACCTACTGCCTCACCATCGACTATGACCCGGACGCCAAGTGTGGCCGGTGGGAGTCGTTCCTGGCGGAGATCTTCCCGGAGAACCCGGATCTGGTTCCGTACGTCCAGCGTCTGGTGGGCTACGGCATCACCGGGTACACCGACGAACAGTGTTTCTGTGTGCTCTGGGGGAAGGGTGCCAACGGTAAGAGTGTCCTCACGGACACCCTCACGGACGTGTTCGGGGCCATCTCCAAGACCACCCCGTTCTCCACGTTTGAGGAGAAGCCCTCCGGCGGCATCCCGAACGACATCGCGGCCCTCCGGGGCTCCCGCCTTGTCATGGCCAGCGAGGGTGACAGCGGTAAGGCCATGTCGGAGGCCATCCTCAAGCGGGCCTCCGGTAAGGACAAGATGACGGCCCGGTTCATGCGCCAGGAGTTCTTCACGTTCACCCCCACGTTCCTCATCATGTTGGCCACCAACCACAAGCCCAAGTTCCGGGGCCAGGATGAGGGTCTCTGGCGACGCGTCAAGATGATCCCGTTCAAGCGTTGGTTCGCTCCGCACGAGAGGGACTACACGCTGGACAAGAAGCTCCAGGCGGAGGCGGAGGGCATCGCTGCCTGGGCCGTCCGTGGGGCCGTGGAGTGGCTCGCAAACGGCCTCCAGGACCCGGAGAGCATCACGGCGGCCAGCAAGGAGTACCGGGAGACGTCGGACGCCCTGGCGGGGTTCCTCCCGGGCGTCATGGTCAAGGATGACTCCGCTCCGCCGCTGAACGGTACGGAGGCGTTTAACGCCTACCTGGACTGGTGTGAGGCGGAGAACCTCCCTGCCCGGGAGCGCTGGACGCGTCGGACCTTCTACGACGCGATGGAGGAGCGCGGGATCACCCGTAAGAAGACTGCCAAGGGTATTGCGCTGGTAGGTGTCGCCATGGCGCACGCCCCGGTGGCCGTGGCCGGCCCGGGGATCTTCTCCCAGTCCTGACACACCAGACAACCAAGGGACCAGCCACTCACGTGAGTGGCTGGTCCCTTCACGTGAGGAGAGATCTTGACCATTCGAGTGTTGGACCTCTGCTGTTGCTCCGGGGCCGTCAGTAAGGGGTTCATGGATGCCGGAGCGGAGTACGTGGAGGGTTGGGACATCGTGGACCGACCCAGGTACCCGTACGCGTTCCACCAGGGGGATGCGCTGGAGGTCCTCCGGGACGTCGCGTACCTCCGGACGTTCGGCTTCATTCACATCTCCCCGCCGTGCCAGGCCAAGTGCACGCTCACGCTGGGTTCGAACGCCCGGTTCGGTAAGACCTACGTGGACATCTACCCGGAGGTCCGGGACCTGATGTACGCCAGCGGCGTTCCGGGGTCCATAGAGAACCCCAGTAGCCGGCCGGACATGGTCCTTTGCGGAGAGATGTTCGGTCTCGGCGTCATCCGTCACCGCAAGTTTGAGCTGGTGAACTGGTCCGCCTCCAAGCCTGTTCACGTCAAGCACCGGGGGCGTGTCCGTGGTTGGCGTCACGGCGTGTACTACGACGGCCCGTACGTCCAGGCGTACGGCAACGGTGGCGGTAAGGCGGACGTGCCGGAGCTCCAGGAGGCCATGGGAATCCACTGGACCGACGTCCGAAAGGAGCTCACGGAGGCAATCCCGCCGGCGTATGGGGAGTACATCCTCCGGCGCTTCCTGGCCGCCTGACTCAGATCACCAAGGGACCAGCCACTCACGTGAGTGGCTGGTCCCTTCTTGCGTAAGGAGAGACCAAGTGCGCGCGTACAACCACGGCATTGCCGGTGACAACGTAACGGTGTTCGTCCCGGAGACCCCCGGGGATCTGGTCCACTTCAAAGACTGGTGGGCCCACTCGAACAGCCACATCGCGCTGGACACGGAGACCACCGGCCTTGACATCTTCTCCGTCGGCCATCGCCTCCGTACGGTCCAGTTCGGGGACGCCAACACGGCGTGGGTCATCCACTGGGAGCGTGGGGGCCTGTTCGTGGAGGCCGTGGTGGAGTTCTTCCGCCGCTTCCGCCGTACCCTCCTCATCCATAATGCCCCGTATGACTGGCTGGTTCTGGGCCGACACACCGGCCTACGTCTGGAGTGGCTTGCCGGACACACCCGGGACACCCAGGTCCTGGCCAAGCTGGTGGACCCCCGCCAACCCCAGGAGGGCGGCATCGGGGCGGCCCTCAAGCCTCTCAGTGCCTTCTACGTGGACCCCACGGCCCCCGACACCCAGGGGGATCTCACGGCGGTGTTCCGCTCGCTGGGCCTCACCAAGGCCACCGGGTGGGCCGGTATCCCGCTGGACCACCCGACCTACAACCTGTACGCCGGCCTGGACGTCATCCTCACGGCACGCCTGGCCCCCATCCTGGAGGCGGAGCTGGATCGCCTGGGGGTCCGTCCTGTCCTGGTGGAGTACGAACATGAGGTACTCCACATCTGCGCTGAGATGCAGCGCAAGGGCATGGTCCTTGACCTGGAGTACGCGGAAACCCTCTCCAGCAAGTTGGCGGAGATTGAGGACCAGTACAGCAAGGTGGCCCGGCGCTACGGCGTGGAGTCCGTCAACGCTCCGAAGCAAATTGCGGAGGCCCTCCTGGGCATGGGGGAGGACCTCATCCTCCCGGGCAACACGGCGCCGGAGTACACGGCCGGCGGAGCCATCAAGGTGGACAAGCCGGTTCTGTTCTACCTGGCGGACCTGGACACCAAGGACGGCTCCCGCCTGAACGTCCGCAAGCCCAACCCCCTGGCGGAGGCCATCATCCGGGCCAAGAGGTCCGGCAAGTGGCGCAAGACGTACGCGGACACGTTCCTGGAGACCGTGGACCCAGACGGACGCATCCACCCGAACATCCAGACCCTCCAGGCCCGCACGGGACGTATGAGCGTCACCAGGCCGGCCCTCCAGACCCTCCCGTCATCGGACCAGATGATCCGTAGGGCCCTCCTGGCGGAGGAGGGTGGCGTCATGATCTCCACCGACTTTGCGGCCATCGAAATGCGCGTGTTGGCCGCACTGGCGGACGTGAAACAGATGAAGCGGGCCATCCTGGCAGGGGAGGACCTCCACGAGTACACGGCGCGTCTCGTGTTCGGAGACGGGTTCACCCCCAAGCACCGGAAGCTCTGTAAGGGCGTGGGGTTCGGCAAGGTCTACGGGGGCGGCGCGGCCACCATCGCGCGTCAGACCGGTGCGCCTATGGAGGACGTCCAGCGGGCCATCCGGGCGTATGACCGTGTGTACCCGGAGATCAAGCGCGCGTCTGCTCGCTGGCAGCGTGATGCGTTCGCCAACGGGATGGTGACCATCTCCGCCACCGGCCGGCGTCTCCCGCTGGACCGGGACCGTACGTACGCCGTGGTGAACTACGCGTGCCAGAGTGCGGCCCGTGACTGCCTGGGCCAGGCCCTGGTGACGATGAAGGAGAAGGGCCTCCTGGAGTACCTCCGCCTGCCCATCCACGATGAGGTCCTTGCGTCGGCCCCCAAGGAGGACGCTGCGGACGTCGCGCGGGCCATTGAGGAGTGCATGACGTTCAACCTGTTCGGTGTCCCGGTGGCCGCTGAGGCGGAGATAGGCAAGCGCTCTTGGGGCTCCCTCTACGGGGCGGACTACTGAGCCCCTACTTGTGAGGGAGTTGTGAACGGTCCTCCACATCCTCATGGACGTGGAGGACCACCTCCTCACGTGAGTAGCTGGTGTTCCGCCTCACATCGGGCAAGAATTTTTCGAACACGCCCCAACCGGCAAGATCAAGGCCCGGACCCCCTATACCGAAGGTAACGATGCCTCCGGAATAGGGGGTTCCCTTCGTTCCCAAGGTGGATGTCAAGTCACGCCTTGGATTTTCACGCATCCATCACAACCGCCGGCACGTCTAGTAGGTGAATCGGGGTTGTGTGCACCTACTCACGCGTGTTCCTATCCGATCGAACACCACATCTCACGGGGTGCGCACTCCGTGAGCTGGGACCGGACTAGGGCTTGGTTCCCCATGCCCATCTGCCTCCGCATCCGGAGGTCCTAGCTCACGCTTGCGCATGCCGTAGCGCCACGCCCTTGTCCGGGCCGCTCACACCAGAGCACATGCCAACAACGGACACGGGAGTAGACAGTGGCGCTTACCGCCAAGACCATCACGGACGCCAAGGCCGGAGACCTGGAGGCCGTCCAGGCCGTCACGGCGGCCACGGACCGCATCATCGGTTCCCTGGCCAACGATGCCGCCAACAAGGGCGGCAAGGGCCACATGCACGTGGCCACGCTAAAGGAGGAGCTGGAGGCGGAGGGTCGCCTGGCACTCTGGGAGGCCATCTCCCGCTGGGAGGGTGACCACCACTCCGGCGCCACCCCGGAGACGTTCCTGTTCCAGCGCATCAAGGGCGCCATCCACGAGTGCCTCCAGCGCACGGTGAACCCCGGTGCGGACCTGGACGCCCTCCGTGTCTTCACCCAGTGCCTCCGGGTGGCGGACGGGAACCTGGACCTGGCCGCTGAGCTTTGCACAACCCTCCCGGAGAAGGGCCGCCGGCTCTCCCTGGATAGGGCCCAGGCGGCCAAGTTGGCATACCAGGGGGCCCGGAGCCTGGACGCTCCCCTCCCGGGTTCGGAGGACGGCTCCCAGACCCTGGGGGACACCCTGGCGGAACTGGTCCCCTATGACGTGCCGGAGGACCTCCTGGACCCCAGCGACGTCACGGCCCGCCAGCGCACTCTCCGGCTGACCATCTTCCGTGCCGTGTTCGGCTCCCTCTCGGAGTTCCGCCAGGGCGTCCTCAAGATCCGGGCGGAGTACGGCCAGGGCGTGGACCTGGACATGGACACGGAGGACGTCCGGGAGATGGCCCGGGACCGGGGCCTCAAGGGTGAGGGCATCCTCCCCGCCCGTGAGGAGGTCAACGACGCGTGGCGCAAGGGCATCAAGCAACTCCGGGAGTCCCTCCCCGTGGACGTCCTCTACCCCGCCCGTACGGGCCGCTGACCCCAGAGCACACGGCACACCAACAAGGAGAGAACATCATGGCGAACACCAAGACGTACGCGCTGGCGCTGGGTGGCACGGTGGAGGTGACCATCCTCCGGGGAGGAGAGAGGGAGGTGGCTGACCTCCACTTCCGGAACCGGGAGGGCCAGACCGTGGCCACCGTCTACCGGCCGGTGGCCCAGGCCCGGGAGATGGTGGCCGGCCTCAAGGACGTCACGGCCCAGTGAGGCGACTACCCGTAACCCCCCTGGAGGCCGCTGGGTTCCCCAGGGGGTACCTCCCCGGAACTGGCTACGTCTCCGGAGCGGGTCACCCGGCCACCCGACGTAACCCCGCCCTGGACGCCAAGCTCCGGGCGGAGATCAAGGACCGCTACTACACCGGCCGGATGAGTTGTCCGGCCGTACCCGGAACCGTCAGACGGAGGAGAGACCCGGTGCTGAACGTACGGGACATCAGGGAGGCGGAGCTGGTCACGGCCAGCGGGGAGCGCATCCTGGTCCGGGAGGTGAACGGGAAGGTCACCCTGGCCGTACCGAACCACACGGACGCCAAGCTGACCCTGGTGGAGCTCAAGGCCCTGGGTGAGACCCTGGTCCAGATGGCCAACCATGGCCGGGAGAGCCGGGACCCGCTCCTGGAGAGGGTCAAGGCCACGGAGGCGGAGTTCTTCCGCTCCAAGGGCGTGCAGGACCCCTGGGCCGGCTACTCCGGACGGGAGTTCTCCTGATGGCCATGGACCTCACCCCGGACCCCCGGGAGTCCAAGCTCCCCAAGTGGGCCCAGTCGGAGCTCAGCTCCTTCCGGATGGTTGTCCGTTCCCTGGAGGCCGCCCTGGCGGAGGCCAAGGGCAACATCACGGACTCCGGTGTCCATGTTGTGGACTACATCAGAGGTAACACTCCGCTACCGGAGGACGCGCGAGTGGCGTGGGACCTCCCCCTGGCGGAGGAGCCGGCGCCCCGCCGGAGCATCCAGTGTTACCGGGAGGCCGGTTGGCTATGGATGCAGGGCTCCCACGGACTCCAGATCCAGCCCCAGGCGTCCAACCTCACCAAGATCCGACTGGAGGACTCCAGGTGAACGTCTACACCCGAACCATCCTCGCGGCGGCCCTGGTGGCCCTCCTCCTCCAGATCCTCACCGGATGTGACTCCGGCCCGGAGTGCCTGGACTACGACACCCAGGTAGTCCCCACCACCACGTTCGTCAACGGCAAGGTGGTCCACGGCACCACCGTAGTTACCACGTGCACGCGCTACGCGGAGCCCACGGCCGGCCAGTGACCCATCCCAGGGGACCAGCTACTCACGTGAGTGGCTGGTCCCCTTTCGTGTTGCGTGAGTAGGTGCCTTGACCCCCACTACGGGTCTGTGTATTCTGGCGTTCCGCCCGGGTGGTCCGGGGGAGTGAGGAGAAGGTCATGACGAACAAGGTGGCGAAGCTGGTGGCCGGCCTCAGCCCCCGTATGGTGGAGGCCATCAAGGGCGCCGCCCGGAACCCCGGTGGGAGCATCGGTCGGCGGAACCTGGGCAACGGCGGAGGCACGTACGGTGCGCTGGGTCGCCGCGAGCTCCTCGCTCCGGGGGCGGACGGATGGTACGCGCTTACGGAGCTGGGCTGGGCCGTGGCGGAGGCCCTGGGTATGGAGATCCCGGAGGGCACCCTGGAGGAGCTCCGGGAGGAGGCGGAGAAGGTGAAATACCACCAGGCCCAGAAGGCTTGGGAGGACTCCGTGGAGGCGGATGACGTCGATGAGGACGCCATGGACTCCGCCAAACAGAATGCGTTCGACACGGTCCGTGAGGAGGGGCTGGAGCCCTACTCCACCCGCTGGTATGAGGTCGCGTACGCGACGTACCACTACTGGGTTGACCAGAACGAGGGGGAGCGTCGCGTGGCCCAGGAGGCCGCTGACGCTGAGGAGGAGACCGTGGAGACCCAGGAGGAAACCGTGGAGGCCGTGGAGGCCCAGGAGCTGGTCATCCCCAAGGGAATCCGGTTCGACACGGGGGAGGCCGGCCGTACGGCGTCCGACGCGTATAAGGCCCTCATGGCGGAGCGCATGGCGATCCGGGTGGAGGACGTCAAGAGGGGGGATCACGTGCGCCTCACTCCCACGGCGCCCTGGCTCCCCATCACGGCGGACGCTCACGCGTCGCACATGCGGGGCCACGTCTACCTGATGAGCGGCCAGCACGTAGCCACCCGACCCATCGGGGCCAGGGTCCTCCGCCACAACAAGGAGGAGTGTGCACGGGTGATGTATGAGGTGGCTGACCAGTACCCCGGGGCCACGGTGGAGCTCCCGGAGACCCGCGTGGAGCGCCGGGACCAGCCCACGGAGGAGGAGCTGGAGGCCATGGTGGGGACGGTCCGGACGGACTCCCGTGGGCTCCGCTACCGGGTGGATGGCCTCAAGGCCAAGTCCCAAAGCCGGTGGAGTCCCCGCTCCGTCACGGTGTGGGGCCGTTGCGTGGAGGACAAGCCCCAGGGTCGCTACGCCAACACCACGTGGTACGGCGCCTACTGCGCTGAGATCTTCACGTACGGGGAGAACTGGGAGGCTGAGCAGGAGGCCCAGCGCGCACCCAAGGCCCGCACGTTCACCGACGGAGAGGGTGGGACGTTCACGCTGGAGGTCAACGGCGCCACCGTGACGGCCAAGGACGTGACGGAGGACGGAGAGGAGGCCACGGCAACCACGTTCCCGTCCGTGGAGGAGGCGGAGGCGTTCGTGGTCTCCACGGTGGCGGAACTGGCCGAAGACGGATGGACCGAGCAGTCCGAATGAGCAACCCCCAGGGGACCAGCTACTCACGTGAGTAGCTGGTCCCCTTTCTTGTGTCCTCCTGTCTGACACCCTGTCAGAAACTCTCTGGCATATGCACTGGACTCGCACGCGTGTTCGATACAAGATGGCCGTCCGTCACTCGAACGGGTGAAAGGTTCGCCCAGTGTGACGAAAATCCGCCACGGTGCGCAGGTTAAAGAAGAGACAAAGGATTCAGGAGGAGTACAGGTAACTGGCCGCTACTGGCGGTAAGCGGAGCGCAAAATGTGACCCTGGGGAGGGTGTAAGTGTTGGCCAAGAGATTCCCCCGACTGGAGACCCCCACGGTGCGCGTAAGCATCGAGACTCTCGAACGGGACGCGCGGGGGGTGGCCGCCTGGGGAGTGCTGGAGGTACCCCCGCCAGCGGAGGAGTACGTCTACACCGCCGGGGAGCTCCGCCGCACGCTGGTGGCCTACGGGGCCGCCGTGGGGGTCATGATGAGCCGCTCCCATGCGGAGGAGTTCAGGCTGGTGGCGCACGGCATGTTCACCGGCCGGCTCCTGGGCCTCTATCACCTCCAGTGGTGCCCAGCGGCCCGCCGGTTCCTCCCGGCCAACCAAGGCCCCATGACTGCCTGGCCACCCGTGGAGGAGCTCCCGCTGGAGGTCCTGGCCGGAGCGGCCATCCACGCCATGGACCCCATCCCGTTCCCGGGTGGGCCCCAGGTCATCCACCACCCGGTAGCGTCCGCCTCATGAGGGTCACATGGATCATCGTTGGCGCTGGGGTAGGGGGGCGGACCGTGGAGGACGTGGAGGAGGCCGTCCAGGCCGTCCAGGGGGCCGTCCGGGAGTCGCTGGCTCCCCATCCTCCGGAGGTGGCCGCCAAGGTCCTCCACGGGGCCTGGGGGCCGCTGAGGGCCGCACTGGTGACCGATGGTCGGATGGCTGTCAGTCAAGGCCGGAGCTGGTCCAGTTCTTCGGGGGGAATCTCCGTGGAACTACTTCCCTAGCGTGAGTAAGTGACTACGCTGGTCCCCATGACAGCAACCGATTACGCACCCGCACATCAGCTGGTCCAGGGCCCCGTCCACGCCCAGGGATGGGGCTCCGTGGGGTTCCTCCTGGATGACGCCAGCGCGGTCCGCCAATGCCGGCGGGCCGCCCGCTGGATGCTGGGTGCCTGGGGACTGGGTCCGGTCAAGGTTCTGGTGGAGGACGTGGAGCTGGTGGTCTCCGAGCTGGTGACGAACGCTCAGCGCTACGCCGGAGACGCCTACCACGCCGGTAGCTTCACGGTGTGGGCCCCGGGGGACCGTGTGGTCATCACGGTGCATGACAAGGGTGACCTCCCGTGGATCACCAACTGGTGGACGGAATCCACCACGGAGGGCCGCGAGGAGTGGCACGACTGGGTGAACGACATCGCGGCCACCGGGGGCCGTGGCCTGGCGCTGGTCCGGGACGTCCTGGCCACATATGAGGGCACCCTGGACGTGGTGGGGGACCAGGATCTCCGCATGCCGGGGAAGGTGTTCCGGGCCACGCTCCCGCTCCCGGAGAGGTTCTGGAGGGCCAGGCCCAGGGACCCGTTCTACGACTGGGCCACGGCCTAGGATCGGAGGCATGACCAGCGATTCAGACACGTGTGCCAGGTGTGACCGGACGGCCCAGGACCTCCTCTGTGCGGCATGCGGGGAGCTCCTCCGGCGCGCACGGCGCAAGCAACGGAGCAAGGAGACCCTCACCCCGGAGGAGAAGGACGCTTACCGCGCGTACCGACGTGCGTACATGGCCCGCCAGCGAGCGGCGGAGCGGGAGGCGGACCCGGACGGGTACCTGGCCCGGAGAGCGGAGGAGCAACGGGCCTGGAGAGAGGCCAACCCAGAGAAGGCCCGGGAGATGAACGCTGCGCACAACCGGGACTACAGACAGAGGGCCAAGGGCCGCCCAGAGCAGTGAACAACCCCCGTCCATGAGGGCGGGGGTTCGCTGTTTCCGCTGGTCAAGCCTGGTGTACCCTGTGGGGGAGCCGCTAAGGCGTAGCCCCCACGGGGGATACCATCGGACCATGAGACTAGGAGTCGTGACCGGTATGGACGTCCACGCCGGAGTGTATGGCCGCCAGTCCTTGAGGCGGGCCAACAAGTCAGAGGTGAGTACGGAGGACCAGCTCAAGAAGGGCGTGGCCAGGGCCCGGGAGCTGGGCGCCTCCAGCATCGCCACGTATGAGGACCTGGGTATATCCGCGTTCTCCGGGGCGGAACGCCCTGACTTTGAACGCATGCTGGCTGACTGCCGTGCCGGCCGGCTGAATGTCGTCATCGTGTACTACGTGTCCCGCTTCTCCCGCCTGGAGGTAGCCGACGCCCTCCCCGTGTGCCAGGAGCTCCTCAACCTGGGCGTGACCATCGTGAGCCTTACGGAGGGCACGTTCAAGCGGGACAACATCATGGACCTAATTCATCTCATCTTCCGCCTGGACGCCGCACACCAGGAGTCCAAGAACAAATCCGTGGCCGTCAAGAGCGCCAAGGCCACGGCCAAGGAGCTGGGAGGCTGGTCCGGCCCCGCACCGTACGGGTTCGAGACCTATGAAGACGTCATGACCCGTACCGGTCAAGATGGCCGCTCCCGCTCTATCGTGATCAAGCGTCTCCGCCCGAACAAGGAGGAGTGCGCCATCGTTGCCACCCACGTGTTCGCCCCCGTCATCGCCCACATGGACACGCCCTATGACCCTGGATACATGCGCTTCCACCCCGGGTCTGTCTCCGGAGTAACCACCAACCTGAACCGGCTCTCCATCCCTACTCGCGGAGCGAAAGTGGGGAAAGAACGGGCCGCCTCCCAGTGGGACCGCAAGACCGTGGGCCGCATCCTCCAGGACCCCCGGTTCATCGGGTACATGGCCGAACCGGTCTATGACAAGGAGGCCCGGGGCCGCAAGGTGACCGGATACCGGGTCATCCGGGACGACGACGGGCACCCCGTCAAGGCCCCGTGGGACCCCATCGTGGACCCCGGGGAGTTCTGGCGCGTCCAGGAGTGGCTCCAGGGCCGGCGGACCTCCAGCGCGAACAACAAGGGGGACTCCCTCCTCTCCGGACTGGGCCTCATGCGCTGCCTCTGCGGCGCCACATGGAAGGCCACGCGCTACCCGGCCACCAAGACCCACCCGGAGGGCCAGCGGGCCTACCGGTGCAACATCGGACAGCGGGACACCCAGGTCCACACGGGGACCCCCACCATCGGCATGGACGCCCTGGACAACTACGTGGCGAACCGGATCTTCTCCCTCATCCGGGCCGCTGAGGACGATGAGGACGCCCTCCTCATCCTCGCTGAGGTCCAGGAGCGCTACTCCCGCAAGCTGGAGACCCCGGAGACGTCCGGGGAGCGCCAGACCCTCCTCACGGAGCGTGCAGAGGTACGCCAGGGCCTGGAGGAGCTCTACGACGAACGCGACGCCGGAGGGTTCCGGACGGACATCGGCAGGCGCCGGTTCCTCAAGTCGGAGACAGCGCTGGCGGAGCGGCTGGAGGGCCTGGACAAGCGACTGGAGGAGCTGGAGGCCGGCAAGGAGCGTCCCCTCCCGCTGGCCCAGTGGCAAGCCTGGGGTGAGGACCCCACGGGCCCGGGGAGCTGGTGGTCCAAGCGCACCCTGGAGGAGCGCAGGGAGTTCGTCCAGCTCTGGATCAAGAGCATCACCATCCGGCCACTGGCGCGTCCCCGGGTGGCGGAGCCACTGAGCCGGCGGGTGCGGATCGAGTGGCACCGGCCCACGGAGGAGCTGGGAGCTGTGGCGTAGGCCACTCTCAGATGAGGACCCGTACTGCTCATATGAGCGGTGCGGGTCCTTTCTATGTCACGAAACGGTAACGGACCCCTGGGCCGGAGTGACGTTCGGCGGGAGCCGTGACGTTCAGCGCGCGGGAGCGGGGCCTCCACACCCTCTCTGACCAGTCAAGATGATGGTAGTGACGTTTGAGGTAGTGATCTGAGTACTACATAAGAAAACCTATAGGCATCCCCGGATGACGGTCACGAACGTCACTTCGTCATCGGCCCCTCCCGGGCCCCTCGCTGGGCCGCCGGCCCCGGATCACTGGGAGCACTCACACGCTTCCAGGAGGTCCCCATGCGAGTCTTCCGTGTCGGTCACCGCTGGCACATCCGCCCCCACCTGAACATGCCCACGGGCCCGTACGCGTTCGGGTTCACAAACTTCCCGGACTACGTGGCGGAGCGCATAAACGCCATGCGCTGGTGTCACCAGGGAGGCACCCACCCGTCTCCACGTAGTGACGGCCTGGGGGAGATCAAGCCCACGGAGGTGTGCGGGTTCGCCTCCCTGGAGGCCCTGGAGGACTGGTTTGAGCACCACTGGCGCATCCGCCTCCATCAGGTGGGCTACCGGATCACGGAGTACGACGTCCCGGAGGACCACGTCCGCCAGGGGCGGTACCAGGTGGTGTTCACCCCGGTCCACGCCGTGGCCAAGCTCCATCACACGCTGGCCCCCGGGTGCGAGTGGCTCCACGGCGGGGAGGACCCGGAGGAGGACAAGCTCTGCACGTCCGTGATGGCGCTCCGTACGTTCTTCCATGAGGAGCCCATGGCGGAGGACGTGGTCCCCCGGACGGACCTCCCGCGCTCACGCCGGCTGGCCCCATCACGGGCCGCTGACACCAGATAACTACTACAGAGGGAGCCGGGGGCTTGATCGCCACCCGATGGCCCTCCGCTCCAGGCTCCTCCGTCTCTCTCCCGGAGTTGAGCCTGGGGCCAACGTCTCCGTAGCTCAGTGGCCAGAGCGGGCCCGCAAGGGATGCGCGTGGGTTCGAATCCCACCGGAGACGCAAGGACCACCTGGACTGGCCCGTGACTGGGCGACCCGGGGAAGTCCCAGGGGGTCTCATGATGAGCCCCTCCCCAGTAGGGCGCCTAGTCAGCGTCACGAACCGGAGGGAGAGCCGGTAGGAGTCCGGTCCCCCGCCCACTTCCGTAGCTCAATTGGATAGAGCTCTGGCCTCTTAAGCCGGGTGTTGCGGGTTCGAATCCCGCCGGAAGTACTGGAGGTCGCGCCACGCATGGCGTGGGTAACGTCCTAGCAGGAGGACGCCTCCCCATGGTCTGTAGCTCAACTGGCAGAGCACCGGATTGTTACTCCGGGGGTTCCTGGTTCGAACCCAGGCGGACCAGCCACTCACGTGAGTGGGTGCCCTGGAGAGAGGACCGCAGCATGGCCCAGCGCAACACGCGCTCCACACGAAAACGACGCGATGTCATCGCGCACGGGCCGGACGCTGCGGCCTCCCTCCGGAGGCAGATCCGTAGTGAGTTCCAGCGCCACGGCGTCAAGCCTCGCTGCGCTCACTGCCCCAAGGAGTTCCTCCCCTCCGGGGTGGAGGTGGACCACATCGTCCCCATCCACAAGGGCGGCCAGGACACGGAGGATAACGTCCAGGTCCTGTGCGTCTCCTGTCACTGGGTCAAGACCCATGCTGACTGCGGGTACACCACCCCCTTGTTCTGACCCTCCCCCTTACGGCCTGTACCTGGGGGCTAGTGGGGAGGGCCTGGGACCCCCCTGGCGCCTGCCCCTACCCGGGGTGTGCCCAGGGGGGTACTGCCATGCCTACCCCTTGGGGTGCCCTATGCCACGCCGGCCACGCAAGCCATGCTCACAGCCTGGATGCTCAGCGCTGACCGATGGTGGTCCGTGCGATGAGCACAAGCGCAAGCGTGAAGCGCAGCGTGACACCAGCGCATACCGCACGACGCGATGGCAGCGCGTACGCAAGAGGTTCCTCTACCTGAACCCTTGGTGTGCCCTGTGTACCAAGCAAGCCAACGTGGCGGACCACTGGCCAGTGTCCAGGCGTGACCTGGTGGCCAAGGGTGAGGCAGACCCCGACGCTCACAAGCACTTGAGACCCCTCTGTGTCTCGTGCCACAACCGTGAGACGGCCAGGCTCCAGCCTGGTGGGTTCGTCGCTGCTAACGCGCGTCCCGTCGTCCCGTTCTTCCGTCCACCGACCCCGGGGGGTGGGGGGTGACCCCCGGCCCGTTGCCTGGCTGAACGGCAGGGAGGTGAGCGCACGATATGGCTCATCAGACCATTCTTGTGGAATCCCCCGGAGTTTGAGCGTTGGCCCAGGTGGGCCGCTCCTCCACGTCGCTGACCAGGGCAGACGGTAACCCACCTTGCCCCGGTATGTCCGCCGCTCCAACCGACCCGGGAGGCGTCTATGAGCGTCTCCGGCGCCAAGCCCAAGCCTCACCTCCAGGCCGTCCGTGAGGGCACGTTCCGTGCGGATCGCCAGACGGAGGGCGCCCGGTTCGCCCCGGTGGACCCGGTGGAGCCTGACTGGGCAGAGGTCTTCCCCTCCGCCTCCCGTGGAGCCCTGGCCAAGGAGGCCAAGGAGCTCCGGGACTACGCGGCCACCCTGTGGGCACGCATCGTGCCGGCCCTGGTGGTCTCCACCGGCCTCACTGAGACTCAGCGGGAGACCGTGACGGACTACGTGGTCACGGCCACCCGTATCTGGCAGGGGGAGCGTGCGCTCACTCGCCAGGGCATGGTGGTACAGACGGAGCGAGGGATGGTCAAGAACCCCTGGACCTCCGTCCTGAACGCCTACCGCTCCCACTTCCGCTCGCTGACTGGTGAGCTTGGCCTGTCTCCGTCATCGGCCTCCCGCATTGCGGCCCCCGATACAGGAGACGACGATGACGACACATTCGACTGACTCTCTGGGTCTCTGGACCCAGCAACTCCCCGTGCCCTACGCCTCCTTGCTGGAGCTGGGCATGACGGAGGAGGAGATCAAGGACTCCTGGGAGCGTCGGCCCCTCCACTGGACGTGCCAGGCACCGGACCACCCGGGGGCCTACTTCTCCGTGGAGCATGCCGCCCGTGCGCTCAAGGCCGTGGAGTCGTTCAAGCACACCAAGGGCCGATGGGGTGGCTCCCCGTTGAAGCTCCAGACCTGGCAACGGGTCTGGATCATCTTCCCCATCTTCGGATGGGTGTATTTCGATGAGGACATTCAGCGCGTGATCCGGGTTATCCGGTCCGCCTGGGTGGAGATCCCCCGCAAGGCCGGCAAGTCCACGCTGTCCTCCGGCATCGCGCTAACCCTCCTCCTGGCGGACCGGGAGATGGGTGCGGAGGTATACGCTGCGGCCGGCTCTCTGGAGCAAGCGGGCCGTGTCGCGGAGGACTGCAAGCGCATGGCCATGACGTCCAAGGCCGTACGTGGCCGCGTGGACGTCCTCCGGAACGTCATCCGGGTACCCCGTACCGGGGGCGTGTTCCGCCCCCTCTCCAAGGTTGCTGAGACGGCCCACGGCCTGAACGTATCCGGTGCCATCGTCGATGAGGTCCACGTCCACAAGTCGCGCGATCTCATCGACGCTATCGAGACCGGTACGGGCGCCCGGGACCAACCCCTCATTGTCTACATCACCACGGCGGATGAGGGCGTGGAGGGCTCCATCTACGACGAGAAGCACACGTATACCCTCCGGTGTGCGGAGCGCGTTGTGGTGGACACCCAGCAGTACGGAGTGATCTGGGCCGCCGCTGCTGACGCTGACCCGTTCGACCCGGAGACCTGGCAGCGCGCCAATCCGGGCCTGGGCGTGTCCCCCTCGCTCTCGTATATCCAGCGGGAGGCGAACAAGGCCAAGGCCACCCCCTCCTATCTCCCCACGTTCCTCCGGCTCTCGCTGAATCGACGGATGCGCGCTGCCACCCGGTGGCTACCACAACCGCTCTGGGATGCCAACGCCGGCACCGTGGATGAGAAGAGGTTCCGCTACCGCCGTGCCTGGGGTGGCGTGGACCTCTCCGCCGTGTCGGACCTCTCCGCCTGGGTGATGGCCGTGGAGTCCCGCCAAAAGGGCGTGGAGCTGGAGCTGGTCTCCCGTTTCTGGCTCCCGGAGGAGCGGCTGGACCACCTGGAGGCCCAGTGCCACGTCCCCTTGCGCCAGTGGGCCAAGGAGGGGTGGCTGACCCTCACGGAGGGGGACGCCATCGACTACTCCGCCATTGAGAAACAGATCATTGCGGACTGTAGGCGACTGGACGTTCAGCGCGTGTCGTATGACCGGATGTTCGCTGGCCAGATGGTCCAGCGACTGGAGGTCAAGACCCGGGGTGTGGACGTGGTCCCCGTAGCACAGACGTACCTAGGCATGTCCCCCGGCTCCAAGGAGCTGGAGCGGCTCCTCCGTGAGGGCCAGGTCCGCCACGGCGGTAACCCCATCCTCCGGTGGAACGCCTTGTGTGCGGAGGTCTACACCGACGGGAACGACAACATCCGCCCGGTGAAGCCAGACCGGAATAAGTCGTCCTCCCGCATCGACGGTATCGCGGCCTCCGTGATGGCCCTGGACGGGTACGTCCGGCGCCCCATCCGTAAGGCCCGTGCGGCCAGCGCATGACCAACCTTGACCACCTCCTCACGTGAGGAGCTGAACCCCCGGAGGTGACCGTGGCGGAGACTCCGCTTGAGGCCGTCCGGCGCCTCCACGCCAAGCTGGAGAAGCGCAAGGCGTACGCACAGAAATGGTCCGACTACTACGAAGGTAAGCGGCCCCTGCTGTTCGCTTCACCGGAGTTCTCCCAGCTCTCCGGAGGGCTGTTCGATGGCTTCTCGGATAACTGGTGTCAGGTGGTCCCGGACGCCATGGTAGAGCGCCTCTGCCCGATGGGGTTCCGTCTGGAGGACGGGACCCTGGACAAGGCCGCATGGCGCGCGTGGCGTGCGAGTGAGTGCGACGTGGAGTTCGGTCTGGCGGCCCTGGAGGCTCTCCTGGCCGGACGCTCCTACGTGATGGTGTGGCGTCCCGACGGGATCACTACAGAGATCACGTTTGAGCACTCCTCCCAGGCCATCGTGGAGTACATCCCCGGGCGTAGGCGCGTGCGCAAGCAAGCCCTCAAGGTCTGGACGGACGGAGCGCTGGATTACGCGGTACTGATCACGCCCTCCGTGGTGTATCGGTTCGAGCGTAGGGCCGATGGCATGACGGAGTGGATACCCCGGGTCACCGGCCTGGCCCGCTCCGAAAAGGCTCACCTCCCCAACCCCATGGGGGAGGTTTTCATGGTGGAGCTCCCGAACCGGTCCCGCCTCCGTGGTAAGCCCCGGAGCGAGATCGAGACCGTAGCCCCGCTCCAGGACGCCATTAACACCATCTGGGCTCACCTCCTCACGGCCTCCGATGCCATCGCGCTCCCCGCGCGGGTGGTCCTGGGCATGGACCGGCCTACCCGTGAGATCACGGACGATGAGGGGGAGGTGGTGGGTGAGGAGGACCTCCCCATTGCCCCGTTCCGCCGTGACCGGTTGCTCTGGCTGGAGGGCCGTGACGCGTCCATCGCTGAATTCTCAGCGGCGGACCTCACCAACTACACCAACGTCATTGAGGTGGCCGTCCGGCATGTGGCCGCTCAGACCAGGACGCCGGCCAGTTACCTGACTGGTGAGATCTCCAACGTATCGGCGGACACGCTCACGGCCACGGAGTCCGGCCTGGTGGCCAAGGTCCAGGAGGTGCAGCGTCACCTTGGCGCGGCCCTCCGAGAGGTCATGCGCCTGGAGGCCCTGGCCGCTGGTGAGGTTGGCCGGGCGGAGGCCCTGGCGCTGGGAACGGTGGTGTGGCGCGATGCCCAGTTCCGTTCTGACGCGCAGTACGCGGATGCGCTGACCAAGTTCAAGGCCATCGGCGTCCCGGATGAGGCTCTCTGGGAGCGCATCCCGGGTGTGACCCCGGACCAGATCGAACGATGGAAGACCATGCGCACGGACCAGGCTGCGGCCATCGTCGGTGGGGACCTGGCATCCATGTTCGGTGGCAAGCCGGGCCAGGCAGACGATGAGGAGGGCATGCCTCCCACTGAGTAGGGGGTGGCCCGTGGCAGACGGTACGGGAGACCTGGGGGGCCTCACAGAGGCACCCTCCAGGAGCTCCTCACCGGCCCGCTCACGTGCTCTGGCAGAGGCCCGGTACTCCCAGACCCAGAGCATCACTAGAGGCGTCCTAGCGGCCATACAGAGCCTTTGGGGGGACGTCTCCCCGGACCGCATCCTAGCGGCCCTGGCGGGAGAGGCCGGCTCAGCCATTCTGAGTGCCGTGATCATGGGCCAGCTTTCCGTGGCCCAGGGGGCTCAAGCCTTTGTAGCCAGCGCGATGCTGGCCCAGGGCGCCTCCTCCACGGCTGCTGGCCTCCTGGTCCCCGGCCAACTGGCGGGGTATGCGGCGGATGGCCGCTCGCTGGCCACCCTCCTGTACCTCCCAGGACTCACCACGGCCCGCGCGCTGGCCTCCGGCATGACAGCGGAGGCCGCCTCCGTGATGGGCCTCAACCAGATGGCCCGCCTAGTCTCTACCACCCTCGCGGACACGTCCCGAACGGCAACGCAAGTCGCGATGACTGCCACGCCCTCATGCGTGTCCTACGTCCGTGTGGTGAAGCTCCCCGCATGCTCCCGGTGCATCATCCTGGCCGGCCGTCAGTACACCTACTCCACCGGCTTCAAGCGCCATCCCAAGTGCGATTGCGGCATGGAACCCATGTCTGACGCTGAGTGGAAAGCCTCCGCCTCACCTAAGTCTCTGTATCAAGCCATGACCCCGGAGGAGCGACTCCAACGGTTCGGCCAGGCTGGTGTGGAGGCCATGGACAACGGGGCGGACATGGCCCAGGTGGTCAACGTGACCGGACGCAAGGGCGGACTCACGGAGGTGGAGGTCTACGGCCGTAAGGTCCAGGCCACCCGTGAGGGCACTACCCGGCGGGGCCTGGGCGCCAAGGCCATGGACACGGCCTTTGAGAGACAAGCGGGCGGGACCCGGTACGCACGTACCAAGGCCCCCCGGCTCACGCCGGCGGAGATCCTCCGTCAAGCGAAGAACGACAGAGAACACCAAGTGCGCCTCCTCAAGAGGTACGGATACATCCAATAAGGAGCGATTCCAGGATGCCGGAAAACCCGAACCCGAACGGCCCCACTGACCAGGGCACCAAGGACGGAGACCTGGGCCAGGGCGGCCAGGGCAACCCCAACCCGAACGGCCCGGAGGGCCAGGAGGACAAGGGGGAGGGCGGAGACGAGAAGCTGGGTGAGGCCGGCGTCAAGGCCCTCCAGGCGGAGCGCGATGCTCGCAAGGAGGCGGAGGCCACGGTCAAGGCCCAGGAGGCCAAGGTCACGGAGCTGGAGGCGGAGGTCAAGCGGCTCCAGCGCGCGAACGCTGCGGTGAAGGGGACCGACCTGGAGGCCATCCGCACGGAGATCCGGGCGGAGTTCCAGACCCAGCTCCTGGAGGCGCAGATCCAGGCGGAGGCCAAGGGCAAGGTCCAGGAGTCCGCCGAGGTGGTCACGCGTTACCCGGAGTTCTTCAAGGACCTCAAGGCCGGCGACGCCGACGGGATCACCAAGGCCGTGGAGAAGCTCCTGGCGGCCAAGAAGTACCTGGCCGTGACCAGCGACGCTCCCCAGGGCTGGGGCGACGTCGGTGGGGGTCAGCGTGGAGAGGTAGGGGTCGAACCCACCTCCCCGGAGGCCCGCCTCCGGCGCGCGTACGGCGCAAGCAAGTAACCTCCCAGCTCCTCACGTGAGGAGCTGGTTCCATCTCACAAGGAGTGACACATGGCGCTGACTCTCACGGAGGCGGCCAAGCTCTCTCAGGATGACCTCCAGCGGGGTGTTCTGGAGCTGTTCGTCCAGGAGTCCAGCATCCTGGACCGCATCCCGTTCCTCACCATCGAAGGCAACGCGTACGCGTACAACGAGGAGGCCACGCTCCCGGGCGTGGAGTTCCGTTCGGTGAACGAGGGTTACGCGGAGTCCACCGGCACCGTGAACCCCAAGAGCGAGCGTCTCGTCATCCTGGGTGGTGACGCCGACGTGGACACGTTCATTGTCAAGACCCGGGGCAACCTGAACGACCAGCGGGCCATCCAGACCCGGCTCAAGGTCAAGGCCGTCTCTTACAAGTTCCAGGACCACTTCTTCAACGGGGACACTGCCGTGGACCCCAAGGGGTTCGACGGCCTCAAGAAGCGGCTCACCGGCTCCCAGGTCCTGGCCGCTGACACCAACGGCATGGCCCCGGTGGCCGGCGGCCATGACTTCATGGACGCCCTGGATGCCCTCATCGCCTCCGTCCCGGGTCTGAACGGCTCGAACGGTGCCATCTACGCGAACCGATCCGTCATCGCGGCCATCAAGTCGTCCGCGCGGCGCCTGGGTGGCGTGGAGTTCATCAAGGACGCCCTCACCTCCAAGATGGTCGCCACCTACAACGGCGTGGCCCTCCTGGACCCGGGCCAGACCCCCCAGGGTGCGGACATCCTCCCGATGACGGAGACCCAGGGCACGGCCACGAACGCCTCCAGCGTCTACGCGGTCAAGTTCGGCCAGGACGAGACGGACCAGGCCGTCACCGGCCTCACCAACGGTGGTGTGACCGTGCGCGACCTGGGGGAGCTGGACTCCAAGCCGGTATACCGCACCCGCCTGGAGTTCTTCACCGGCCTGGCCGTGTTCGGCGGCAAGGGTGCGGCCCGCCTCACCGGCGTCACTGCCAAGTAAGGGGGAGGGCATGGCTACGGCCCGCAAGACCAAGCCTGCCCTCCCGGACCCGCATGACAGTGATCCGTGTCCCGCTCCCAGGCTGGAGGGCTTCACCGCTCTTCGGCCCGGGGGTGAGCCGGCCACCATCGTGCGCTGCCAGGAGTGCGGGGCTCAGACAACCAAGTAAGGGGGTAGGGGTATGGCGCTGCCTCCTCTCGCCACGCCGGAGCAACTTGCAGCGTGGATGCAGACTGATGTGACCAGCCTCCCCGGCGACCCCGTGATGGTGCTGGCCGTGGCCTCCCGTGTGGTGCGCAAGCGCGCACGCCAGTGGTTCACGGTCGCCACCACCTCCCCGGAGCTCTACCCCCGTGATGGGTACGTGGAGCCTCCCCAGCGTCCGGTCCGGTCTATCCAGGCCGTAGTGGACGTGGATACAGGGGAGGTCATCACGCACCGGTACCGGCGTGGCCGCATCTACGTGGCCCCGCACGTGGAGGCCGTCAAAGTCACGTACACGCACGGGTACGCGGACGTGCCGGAGGACGTTCTGGCCATCGTGCTGGGGTGTGCCTCCCGGGTCTTGAGCAACCCTGACAACCTCCGCCAGGAGACCGTGGGGAGTGTCTCGCTCACCTACGCTGCGGAGACCCTGGACGCCTCCCTCTCTGAGAGGGACCGGGATCTCCTGGACGACTACCGCCGTGGTGTGTCGGTGGTGAGTGTCGGATGAGCCTGGCCTACCGGGACACGTTCGTCCGGGTCCGGGCCCCGCTGGTGACGGACCGGTACGGCAACACCACCACGGAGAGGGACTGGTCCCGTGCGGAGCGGCTCCCTGTCTCCGGGGTGGAGGTCCAGCCGGACGGCTCCAGCGAGACCACCGGGGACCGGGAGCTGGTCCTCACCGGATGGAAGATCTATTCGCCCCGGGGGAGGGGCCTGGACCTCCTCAAGTCGGACCGTGTGGAGTACGACGGAATGACCCTGGAGGTGGATGGCGAGATTGGCCGGCACAAGCTACGGGGCCGTGTCCACCACGTGGAGGTTCGAGTGAGGAGGGTGACAGGCTGATGGCCGCACGCATCCGAATGAACTGGAATGCCGTTCAGGACCTCCTCAAGGCTCCGGCAACCCAGGAGCTGATCAAGGAGAAGACACGGGATATCGACCGGGCCGTCAACGGCAACGGCGGTAGGTCCCGCGTTGACTTCTCCGCTGAGGGGGAGCGCGCACGTGGCGCCGTGATCGCCGGTTACGAACCGGGGGCCACGGCGGAGTCCACGCGGCGTCAGCTTCTCCAGGCCCTGGACGGGGGTGAGTAGTGCCCAGGCCCATCGTCCGTTTCCCGGACGCCGTGGCGCTGGTGTGTGACTACCTCCGTACGGCCCTCTCCGGGCCTCCCGTGGGCTCCAGGGTGCCAGATCCCATGCCACGCGTGTTCGTCCGTGTGGAGCGCATCGGGGGCCTCCGTGGCCTAGTTACGGACCGGCCCCGCATCGACGTTGAAGCTTGGGCCGACACGGAGGCGGGAGCGGCGGACCTCTGTGAGGACGCGCGCATGTACCTCCTAGCGATGTCCGGCAAGCGGGGTGAGGCCACCGTTTCCAAGGTCTCAGAGGTAAGTGGCCCCATGTGGCTACCGGACGCCTCCACTGGACGCCCCAAGTACGCGTTCGCCGTGGAGTTCACCATGAGAGGAACACAGCATGTCGGGTAACACCGCTAACCCCCGTCTCTGGGAAGGTGCGGATCTCTGGACGGCCCCGCTGGGGACCGCGCTCCCCACGGATCTGGTCACGGAGATGACCACCGTTCCCGCGTGGAAGGCCGTGGGCCTCCTCTCGGAGGACGGAGCCAGCGAGTCGCGGGATGAGGACTCCAGCGACTTCTACGCCTGGGGCGGCAAGCTGGTCCGGGTCAAGCGCTCCAAGCACAAGCGCACCATCACGGTCACCTGCCTGGAGGACAACCTGGTGGTGTTCGGCCTGGTGAACCCGGGTTCCGAGGTGACCACCGTGAACGGTGTGAACACGCGGAAGATCAAGATCCCCAAGAGCGAGAAGGTTGCTTTCTGCCTGGAGCTCCAGGACGGGGACATCACGCGGCGCCGGTTCATCCCCACCGGGGAGGTCACCAATGTGGGTGAGGTCGCGCTGAGTGACTCCGCCCTCCAGGCGTTCGAGCTGACCATCACCATCTTCCCGGACGCCGATGACGTCCTCTACCAGGACATCGACAACGACCCCCAGGGGAACGTCCCGGAGGTTCCGGCCGGCTGACCCTGGCCCCCAGCTACTCACGTGAGTAGCTGACCCGGAGTGGCCGTGTCCTGGGTGGGGCACGGCCACTCTGTAACCACCCACCACCGCCCGATGAGGAGACCACATCATGGCCAAGGACACCAAGAAGAACGACGCCACCGGCACCCCCACCGACGTGGAGTTCAACGGAGAGACCTACAGCGTCCCGCCGGCCGATGACTGGGACATCGACGTCCTGGAGGCCATCGATGACCAGCGCATGACCCACGCGCTCAAGGCCCTCCTGGGGGAGGACCAGTACGCAACGTTCCGCAAGGGCAACCGCAAGGTGTCGGCCCTGGGTGAGTTCCTGAACGTCGCCGGAGAGGCCGTCAAGGCGGGAAACTCCTAAGCCTCCTGCCGTTCCTCCGGGAGTACGGGGATGAGGTGGAGGCGGACCTGGCGTTCCGTGGGGTGGACCTCCTGGACCTCTGGAGAGGCCAGGTCACTCCACGGAAGCTGGACGTCATGATCCGGGGGCTTCCCCCGGACTCCGCTACCCGTATCGCGATGAACGGTAAGGAGCCGCTCTGGTCCCGTACGGACTACATCCTTGCGGACCTCATCGACTCGAACAACGGGGTGGCGTGGCTGGTGGCGAACCAGGACGCGCCCCAGTGGAAGCGTAGCCAGTTCCCGGACCCGTACCCACGGCCCGGTGACACACCTAAGAAGCGTGTGATTACAGAGGCGGACCTCAAGGCGTTCCGCGAACGAACTACCAAGAGGTGACCAATGCCCGCTCCTGAGATTGCCGTGGCGTATGTGTCGGTGGTCCCCTCCCTCCAGGGGTTCGCTGGGGACCTCCGGCGCCAAGTGGTGGGCCCCACGGAGGAGGCCGGCTCCACGGCCGGTGAGGGGTTCGGCTCCAAGCTCAAGGCCGGCATCCTCGCTGGGGCCCTGGCCGCTGGGGCCGTGGGAGCCAAGGCCCTCTCCGATGCATTCGAACAGGCCAGCATCACCAAGAAGGTCCAGGCCCAGCTTGGCGCCACCTCCAAGGAGGCGGCCAAGTACGGCAAGGTGGCCGGCCAGTTGTACACCAAGGGTGTGGTGGACAACTTTGAGGCCGGAGCGGAGGCCATCAAGGCAACCGTCCAGGGCGGCCTTGTCCCGCCGGACGCCACGAACAAGCAACTGGAGAGCATCGCCACCAAGATGTCCGACGTGGCCACCACGTTCGGCACCGACATGTCGATGCAGACCCAGGCCGTCTCCGCCATGCTCAAGAACAAGATGGCACCGGACGCTGAGGCAGCGCTGGACACTATCGCGTACGGGTTCCAGAAACTGGGCCCTAACGCTGAGGACCTCCTGGAGACGTTCCAGGAGTACTCCGTCCAGCTCCGTAAGCTGGGCCTGGACTCCAATGATGCCCTGGGGCTGTTCAGTCAGGGCCTCCAGGCCGGCGCCCGGGACACGGACATCATCGCGGATGCGTTCAAGGAATTCTCCATCCGCGCCATCGACATGAGTGACTCCTCCCGAGAGGCGTACAAAGCCCTGCGCCTGGACGCCAAGGAGATGGAGGCCCAGATAGGCAAGGGTGGGGAGTCCGCCCGTGCCGGCCTGGATAAGGTCCTGGACAAGCTCCGGGAAATGAAGGACCCCGTTAAGCGGGAGGCCGCCGCCGTGGGCCTTTTCGGAACCCAGGCGGAGGACCTCGGAACGGCCCTCCTGGCGCTGGACCCCTCCAAGGCCGTTGGCACGCTGGGTAAGGTAGGTGGTACCGCCAGGGAGATGGGCAAGACCCTCCGCTCCGGCCCCCTCTATGAACTGAAAACGTTCAAGCGGGAGCTGGAACAAGGGCTGGTCAACTTCATGGGTGCCCAGGTCATCCCGGCCATCAAGGACAGCATCACGGCCCTTAAGGAGATGGCCAACTGGGGTCGCACAGCGTTCCAGTGGGTCAAGGACATCAGCCCCTGGCTTGCCCCGTTCGCTCTCGGTATCGCTGGCGTGACGCTGGCGCTGAACGCCCAGAAAATCATGGTGGCCCTCACCACGGGTGTGTTCGCCACCTATCGGGCCGCCATCCTGGTGGGCACGGCCATCACCAACGGACTGGCGGGAGCCCAGGCCCTCCTCAACGCGGTGATGGCGCTGAACCCGTTCGTCCTGGTGGCCATCGCTGTAGCGGCGTTCGTCGCAGCGATCATCGTGGCCTACAACAAAGTCGGATGGTTCCGGGATCTGGTGGACGCCGCTTTCAAGGCCATCGGTGCCGTGGTGACGTGGCTCTGGGAGAAGGCCATCAAGCCCACGTTCGACCTTATCGGCGAAATCTTCATGTGGCTCTACACGCTGGTGGCCGTCATCGTGATCGGACCCATCATCGTCCTGGTGGAGCTCCTGGGCGCCGTGTTCTCCTGGCTCTGGGAGAAGGCCATCAAGCCGGCCCTCAAGGCCATTGGAGACTTCTTTAAGTGGCTTTGGGACAAGGCCATCAAGCCGGTGATCGGGTACTTCAAGGAGGGCCTCCGGGTCCTGGGCTCAGTCTTCAAGTGGCTGTATGAGAAGGGCGTAAAGCCTCCGCTTAACGCCATCGCGGATGCCGCAAAGTGGGTCTGGGATAAGGGCGTCAAGCCGGCGTTCAACCGGCTTAAGGACGGCCTCAAGGCCGTGGGTGACGCGTTCAAGTCGGCCAAGGAGTTCATCTCCAAGCAATGGTCCAAGCTCTCCGATATCGCCAAGAAGCCGGTGGGCTTTGTAATCAACCATGTGTACAACGAGGGCATCGTTCCCCTGTGGAACAAGGTTGCCAAGGTGGTGGGCGGTAAGACCCTGGGTACCCTCAAGGGCTTTGCCAAGGGCGGCATCCTCGCTGGGAGGTCCTCCTGGCGCGATGGGGATGACCAACTGGTCCCCATGCGCAAGGGTGAGGGTGTCTACGTCTCAGAGGCCATGCGAGACCCGTATGAGCGTGCGCGCCTCCATGCTGTGAACCAGGCAGCGATGAGGGGTCAGTCTCTCTCCCGCTACCAGGGCGGCCAGGGCTACGCCAAGGGCGGCATCGTCGGTACCATCGGTGACTGGACCAAGAGCGCGTGGGACTGGGGCAAGGACACCGTTGGGGGATTCCTCAACAAGGGGTTCGGGGCCGTCAAGGGCATGTTGGACGGCCTCCCGGGTGCCAACACCGGGTGGGGCTCCCTCATCAAGGAGGTTCCGCTCTCCTGGATCAAGAGCCTTACCGCGCTGGGCAAGGACAAGGAGTCCAAGCTCACCGGAGGGCCCGGGGTCAAGTCGGCACTGGCTTGGGCCAAGGCTCAGGCAGGCAAGCCGTACCAGTGGGGTGGAGCGGGTAACCCGTCGTTCGACTGTTCCGGTTTCATGTCCAGCATCCAGAAAAAGATCATGGGTCAGAACCCCAAGGGGCGCCTTTGGTCCACGTTCTCATTCCAGGGTGACCAGGCTCCGGCCGGATGGGTTCGGGGGCTCAAGGCTCCGTTCATGATCGGCATCACGAACGCCAACAAGGGCCACACGGCCGGCACCCTCGCTGGTGTCAACGTGGAGAGCCGTGGCGGGGATGGTGTGGTGGTCGGTCCGGGTGCCCGGGGTTACGACTCCAGCCTGTTCAACGCTGTCTACGGGTTCGCTCCCTCCAAGAAGTACGACAGCGGCGGGTGGCTTATGCCCGGTGCCCGACCCACGGTCAACGCAACCGGCAAGCCGGAACCGGTGTTCACCGCTGAGCAGTGGTCCAGCATTCACACGCTGGCCCAGCGGGGAGCCTCCGGCGCCCTCTCGCTTGACGGAGCCAGGGTCACCCTGGTCACGGAGGGCGGGAGCTTTGAGGCGTACGTGGATGCACGTGCGGACGAACGGATCAATGAGGGCCTGGTCAATCCGGCCGGCCTGGGAAGGACGCTGTAACGAATGAGTACCCCCACGGAGGACCCCATCGTGGTCACGGACCCGTATGAGATCCCTCAGACGGAGGAGACCACCGACGAAAACGGGGACACCACGCTGGTGGGCTACCCGTCGGACGGAGCCATCCCGGTGGAGGCTCCGGCGGACACCACCAGCGACGGAGCCCCCGCTCCGGCCCCGGGGGACGGTAACGAACCCCAGGGCGCGTAAGTCACCGGCCCAGCTACTCACGTGAGTAGCTGGGCCCCCTCCGAGAGATGGACACATGGCGTTCCCTAACCCGAACCTTCTCCCCAGTGATGCGGCCACGTTCGAGAGCGGGACGCATTCGTGGTTGGAGCCCACCTCCAACACCACACTTGCCGTGGTATCCGGCCAGTACCTGGAGGGCTCCCAGTCGCTCCGGTTCACCGCTACCTCCGCCGGCACGGTCCAGGCGTATTCCCCGTACGTCACGGCCACCCCGGGCAAGACCTACGTGGCCCGCATTCCCACCCGCATCGGCACGGCTGGAGCCGGTAAGAAGTTCACCGCGCGGCTCCTGTTCTACCCGGCCACGGGTGCCAACATAGGGTCTTTCAACTCCAGCGTGACGCCCTCCTCCACCAGTTCCGGGTGGTCTGCAAACAACTATCCAGCCGTGTCCGCCGTGGCCCCGGAGGGTGGGGTCCGCATGCGTATCGCGCTCATCGCTGAGGGCCTGGCCGCCGGGGAATCCGTCAACATCGACGATGTGTACTTGGGTGAGGCGCCGCAGATCACCGGCAACCTGTACCCGTACTCCGTCCAGTCGATGGAGTCCGGAATAAGCGAGTGGCAGAGTAGCGGGACCACCCTCGCCACGCTCAGTTGGGGGAGTGGCACCCGGTATGACGGTACGCGCTGCCTGGGAGTCCAGGCCAACAGCGTGGGGTTCCAGTACGCGCGTCCCACCACGTACGTGCCGGTAACCGCTGGCAAGGAGTACGTTGGGGAGTTCTGGGTCTACAGTCCCGTTGCTACCTCCGTGGACCTCCTGGTCACGTGGCACAACGACACTGGCACGGAGGTAGGCCGGCTCACCTCTACACGCACCCTCAGCGGAGGCGCCTGGGGGTACATGATCGGTGTTCAGGTGGCACCCCAGGGAGCCACCCAGGCCCGCATATGGTGCCGGCCCACATCCACGGCCATCGGGGACACGTTCTACCTGGATGAGGTGGCCCTCAAGCCTGCCCCGAACCCCCAGGGCAACCTCCTCACGTATGACGAATACTCCACGGAGTCCACGCTCCCCGCCTGGACCTGGACGGACGCCACTTACGACAGGGTGTACTACACGTCATCCATCACGGACGGCCGGTACACCCTCTCCGTCACACCGACGTCCAAGACCACGGTATCGGGCACCCTTGACAGGCTGGTCCCGGTGACGGCCGGCCAGACCTACCAGCTCCGGACCATGATCCTGAGACACAACCCCACTAGTGAGGTCATAAGCCTCACCGGGCGGGTTCGGGTGGACTGGTTCGATGACAACGGGGCCATGGTCCAGGCGGACGTCCCGGACCAGTTCTACAGCGTGACCAGCTCCGTCGCGTACTCCGGCATGCTGGTGGCTGAGACCCGGACATGCCCAGCGGGAGCCACACGGGCCCGGGTGGGAGTGGAGATTGACCACTCCACCTCACTGGCTGACTTCTACTACGTGGACCAGATCCAGCTTTACCCGTCGGACCCGCTGTACACGTTGAACGCCAACAACGGCATCGGGGCCGTCACGCTGAGAATCAACTATCAGCCTGGGTCATCACCCACCTCCATCACCATCCGCCGGGTGGACGCCGATGGTTCGCTGACCCCCCTCCGGGGCTACGGCCAGGAGTATGACCGTGCCCCGTACACCACCTCTCCCGTGGTGGTGGAGGACTATGAGGCCCCCCTGGGGAGTCGGATCTGGTACGTCGCGGAGTGGTACAACTCCTCCGGCGTCCTGGTCGCACGGCTCCAGACCCAGATCATCACGGCCCCCGTCCTGGCCGATGGGGATTACGTGTGGTTCAAGTCTCCGGGCCTCCCGGCCATGAACGTCATGGTGATGATGGAGACCGCAGTCAAGTGGGACCGGGCCGCCCGTAGCGCAGCACTGACCATCGTGGGCCGGCGGAACCCCGTCCAGATCACGGACGTCCGTGGAGGCCGCACCGGGTCGCTATCCATCCTCATCTGGGATGAGCCCAGTCAGGTCCTGTTTGACCAGCTCCTGGACCCGGGCCTCCCGGTGCTCATTCAGGCCATGCCCGGGTACGGACTCCCCGGCAACCTCTACGTGTCGGTGGGGGACTCCTCCACGGAGTCCGTGGTGAACGTCGCCAGCGATGAGGGTTGGCGCTGGACCCTGGCCGTGAGCGAGATTGACCGGCCGGAGGGCGGCCTCCAGGGCTCCGCCGCAGGTACATGGCAGGACGTCATGGCCACCAACGCGGACTGGGGCGCCGTGGACGCCACGTTCGGTAACTGGGCCCAGGTGCTCACCAACGAATGACCCGCTGGGGACCAGCTACTCACGTGAGTGGCTGGTCCCTCCGGGGACCCCCAAGGAGGGCCCACATGCTTGCTACGTCGTCCCGCTGGGCCAAGGCCCTCACCGGTAGTCACGGCCTGGCCGTCAAGGTCAACGCGCTCTACAACGGGGCAGTGACCAAGGAGGGCCTGGGGTTCACGGAGGGCTCCGTCAAGGTCGACCGTGGCAGCGAGACACGACGTTCCCTGTCGCTGACCCTCCCGGACCCCCGTGACTTTCCCGTGGACCCCACGGACACGTACGGGGTGTACGGCCAGCGTCTCTACGTGGAGCGTGGCATCCGGTACCTGGACGGCTCCACGGAGCTGGTCCCGATGGGAACGTTTGTGATCACCGGGGTCTCCGGCAACATCCACACGGGCCCGCTCACGGTCACCGGGGCCGGCCTGGAGCTCCTGGTGAAGCGGTCCAAGTATGAGGCCGCAGCGTCCACGAACGGCCGGACGGCCAACTTGTTCGTGGAGCAAGCCATCCAGGAGGCCATTCCCGGGGCTTCATTCGTCTCCACGGCCACCCGGGGGACCCGGTTCCTGGCCACCAAGACCTGGGAGGCGGACACTGAGCGCTGGGCGGCCATCAAGGACGTCGCCACGGCCATCGGGGCAGAGGTCTACTGCGACGCGTACGGCACGTTCCGGATGGTGGACGTCCCGGACGTAGACCTCCTGGGCTCCCCGGTGTGGACCGTGAATGCCGGTGAGCGTGGCGTCATGGTCGCTGCGGACGTGACCCTCTCCGGGGACGACGTATTCAACCGGGTCATTGTCACGGGGGAAAACGCGCAAGACAACGTGCCCGTGGTTACCGGGACGGCCACCATCACGGACACGACGGACCCCCTGTACTACGGCGGCCCGTTCGGCAAGGTGACTAAGCGCGTGTCCTCCAGCCTGGTGACCACGGCCCCGGACGCCCTCACCACGGCCCAAGCCCTCCTCCGCAAGTACAGACAGGCGAATCGCTCCGTGGCCCTCTCCGCCGTTCCTAACCCCGCCCTGGACGCTGGCGACTGGATACGGGCCGACTACGGACCCGGGATCTCCCCGGAGCTCCATCTGGTCCAGTCGTTCGACATCCCGCTGTCCGTGAGTGGCGGGGCTTTCAACATCCAGACAGTGAGCGGACGTATGGAGGCGGGGGCCTGATGGCTACCAACCTGGACAAGCTTATAGGCGCCATCATCCGGACCATCCGGTCCTCCGGCGTCCTGGAGGAGAACACCCGCTCCGGCACCGTGAGCGCCGTGAGCTCCGACGGGACCGTGACCGTGACCCGTGGAGACAGCGTGTACCCCCGGGTGCGCCGACTCAGCGGATACGCGGCCCCCAAGGTGGGGGACCAAGTGATGATCCAAAAGACCTCCGCCGGCTGGATCTGCCTTGGCGCCTGGCTCACCGCGTAACCGAACCCGATAGGAGACTCTGACAGTGCCTCTGACAGACCCGTACGGCCAGAACGTCCCGTACTCCACCCTCACGGACCAGGCAAACGCCCAGACCCTGGGCCAGGGCCTGGTGGAGGGCATCGTCCCCCGGACGAACATGCGCTTCAAGTCGGCCAACGTGCGTGGCGCCACCATCACCAAGCCGGTTGCCGGGATGGTGACCTGGCTGGAGGACGTCCGCCGGCTGGAGGTCTACGACGGAACCGGGTGGTCTACCATCACGGCCGGTACCTCCGCCTGGACCACGATTCAGCTCACTCCGCCGTTCAACCACAACGGCAACAGTCAGGGTACGTTCCAGTACAGGCTCATAAACCTGTTCGGTGAGCTGGGCCTCATGTTCCGTGGCGGACTCAGCATCCAGTACCCCGGGTCCGGTGGTCTCACGGACCTCCGTATGAACGCGTTCACCCTCCCTGCCACCGTCCGGCCCTCCACGCTCCGCACGCTGGTGGTCCCGTGCTCTGACGTTTCGTCCGAACGAATCACCCTCAAGATGGACGTCACCACGGCCGGCCTCCTGAACCTGTACGGGACCAACGGCACAACGCGTCCTCCGTGGGTGGGCTTCAACGGCGTGTTCTGTTCACTCTGAGCCGCTGACACCAGACAACTACCTGTGTCCCCTGCCCAGTTCTGGGTGGGGGTCCTTCTACGCCCAGGAGGGCCCGTGAGCAACCCCAGCAAGATCATCGCCATCGCCAAGGGTGAGGTGGGCTACCGGGAGGGCCGCTCCGCCTCCGGTGGCTACAACAACAAGAACAAGTTCTCCCCTGCTGTCCCGGGGCTGGAGTGGTCCAACTACCAGCCCTGGTGTGCCACGTTCGTCTCCTGGGCGGCCCTCCAGGCCGGCGTGGCGGACCTCTACCCCCGTACGGCCTCCTGCCTGGTGGGTACCTCCTGGTTCAAGAAGCTGGGCCGTTTCTCGGAGTACCCCGCCATCGGCGCACAGGTGTTCTTCGGTCCGAACGGCGGGAGCCACACCGGCCTGGTCTACGACTACGACGGTACCTACGTCTACACCGTGGAGGGCAACACCAACGGGAACGGGTCCGCCGAGGGTAACGGCGTGTACCTCAAGAAGCGTCTCCGGCGCGACCCGTACGTCTACGGCTACGGGTACCCCAAGTTCTCCGAGGGCATCAAGTCGGCTGACCCCGCGTGGGCCAAGGAGGCCCCCAAGGTGGAGGCCAAACCGGTGACCAAGGCTCCGGCCAAGCCCTCCGTCTCCCTGGCCCGCATCAAGGAGGCCCGCTCCAAGGACATGCCGGCCCGTACCGGCCACGTCACCCACAAGGCCGACGTCCTCCGGGTGGAGCGTGCGCTGAACAAGGAGGGCCTCCTGGCCTCCCAGTGGGTTGACGGCTCCTGGGGCACCAAGACCCAGGAGGCGTACGACGCGTTCCGGCGCCGGATGGGCTGGACCGGTGAGGACGCCAAGGGCGCCCCGGGTAAGGCGTCCCTCTCCAAGCTGGGCCAGCGGCACGGGTTCGTGGTCAAGTCGTGAGCGAACCCCAGGACCCGCTAGGGGTCCACATCGGGGCCCGGGAGATCTATGACCAACTGGTGGGCATGCGTGAGGATGTCCGCTCGCTGGTCCAGGACCGTGAAGACACGGACAAGGCCCTGACAGACCATGAGGAGCGTCTCCGGAAGCTGGAGGCGTTCCGCCATGCGGCCCCCGTGGGTGCCCTCACCGGCATCCTGGGGGGCCTGGCCGCCCTGGCCAAGGCCGGCGGCCTCATCTGACCCCCAGCTACTCACGTGAGTAGCTGGTCCCTACCGAGAGGAACCCATGACGGACACCCGTAGGCGCACCGTGCGCACCGTATTCCAGACGGCCATCTCCCTCGCTGCGGCCATGCCGGCCATCGTGGCAGCGTCCGGCCTGGCGGAGACCTCCGGGGCCGTGGCGCTGGCGCTGGCCGTGTCCGGTGCTGTAACCCGGGTCATGGCGCTCCCCGCCGTGGAGGGCATCCTCCCGGAGTGGCTCCGCCGTGAGGGCAGCGAGCGGGTCTAAGGCCGCTGACACCGGAGGACCTCCCGACAGAGACTCATCTCACGGGAGGTCCTCATGGCCCCGCGCGCTCCGCACATCGCACTCATCGGCAAGGCCCGCTCCGGCAAGGACACGGCGGCCCAGCGGATGATCCGTACGTCCGCGTACACCCGCCTGGCGTTCGCTGACCCGCTCAAGGAGGCCCTCCTCCGCACGGACCCCCAGGTGGTCTACCCCGCGTTTCCGCTGTCGTTCCCGCAGTGGTTCGAACACACCAGGCTTTCCACGCTGGTGGAGCATCTCGGTTGGGACCGGGCCAAGGAGGAATACCCGGAGGTCCGCCGGCTCCTCCAGAACTACGGCCAGACCATCCGTGAGATGGACCCGGAGTTCTGGGTCCGGGACCTGGCCAAGAAGGTGGCCGCCGCCCACGCCTGGAACCTCCCCGTGGTGGTCACGGACGTCCGGTACCGGAACGAGGCGGAGGCCCTCCAGCGCGCTGGCTTCTACCTGGTCCGGGTGGTCCGGCCGGACAACCCCGGTATCGGGGAGGCCGGCACCCACGCCAGTGAGACGGAGCTGGATGACTGGGAGGCGGACATCATCCTCCGTAACACTGGCACCGTGGAGACGTTCCAGCGGAACGTGGACATCCTCCTCCAGGTGGCCTCCGCCCGGCACCGCAAGGAGCCCCGCTCCTGACTTCAAGCCCCTCTCCAGCCTCATGGCTGGAGGGGGGCTTTTTGCGTTCCGGGGTTGCGCTGGTGTCCAACCGTACTGTTAACTGGTGCTCCACCCGGAAACCACGGACAAAGGACACGGGACGATGCGATTCAGCCGGACCAAGAGTGCTACGGGAGCCACCCAGTACCAGGCTGAGGGCGTTACGTTCCGGTACACCGTGGAGCGTGACGGTAAGGACTGGCTCCTCACTATCCGTCGCCTGGAGACGGTGGCCGGCATCCGGGTGGCCGTCCAGGGCCGTCCGGTGGAGGAGACGACAGCGGACCGGATGACCACCTGTAAGGACATCGCCACGGAGTTTGAGGCCCTGGGGGATGGTTACCGCTCCGCTGACCACGGCCACCGTGAGCGCTTCACGGAGGCTGTCCTCCGGGCCTACGGTGACGCCAGCTCCTCACGTGAGGAGGAGGGCTTGACCCAGGCCCCCGACTCCAGTAACGTCCCTTCTCGCAACACCACGAACGAACACACCAACCAAGGAGAGATCACCATGGCCGCCAAGACCACCACCGACACCAAGCCCTCCGCCGCTGAGATCAAGGCGGACGTGGAGACGGCCCTGGAGGCCCTCACCACGGCGGACACCCAGGACAAGGTGGACGGCCTGTCCGCCCAGATCCAGGAGTCCCTCAAGGGCCTCCGGGTGAACCAGCGGGTCGGCCTGGAGATGCGACGCAAGGAGGCCGTGGCGGAGGCCACGGACAGGCTCAAGGAGGCGGCCAAGCCCTCCACGGAGGTCGCCACCAAGCCCAAGGCGTCCGCCTCCTGGATGGAGATGAAGGGCGGAGAGGAGGAGGCCAAGAAGCTGATGGAGGCCGGCGTCTCCCGCATCCGTGAGGGCGCGGAGATTGGCCTCAAGGCCGCTGACCTCTTCAAGGAGGTCGCGAATGTGATCTTCGTGGGCCGCCTCCGCCTGGAGAACAAGGCCGGCCTCCCGGACATCACGGGACGCTCCCAGGGTGCCCGGAACCTCTCCACGGACATGTTCACGGAGGCCAAGAAGACCGTGGCGGAGGATCAGGTGGACCTCCTGGAGTTCCACGCCTCCCTGGCCAAGGGCGTCCAGAACCGTATGACGGACGTCACGGTGGAGTTCCTCCGGAAGCTGGCGGGGCTCTCGTGGGAGGACGCTGCGGAGCTGTTCCCGTTCCTGGCCGGAGAGGGCGTCAAGCGCATCCTGGCCAAGATGGGCCCGGAGGCCCCGGAGGACGCCGACCCGGAGACCCTGGTCCGCTACGTCTACGCACAGAACGGAATCGACCTCCCCACGGAGACCCGTGCGGAACTGGCCGCCCGCAAGCGTGCGGAGGCCAAGGAGCTGGAGAACAAGAAGGAGGAGGCCCCGGAGGGTGAGGGCGAGGGAGAGGGTGAGGGCCAGGAGGACACCCACACCCCGGCGGAGGAGAAGCTCCTGGCCGATGCCGCCAAGCTGGCCGACACGGTCAAGAAGCTGGGCGCCAAGGGCAAGAAGCTGGAGCCGGAGCTCAAGGCCGCCCTCAAGGCCCGCCTGGACGACGCCCTCAAGGAGTTGGCCGTGGCGTCCGCCGCCCTGGCGTAACCCTCACCCCGCAAGCCGGAGCCCCTCTCCCGAACCCCCAGTGACGGAGAGGGGCTCCACCCCGTGTAGAGGACGGAGTACACCGTGAGTTATCGGGAGCTGGAGGCCGTGGACGGACCACGGTTCATGACAGTTGAGGTCCTGGGTAGCGAGGAGTCCCACGCTGCCAAGCCGTGGGGCCTGGAGACCCTGTGCGGCCTCAAAGTGGACTACCCCATGGGCAAGGCAGAGCCTACGTGTGGCCGGTGCCGGGAGGACGCTGGGCTCCCCCCGGTGGGCCCGGTGGACCAGGAGGACCTCAAGGGGACCCCGGAGACCGGAGGCTACCCGGGGCCCTTCCCCACGCTGAACGGAGAGACGGATGGCTGACCAGCGCAAGCGCAAGTGCGACCTCTGTGGACGGGTACGCAACGTGGAGGACCTGGAGGAGGTGACCGGAGGGACCTACGGATGCCGCCCCGGACGCCCGGGGTACCGCGAGTGTCAGGACGCGTTCGGGGGATAGCCTGAGAGGCCCTCTCCCGCCCTCACAGCCCCTCTGAGCCCCAGTGGCCCAGGGGGGCTTTGTCATGCCCGGAGACGGCCTCCTGGGGCCTCCTGGAGGGGCGTGACGGTTGTCAGCGCGCGGGGAGCCGTGGCCGGCCTCTCTGACCAGCACGAATGACGGTAGTGACGTTTTGCTAGTGATCCTGGAATGACATAAGAAAACCTATAGACAAGCCGGGATGACGGCCACGAACGTCATTCCGTCATCGGCCCCTCCCGGGCCCTCTCTGAGCCTGGCCGCTGACCCCGGACCACCGGAGGCAAGCAACCGACAGAGAGGGAGGCCCCCGTGGGCATCCGCACCGTGCGCAAGAGTGGCGCACGCTTCTACGTGAACCCCGCCACCCGGATCATGTACCCGGGCGTGACGTCCGTCCTGGGCATGCAACCCAAGACGTTCCTGGGCTACTGGCGCAGCAAGATGACAGCAGAACTGGCCGTCAAGTCGTTCCCGTTCCTCCAGGAGATGGTGGAGACGGCCGGCGAGGAGGCCGCTATCGCCTACCTCAAGGGTGCGGCGGACCGGTACACCAAGGCCCGCGCGTCCATCGGCAGCGAGGCTCACGACGTCTTCGAACGCCTCATTCGGGGTGAGGACGTGGGCCGCCAGCGCCAGGACCTGGAGCCCTACCGGCTCAACTTCCTGGAGTTCCTGGAGGTGGTCAAGCCGGAGCTGGTCTCCGCCGAAGACATCGCGTGGAGCGACACCCACCAGTACGCGGGATCGTATGACGTCATCATGCGTGTCCTCCTCTCCGTGGACGCCTCCGGCAACCTGTACGCCGACCCGGAGAACGGTCAGCCGTACCTCATCATCGGGGACTGGAAGACGTCCAAGGACACCTACCCGGACGTGGCCCTCCAGATGAGTGCGTACGCGCACGCTGACAAGCTCATCGCCCCGGACGGGACGGAGCGCGCGGTCCCGGAGTTCGATGGCGCCGCAGTCCTCCACATCACGGACAAGACATGGTCCTTCAAGCCTGTCAACGCCGGCGCTGAGGTCTTCGGGTACTTCCTGGCCCTCCGAAAGTCGTTCGACTGGGAGAGGGGCCTGGCCAAGGACGTCATCGGCCGACCGATCGCGAGTGGTGGCCGCATGGTCACCGGGACGGAGCGACGCAAGTGACCAACTGCCTGTGCAACCCCCAGCGTCCGGGCCTCTGCCCCGTGTGTTCCGGAGGTGGCAAGTGAGGGACCGTACCGTCCGACGCGTGATGGACGCTGAGCGGCGCCGGAGGCTCCGCAGACGCCAGGACCTCAAGGACCTGGGATGGGTTCTCCTGGGCGTCCTGGCCCTCCTCCTGGTCATCGGCAACACGGTGGCGTACTACGCGGCGCCGTGTGACTCGCTGGGCTGGATGCCTGTCAAGTCGGCCCCGCTCCGGTGTGTGGCGGGTGAGGGCCGGTGAGCGTCCCGAAGATCACCAACGCCAGGGAGTACGGAGAGGCCATAGCGGAACTGTTCGCGCTGGCCCGGCCGGATGGCAAGGGTCGAGTATCGGACCTCCTCACCGGCATCGTGGAGTACACCCAGGAGGATACCAAGGCCCGCCTGGAGGTCCCGGCTCCCGCTGGTATGTCCCGCCAGGAGGCCGTGGCGCTGGCCATTCAGCACGTGGAGAAGATGGCCACGAACGCCCGGGGCTACCAGGATGGCAACTCCCTGGCCACCAAGACCCAGGCCGTATCCACGTTCGTGGAGCTCCTCCTGGGGGAGACCAGCTCCTCACGTGAGTAGCTGGTGAATCTGGGCCGCTGACCCCAGAGAACCAGGCAGAAACCCGATGAGGCCCGGAGAGGGTGACACACCAACCCCTCTCCGGGCCTCCGCCATGCCTACCCCAGGAGAACACAGACCATGGCCATGAAGATCTGGCAGACGGACCCGGAGAACAAGCCCCAGGAGTCCGCCTCCCGTAACGCGGACCTGGACGGACTGGTCAGCACCGGCACCCAGGACGCCGACGGGAACCCCGTCTCCCTGGACACGTTCCGGTTCGCCACGTCGAACCCCGCCCTGGCCGACGCCATCGCGGAACTGTTCGGGGGAACCCCCGTGGAGACCTCCCGGACGTCTGACCACTTCATCGACGTCATCACGACCCGGGACAAGCTCCTGGTCATCGTGGACGGCCCCCAGGGTCTCTACAGCGACATGAAGCGCTGGCACAACGGCAAGTTGGCCCACCACTGTGACGGGATGGCGTTCCTCTCGCACGCCAAGGAGAACATGGTGGGCAAGGCGTGCGGGTGTCCGGAGCTGTTCGTGGAGCGCAAGGAGGCCGCGCGGGATGGCATCGGCCCTTCCCCCTCCATCGACCTGACGTTCAGGCCGGCGGATGACCCGGACCTGGGCACGTTCAAGCTGCACACCGGGTCCTGGGGCCTGGCCAAGGTCCTCCACCAGGCGGAGGAGAAGCTGGAGCGCATCGACGGCCCCGCCCTGGTGGAGATCTCCCTGGAGCTGGTGGAGTTCACCATCAAGAAGGGTCCCAAGAAGGGGACCAAGGTGAGCTACTACCTCCCCAAGATCCGGCCCATCAAGGCGTACGCGGACGCCGTGGCGGATGACCCCACGGAGGACTACGAAGGGGAGGCCCCGTTCTAGTCCGCTGACCCCGGAGCACTGGGCATGAACGCACCCCAGGGCCCCAGCGTCGCACCCCGGATACTGCCTCCACGTCAGTGCCCGGGGTGCCCTCCCGGCAACACCCTCCCGGTACTTCCCGGTGAGGTTGCATGCGGCACCCATGTCTGGTGGGCCGCTGACAACGGTGCACAGAGTTGCATCGACGATGACTACTGAGGAGAGACTCATGGCCTTCTACATCGTTTCGAACCCCGCCAACGCGTCCGGTGAGGCCGGCGGGTTCGTGGCCGCCGTGGTCCGGGCCGGTGGCCGTGTCCAGGCCCGCAAGCTGATCACGGAGTCCACCGGGCACTCCTCCACGGAGCTGGTGGTCACCAAGCTGGAGGACGGCCGGAACGTCCCGAACGGCGTCATCCTCACCGACTACTCCACCAGCGAGTGATGGCCGGTAGCCCCGTCCTGGACCACTTCAAGGAGGCCCTCCCGTTCGCGTCCGATGAGGCCGTAGCCCTCCCGCTCTGGGAGTACGCGCCGGAGGCCCGTAAGGCCGTTCTCAGCGAGCGACGCCGGCGGGGCCTCCTCCAGGACCCGGAGGACGTCACGGTGGACCCCCTGTACCACTAACCCCTTGGCCCCATCTTCCCAACCGGGAGGGTGGGGCCTTGAGGCAGTAGGAGCCCCGTTCGGGGCTGGAGAGACGGAGAGACGCATGGCTACGGCATCGTTCACCACAGGGTCGGAGACCATCACCCACAAGACCATCCACCTGGAGCTCACGGAGGAGGAGGCCCAGGCCCTGGCGTGCGTACTGGGCAAGGTCGGTGGAAAGCCGGAGGGCCGACGGGGGACCACGGAGGGCGTCCTCCGGGCCCTGGAGCGCACGGGGGTCAAGTGGTTCGGGACGCCGACCCTCAAGGACCTCAAGGGCTCCCTCACGTTCGGGGAGGTCTGAGCATGGCCAAACGTGGCACCATCACGGACTACTCCGGGGAGCCCATCCGGCCCGGGGACCTCATCGCGTACGCCTGCCGAGAGTCCAACCGGGTGCGCATGGCCGACGCCTACGTCCTGGACACCAAGACCGAGAAGTTCAAGGGCCGCCTCATCCCGTTCCTGCTGGTCAAGCCCACCGGGGCGGAGTCCGGGTTCACCCGACGTAAGTCCATGCGGTCCGTCTGGATCGTGGTGGAACACGTCCGGCTCATCGAAAGTGACTCGCTGAGCCCCCAGGAACTGGCCAACCTGCTGAACGGCAAGTGAGGAGAGAGACATGACGGAGTTCAACAAGGGCGCCCTGGTCACCATCACGGGGGACTACAAGCGTGCCCAGTACACCGTGGAGGCCGGCCCGTTCAAGGCCATCGCCGTGGACCACGGGTGCTACGTGCTGGAGGGTCCGGGAGGAAACCACCGATGGGTGGCCGCCCATCGGCTGGAGGCGTACCGGGACAAGCCGGAGGGCTACCGCAAGGGGGACCGCGTCAAGGTGGGCACCCACGGCCTCCTGGGCATGGGCACCCTCATGGACGGCCCGTTCCGCCAGGCCAGCGGCCAGGTCTGCTGGCTGGTCCTCACGGACTCCCCGGCCAACCACGTCATGGTCCCGGAGGCGTTCCTGGACGTCCAGGAACGTCCGGGGGAGAAGCGGGACACGGAGGGTCACGTCACCATCGGTAACAAGGTGTACGCCGTGGGGCCCAGGTACCGGGACCGGTACGGGGATCTCTGGGACACGG
>Ga0247820_10000092_pt1 | contig 42603 bp, 43 predicted proteins | sample 13C_Glucose_Day1_2_FD_192480 | JGI IMG/M metagenome (GOLD analysis project Ga0247820, IMG submission 192480) | Soil microbial communities from agricultural site in Penn Yan, New York, United States - 13C_Glucose_Day14 | ecosystem: Environmental > Terrestrial > Soil > Agricultural land | place...
AAAAAAGCCCCGGCTCATACGAGCCGGGGCTTTTTTGTGTCGCCAGGCAGCAATCAGCCGTTGAACACATCATCCACGCTGGTCAGCGGGTAGTGCTTCGGATACGGCAGGGTAGCCACGCCGGATTCGATGGCAGCCTTGGCCACAGCATCGGAAACAACGGTGATCAGGCGGGCGTCCAGCGGCTTCGGAATGATGTACTCACGGCCGAACTCCAGGCCTTCCACGCCGTAGGCTTCGCAGACTTCCTTCGGCACTGGCAGCTTGGCCAGGTCTTTCAGGGCGATGGCGGCAGCGATCTTCATTTCTTCGTTGATGCGCTTGGCGCGAACGTCCAGGGCACCGCGGAAGATGAACGGGAAGCCCAGTACGTTGTTGACCTGGTTCGGGTAGTCGGAACGACCGGTAGCCATGATCACGTCGTTGCGAGTGGCGTGCGCCAGCTCTGGCGAGATTTCCGGGTCCGGGTTCGAGCAGGCGAACACGATCGGGTTGGCAGCCATCGACTTCAGGCCTTCGGCGCTCAGCAGGTTCGGGCCGGACAGGCCTACGAACACGTCGGCACCGTCGAGTGCGTCAGCCAGGGTGCGCTTGTCGGTAGCGTGGGCGAACTGCGCCTTGTACTGGTTCAGGTCGTCACGGCCAGCGTGAATCACGCCACTGCGGTCGATCATGTAGATGTTCTCGACCTTGGCGCCCATGCTCACCAGCAGCTTCATGCAGGAGATGGCGGCAGCGCCGGCACCCAGGCAGACGATCTTGGCGTCTTCCAGCTTCTTGCCGGCGATTTCCAGGGCGTTGATCATGCCGGCCGCAGTCACGATGGCGGTACCGTGCTGGTCATCGTGGAATACCGGGATGTCGCACTGTTCGATCAGGGTGCGCTCGATTTCGAAGCACTCAGGCGCCTTGATGTCTTCGAGGTTGATGCCACCAAAGGTGATCGAGATGCGGCGAACGGTGTCGATGAACGCCTGCGGGCTTTCCGATTCCACTTCGATGTCGAACACGTCGATACCGGCAAAACGCTTGAACAGAACACCCTTGCCTTCCATGACCGGCTTGGAAGCCAGTGGGCCGAGGTCACCCAGACCGAGGATGGCGGTGCCATCGGAAATCACCGCAACCAGGTTGCCTTTGCCGGTGTATTTGTAAGCCAGCTCTGGATCACGGCCGATTTCACGCACGGGCTCAGCAACACCTGGGCTGTAGGCCAGGGCGAGGTCACGGGCGGTGGCGGTGGGCTTGGAAAGTTCGACGCTCAGTTTCCCCGGACGAGGTTGAGCGTGATATTCGAGAGCGGCGGTTTTCAGGTCTGACATGGTGGGCATTCCGCTATTTACTGTTCTGACGGACCGCCGAGGATACGCAAAGAGCCGGGGAGCCACAAGACTGGTCGGTCACTTGTGTCAAGGCCTTTAGCCTACGACTTTACGCTATAACCCACGGGGCATACGGCTAACAGTGTGTACAATCCAGTAGCGAAATGTCTACATCTTTTAGCCTGAAATGCGCTCCAACATGCTCGGATCGGTCAATGGCAACACCCAGCGTCGCTGCCCGGGCCTGAGGCCGCCCTTGCGGGAACGATCCAGCACCCAACCACGCGCCTCGACCTGGCGTCCCTTGAGGTTATCGAAGAAGCTGGCGGGGAAGTTACGCTGCAGACGAGCGGGAACCTGCAGCACCACGGCACCGTCCAGGTTCAGCCAGATTCCGCCACGGTTGCGCTCCACGCTTTCGATGCGGCCCGCAATGACCGCGAAACCCGAGCGCCTCACATCCCCCGCGCGCACCACCGGCGAACGGCGCCACAGGCCGGAGCCAGCCTTGCGCGCAGCGTGTTCGGCAAGCTGCTGGCATGCACTGAGGCGCACGTTGGGGGCAACCGCGACGCGATAGCCCAGGCCCTCGCTGAGCAACTGTGCTTCGATATTGTCGCCATTGCGGCCGTAGATATGCGCCAGCGTCCGGCCGTATTTGTCCTTGGCCTCGATACCTGGCTCCAGCCCTACACGCCCGTCGCTAGCCTTGACCAAGGCCTGCAAACGCTGCCTGGCGGCCTCGGCATAGGGTTCGCTGGTGCGCCCGTTGCGGCCGATCTCCGGGGTGTTTATGCCGATCAGGCGCACGCTGCGGCCATCGACCAGGCGCAAGGTATCGCCATCGACCACCTGGCGCACCGCCACCTGCTGCGGGCTGTCCGGTAGCGGGCAGAACGCCAGGGCCGGGAAATGCCAGATGACGCCCATAAAAAAGGCGCCCACAAGGGGCGCCTTTTTTTGCAGCAATGCGAAACCCGAGGGGTTCGCCATGCGCATGATTACTTCTTGGTACCGAACATACCGAAGCGATCGGCGAACTTCTGTACGCGACCACCGGTGTCCAGGACTTTCTGCTTACCGGTGTAGAACGGGTGGCACAGGTTGCAAACGTCGATCGACAGGGTGCTGCCCAGGGTCGAACGGGTTTCAAACTTGTTGCCGCAGCTGCAGGTGACTGCAACTACTTCGTAGTTCGGATGAATATCTGCTTTCATGGTCACTTCCTCGAGCTGCGTGCCGCCACCCAACACCAATTGTTGAATACCGCACGTAATTAGGCGGCGAATAATACCAGAGCATCACGCCAACGCAAGTTGTCGCTTGCACCGACCGTCGTCTGCTAGGCTCGCCAGTCTTTGAAACGCCCTCCGAGACTTTCCGCGTGTCCGACGTCATCCTGCGCCTTGCCCTGCCCTCTCCGCTGCGTCGCCTGTTCGACTACAAGGCGCCGGCGAGCATGGCGCGCCAGGCCTTGGCCCCGGGCATGCGCATTCGCGTACCATTCGGACGCCGCGAAATGATCGGCGTGCTGGTGGAGGTGTGCGAACAGAGCGAAGTGCCCGCAGACAAGCTCAAGCCGGCCAGCGCCCTGCTCGACCCGGTATCGCCGATTCCGCCAGCACTGTTCAAGTTGTGCCTGTGGACCGCCCAGTACTACCAGCACAGCCTGGGTGACACGCTGAGCTGGGCCCTGCCAACCTTGCTGCGCCAGGGCGAACCTGCCGAGATGCGCCAGGAGCGCTTCTGGCACGTCGCCCCCGGCGCCCGCCTGGAAGACCCGCGCATCGCCCGCGCACCGCGCCAGCGCGATGCCCTCAAGACTCTGGGCCAGCACCCGCACGGCGTGGCCCACAGCCTGCTGGCCAAGCTCAACCTGAACAAGGACAGCCTCGACCTGTTGCTGGCCAAGGACCTGGTGCAGATCGAGGTCCGCCGCCATCTGCCGGCGCTGCGCCACGAACACTGGCTGGCACAGCCGGAACTGCCGCTCAACGAAGAGCAACGCGACGCCTTCGACGCCGTGCGCGAAGGTCTTGGCGGTTTTGGTGCCTTCCTGCTGGCGGGTGTCACCGGCAGCGGCAAGACCGAGGTGTACCTGCAGCTGATACGCGAAACACTCGAAGCCGGCAAGCAGGCACTGGTGCTGATCCCGGAGATCAACCTCGGCCCACAGACCCTGGCCCGCTTCGAGCAACGCTTCAACGCCCGCATCGCCCTGCTGCACTCGGCGGTAAATGACCGCGAACGCCTGGATGCCTGGCTGGCAGCCCGGGATGGCGAGGCCGACATCATCATCGGCACCCGCTCGGCGCTGTTTACGCCGATGAAGAACCCCGGCCTGATCATCATCGACGAGGAGCACGATGGCTCCTATAAACAGCAGGAAGGCCTGCGCTACCACGCCCGCGACCTGGCATTGGTACGTGCCCACCAGGAAAACATCCCGATCCTGCTCGGTTCCGCCACGCCATCACTGGAAACCCTGCACAACGCCCTGACCGGTCGCTACCGCCTGCTGCGCATGAACCAGCGCGCTGGCGGCGCTCGCCCGCCGCGCATGCTGCGCCTGGATGTGAAGAGCCTGCCGCTGGACAGCGGCATCAGTGGCCCACTGCAGCAGGCCATCCGCCAAACCCTGGAGGCAGGCCAGCAAGTGCTGGTGTTCCTCAACCGCCGCGGCTTCGCCCCGACCTTGCTGTGCCACGATTGCGGCTGGCTGTCCGAATGCCCGCGCTGCGATGCGCGCATGACCGTGCACCAGCGTTCCGGCGTGCTGCGCTGCCACCATTGCGGCTATGACGAGCGCCTGCCGCAACAGTGCCCGCAGTGCAACCACGTTGACCTGCGCCCGGTCGGCGCCGGCACCGAGCGCGCCGAGGAGCGCCTGAAAGTGCTGTTTCCGGATTACCCGATCCTGCGGGTGGACCGCGACAGCACGGCGCGCAAGGACGCCATGCACAACCTGTTCAGCACCATCCAGCGCGGCCAGCCAAGCATCCTCGTAGGCACCCAGATGCTCGCCAAGGGCCACCATTTCCCGCGGGTGACCCTGGTGGCCATCCTCGATGCCGATGGCGGGCTGTTCTCCGGCGACTTCCGCGCCAGCGAACGCATGGCACAGCTGATCGTGCAGGTTGCCGGGCGGGCCGGGCGAGCCGAGGAACCCGGCAAGGTCATCATCCAGACCCACCTGGCCGACCATCCGCTGCTGGTGCAGCTTACCGAGCAGGGCTACTTCGCCTTCGCCGAACAAGCCCTGGACGAACGCCGCGCCGCCGGGCTGCCGCCTTACTCGCACCTGGCGCTGCTGCGCGCCGAAGCGCACAAGCCCGGGCAGGCCGAAGGTTTCCTCGACGAGGCCTGCGCCGCTGCCGAGCGCCTGGTGGCCGAACAGCGCCTGCCGGGCATCGAGCTGCTGGGCCCCGTGCCGGCACCGATGGAGCGCCGCGCCGGGCGCTTCCGCGCACAACTGTTGATACAGGCCAACACCCGGGCGCCCTTGCATCGACTGATCAGCGCCTGGTTGCTAGTGTTGGAGCAGATGCCGAGCGGGCGCCAGGTGCGCTGGTCGCTGGATGTCGACCCGGTAGACCTGTACTGATTTTTGGGGCTGCTTTGCAGCCCATCGCGACACAAGGCCGCTCCTATCCAAGTACCTCCTGTAGGAGCGGCCTTGTGTCGCGATGGGCCGCAAAGCGGCCCCAAAGGTTGGCAACCTGCTCCCGGCAACGGATAATGCCCAGTTTTTCCACCTGCGCATCCAAGCGCTCCACCGCGCTTGCGGTCGAAAAGAGATCCCCATGAAAGACACCATTCGCCAGCTGATCCAGCAAGCCCTCACCCAACTCGTCACCGACGGTGTGCTGCCTGAAGGGCTGTCGCCGGCGATCCAGGTGGAAAACGCCCGGGACAAGACCCACGGCGACTTCGCCAGCAACATCGCCATGATGCTGGCCAAGCCGGCCGGCATGAAGCCACGCGACCTGGCCGAGAAACTGATCAATGCCCTGCCGGCCAGCACCGACATCAGCAAGGTCGAGATCGCCGGCCCCGGCTTCCTCAATTTCTTCCAGAACACCGACGCCCTGGCCAACCGCCTGGATGCCGCACTGGCCGACGCCCACCTGGGCGCGCGCAAGGCCGGCCCTGCGCAGAAGGTGGTGATCGACATGTCGGCACCCAACCTGGCCAAGGAGATGCATGTCGGCCACCTGCGTTCGACCATCATCGGCGACAGCGTGGCGCGCGTGCTGGAATTTCTCGGCGATGAAGTGATCCGCCAGAACCACGTGGGCGACTGGGGCACCCAGTTCGGCATGCTGCTGGCCTACCTGGAAGAAAACCCGATCACCAGCGACGAGCTGTCGGACCTGGAAAACTTCTACCGCGCCGCCAAGAAGCGCTTCGACGAATCCGAAGAATTCGCCACCCGCGCCCGTGGCCTGGTGGTCAAGCTGCAGGCCGGCGACCCGGACTGCATGGCCCTGTGGACGCGCTTCAAGGACATTTCGCTGTCGCACTGCCAGAAGACCTACGAGCTGCTCAACGTCAAGCTGACCATGGCCGACGTGATGGGTGAAAGCGCCTACAACGACGACTTGGCCAACGTGGTCGCGGACCTCAAGGCCAAAGGCCTGCTGGTCGAAGACCAGGGCGCCCAGTGCGTGTTCCTCGACGAGTTCAAGAACAGCGAAGGCGAACCACTGCCGGTGATCGTGCAGAAGGCTGACGGTGGCTATCTGTACGCCACCACCGACCTGGCCGCCGTGCGCTACCGCAGCAACGTGCTCAAGGCGGACCGCGCCCTGTACTTCGTCGACCAGCGCCAGGCCCTGCACTTCAACCAGGTGTTCGAAGTTGCACGCCGCGCAGGCTTTGTCGGCCACCCGATGCAGATGGAACACATGGGCTTCGGCACCATGAACGGCGCCGATGGCCGCCCGTTCAAGACCCGCGACGGCGGTACAGTGAAGCTGATCGACCTGCTCACCGAGGCCAAGGAGCGCGCCTATGCGCTGGTCAAGGAAAAGAACCCGAGCCTGGCCGACGAAGAACTGCGCCACATCGGTGAAGTGGTAGGCATCGGCGCGGTGAAGTACGCCGACCTGTCCAAACACCGCACCAGCGACTACAGCTTCAACTTCGAGCTGATGCTCAACTTCGAAGGCAACACCGCGCCTTACCTGCTGTACGCCTACACCCGCGTGGCCGGCGTATTCCGCAAACTGGGCAAAGGCTTCGATGAAGTCGAAGGCAAAATCGTGCTGCAGGCTGCCCACGAGCAGGACCTCGCCGCGCGCCTGGCGCAGTTTGGCGAAATCCTCAACAACGTCGCCGAAAAGGGCACGCCGCACGTGCTGTGCAGCTACCTGTACGACCTGGCCGGCCTGTTCTCCAGCTTCTACGAGAACTGCCCGATCCTCGCCGCCGAAACCCCGCAGCAGCAGCAGAGCCGCCTGCGCCTGGCAGCCCTGACCGGCCGCACCCTCAAGCAAGGTCTGGAACTGCTCGGCCTGGAAACCCTGGAGCGCATGTAAGTTGGCTGCCAAGAAAAAACCCGCACCCAAACGCGGCGCCAGCCGCCAGACGGCGCCGGCCAAACAGCCGATCCCCGGTTGGGTTTGGCTGGCGGTCGGCCTGACCGTAGGCGCGTTCATCGTGTTCCTGATGAAGCTCGAGCCCGGTGGCGAAGACATCAAGCGCACCAAGCCCGAGCAGCAGAAGGCGGAGAAAGTGGCCGAAGCCGGCAAGCCGGCACAGGCCACTGCGCAACAGCCGGTGAAGCCGAAGTATGACTTCTACACGCTGCTGCCGGAGTCCGAGGTAATCGTGCCACCGGAGGCCGTGCCAGAGAAAACGCCACCTGTACCGGCCCAGCCGGTGACACCGGTGACGCCGGCCGAAGCGGCGAAGATCGACACGGCGCGAGCCCAGGCGGCGCTGATGGGGCAGACCCCGCCACCGGCACCGCCGGTGATCAAGCCGGCGGCAACCACCCAGTTCTTCCTGCAGGCTGGTTCGTTCCGCAAGCAGGCCGATGCCGACAAGGTGCGCGCGCAGATCATCCTGCTGGGCCAGTCGGTGAAGGTGGAGTCGGGCACGGTCAAGGATGAAACCTGGTACCGCGTGCTGGTCGGCCCATTCAGCAACCGTGAACAGCTGACCGGGGCGCAGAAGCAGCTGGCCGGGGCAGGGTTCAGCAACCTGTTGCTGCAGCAGCGGCAGACCCGTCAGTAACAAAGAAGGCCTTGCCGCTTCGGTGCGACAAGGCCTTTTTCATGGACGCTTCTGGCCTCTTCGCGGGTAAACCCGCTCCCACAGGCACCGGAAACCCTGTGGGAGCGGGTTTACCCGCGAAAAATTTCAACGCAAGGCATTCCGCTCGGACACCTGGCTGTTCAATGTCCAAAAGTCATACAGCACCCCCACCAGGAACAGCCCGCCAGTAAAGAAGTAGATGATCGCGGTGATCCACTTGCCCTGATACAGCCGGTGCAGCCCAAACACGCCGAGGAAGGTCAGCAGGATCCAGGCGATGTTGTAGTCAATGCGCCCGGACTGGAACCTGAGGTCGGCTTCACGGTCCATGGACGGGATCAGGAACAGGTCGATCAGCCAGCCGATGCCCAGCAGGCCCAGGGTGAAGAACCAGATGGTGCCAGTTACGGGCTTGCCGTAATAGAAACGGTGCGACCCGGTAAAACCGAAAATCCATAGCAGGTAGCCAATGGTCTTGCTGTGGGTGTCGTGAAACGGCGCCCCCTGTTGATAACTGTTCATGCATAGCCCCCGTGGGTTATCCGAAAATTTTCTAAGAAAAAATGTGACTTTCTGGTCGCAGCCCGACGTACGGCATCTGGGCAATCGACCAACGGGCCAAAGATTGATCAAAAAGCTGTTATAAAGTTGCGCGCCCAACACATAACTATTCATAAGAGCTTCATCTATGCCGCCTTTACTCAAGACATGGCTGACCCTCTGCCTATTATTGCCCCTGGCCGCCCACGCCACCAATCGTGAGCAACGTCTTCCCAATGGGTTTACCGGCTACACCTCCAATGCCTCGGTAAGACACGCACCGGTCAAGCAGGCCGCGCTGCGTAGCCGTCCAAGCAATGCCGCCAGCAGCCGCAGCGTGCCCGGCGTACCGGTCGCAGCCATGTCGCCAAAGCAGAGCAGCGATGTGCTCAGCCGTGCGGTGAATGTGCTCGGCACCCCTTATGTCTGGGGCGGCAGCAGCCCGAAGAAAGGCTTCGACTGCAGCGGGCTGGTCAAGTACGCCTTCAACGACGTCGCCGACGTCGACCTGCCGCGCACCTCCAATGCCATGGCCCAGGGCCACGGCGTCAAGGTGGCCAAGGGTGACCTGAAGCCAGGTGACCTGATCTTCTTCAACATCAAGAGCCGCCGGGTGAACCACGTCGCCATCTATCTGGGCAACGATCGCTTCATCCATGCACCACGCCGTGGCAAGCGGGTAAGCATCGACACCCTGAGCAAGCCTTACTGGCAGAAGCATTACGTGGTGGCCAAGCGAGTGCTGCCGAAAGAACAGCAGCAGCTGAACCTGGCCAAGCGCTGAGCGGACCGGCGCTTTCCTGTACTGGCCCCTCCGCGGGTAAACCCGCTCCCACAGGTACACCACAGCATTCGAAGGCAGTGTTATCCCTGTGGGAGCGGGTTTACCCGCGAAAGGGCCGGCACGGGCGCTACAAATTCTTGATCAGCCCTCGCTCTCTCAACCCCCGCATCGCTCCCTCCATCGTCCGCATCCCGTCCGCACCACCCGCCTGCATCACCGAATACAACTGCGCCATCCGCCCTTCCCGAACAAGGTTACGCACCGCTGGCGTCACCACCAGCACTTCCCGCGCAGCAACCCGCCCACCGCCCGCACGCCTGACCAGCACCTGCGCCACCACCAGCCGCAACGACTCGGCCAGCATCGTCCGCACCAGTGGCTTCTCTTCGGCAGCGAACACCTCCACCAGCCGGTCGATACTGTTCACCGCCGATCGCGTATGCACTGTCGCCAGTACCAGGTGCCCGGTCTCGGCCGCGCGCAAGGCCAGGCGAATGGTTTCCAGGTCGCGCAGCTCACCGATCATGATCACATCCGGGTCCTGGCGCAGGGCACTGCGCAGCCCTTGGGCGAACCCACCGCAATGGCGGCCAACCTCACGCTGGTTGACCAGGCTGCAATGGCTGCTGTGGATAACTTCCACAGGATCTTCGAGGGTGATGATATGCAAAGCCCGATCGCGGTTCAGACGGTCCAGCAGTGTCGCCAAGGTGCTGGACTTGCCGCTGCCGGTCGGCCCACCCACGAGGATCAGGCCATCGCTGCACTGCGCAACAGCTTGAAACACATCCCCCAGGTCGAGCTCATCGAGCGTGGCGATATGCCCCGGGATCAGGCGAAAGGTGGCCGCAGGGCCATGCAACTGGCGAAACAGGTTCAGCCGAAAGCGCCCCAGCGCCGGCAATTCCAGCGCCAGGTCCAGCTCATCTCCCTGGGCCCACTGTCGGCGCTGGTCTTCATCCAGCATCGGCGCCATGCCTTCGGTCAAGGCGGCCGGGCCCAAGGTCGGCAGGGCCATGCGCTGCAGCTCGCCATCCAGGCGCAACATCGGTATCTGGCCCGCCGCCAGGTGCAGGTCGGAAGCCCCCGCATCCACGGCCCGGACCAACAGGTCGGTCACATCCATGAGACTCCCCAAAGGCCTTCAAGTAGGTAGAATGCCGCAAACCCCACAGCCGCCGGCATCAGTCCATGTCCACCCTAGCAGACAACCTTTCCGCTATTTCCGCCCGTATCGCCAGCGCTGCCCAGGCTGCCGGGCGTGATCCGGCCAGCGTCCAGTTGCTGGCCGTGAGCAAGACCAAGCCAGCCAGCGCCATCCGCGAGATCCACGCCGCCGGCGTGTGCGATGTCGGGGAAAACTACCTACAGGAAGCGCTGACAAAGCAGCAGGTACTCAGCGACCTGCCCTTGATCTGGCACTTCATCGGCCCCATTCAGTCGAACAAGACCAAAGCCATCGCCGAGCATTTCGACTGGGTACATTCCGTGGACCGCCTGAAGATCGCCCAACGCCTGTCGGAGCAGCGCCCAGCCGGGGCGCCACTGAACATTTGCCTGCAGGTGAACGTCAGCGGCGAAGACAGCAAGTCTGGCTGCGCCCCCGCCGACCTGCCGGCCCTGGCCAAGGCGGTAGCCGCACTGCCCAACCTGCGCCTGCGCGGGCTGATGGCCATTCCCGAACCTACCGATGACCGCGCCGCCCAGGAAACCGCCTTCGCCACCCTGCGCCAGTTGCAGGAAGGCCTTGACCTTGGCCTGGACACCCTGTCCATGGGCATGAGCCACGACCTGGAAGCTGCCATTGCACAGGGTGCGACCTGGGTGCGTATCGGTACCGCCCTGTTCGGCGCCCGCGACTACGGGCAGCCCTGATTCCATGCTTTACTCACTCTTTCCCACAAGGACCTGACATGAGCAAGACTCGTATTGCCTTTATCGGCGCCGGCAACATGGCCGCCAGCCTGGTCGGTGGTCTGCGTGCCCAGGGCCTGGACGCCTCGCAGATCCGCGCCAGCGACCCGGGCGCCGAGACCCGCAGCCGCATCCAGGCCGAGCACGGCATCGAAACCTTCGAGAACAACGCCCAGGCCATCGATGGTGCCGACGTCATCGTCCTGGCGGTCAAGCCGCAGGTCATGAAAGCCGTGTGCCAGGCCCTGCAACCGAACCTGCAGGATGGCCAGCTGATCGTTTCCATTGCCGCCGGCATCACCTGCGCCAGCCTGCAGAGCTGGGTCGGCGCTCGCCCGGTGGTGCGCTGCATGCCCAACACCCCGGCACTGTTGCGCCAGGGCGTCAGCGGCCTGTATGCCACCGCGCAAGTATCCAGCGAACAACGCCAGCAGGCCGAGCAATTGCTGTCGGCCGTGGGCACCGCCCTGTGGCTGGAGCAGGAACAGCAACTGGACGCCGTGACCGCCGTCTCCGGCAGCGGTCCGGCGTATTTCTTCTTGCTGATCGAAGCCATGACCGCGGCGGGCGAAAAGCTTGGCCTGCCACGTGAAACCGCCTCCCAGCTGACCCTGCAGACAGCCCTGGGCGCCGCACGCATGGCGGTTGCCAGCGATGTCGATGCCGCCGAACTGCGCCGCCGTGTCACCTCGCCTGCCGGCACCACCGAAGCGGCGATAAAGTCGTTCCAGGCCAGCGGCTTCGAAGCCATCGTCGAACAGGCGCTGCAGGCTGCGGCTACACGTTCCGCCGAGCTGGCCGAACAACTGGGCAAATAAGGAGCCTTAGATGAATGCACTGTCCGGCGCCGCGATCTTCGTGGTGCAAACCCTGGTCAGCCTGTACTTGGTGATCGTCCTGCTGCGCTTCGTGCTGCAGCTGGTCAAGGCCAACTTCTACAACCCGCTGTGCCAGTTCGCCGTGCGCGCCACACAGCCGCTGCTCAAGCCGATTCGCCGGGTCATCCCCAGCGTCGGTGGGCTGGATACCTCGTCACTGCTGTTGTCGGTGGTCATCCAGGCGCTGCTGATGGCTTTCGTGCTGATGGTCACCTACGGCACCTTCGGTGACATCCTGCATCTGCTGATGTGGGCCATCATCGGTATCACCTCGCTGTTCCTGAAGATTTTCTGGGTGGCGATGATCGTCATGGTGATCGTGTCCTGGGTTGCTCCCAACAGCCACAACCCGGCGGCCGAGCTGGCCTACCAGATCAGCGAACCGGTGCTGGCACCGTTCCGCCGCATCGTGCCAAACCTGGGCGGCATGGACATCTCGCCGATCTTCGCCTTCCTCGCGATCCAGGTAATCCAGTCGTTCGTCATGCCACCGCTGGCCGCCTACGCCGGCATGCCGCAAGAGCTGTGGCGGATGATCTGAGCCCCACCTGCCCTTGGTTGCTTCCAGCGACAAGCCTCTGCTTGCCGCTGGGGGTAGCGCTCTTTAGACTTACGCCTCCGTCAAGCGTGAGCAGGGTCGATGTCCACTGTCTTTCCCGAAGATTCCGTCGGTCTGGTAGTACCGCAAACCGCCCGGTTCGATGAACCGCTGGCACTGGCCTGTGGCCGCTCCCTGGCCAGTTACGAGCTGGTCTACGAGACCTATGGCACCCTGAACGCCAGCGCGAGCAACGCCGTGCTGATCTGCCATGCCCTCTCCGGCCACCACCATGCCGCTGGCTACCATGCCGCCACCGACCGCAAGCCAGGCTGGTGGGACAGCTGCATCGGCCCTGGCAAGCCGATCGACACCAACCGCTTCTTCGTGGTCAGCCTGAACAACCTGGGCGGCTGCAACGGCAGCACCGGCCCCAGCAGCGTCAACCCGGCTACCGGCAAGCCCTACGGTGCCGACTTCCCGGTGCTGACCGTGGAAGACTGGGTGCACAGCCAGGTGCGCCTGGCCGAGCGTCTGGGCATCCAGCAGTGGGCCGCAGTGGTCGGTGGCAGCCTGGGTGGCATGCAGGCACTGCAGTGGACCATCAGCTACCCCGAGCGCGTGCGCCATTGCGTCGACATCGCCTCGGCGCCCAAGCTGTCGGCACAGAACATCGCGTTCAACGAAGTGGCACGCCAGGCCATTCTCACCGATCCGGAATTCCATGGTGGTTCGTTCCAGGACCAGGGCGTGATCCCCAAGCGCGGCCTCATGCTGGCGCGCATGGTCGGCCACATCACCTATCTGTCGGACGACTCGATGGGTGAAAAATTCGGCCGCGAGCTGAAGAGCGACAAGCTCAACTACGACTTCCACAGCGTCGAATTCCAGGTCGAGAGCTACCTGCGCTACCAGGGCGAGGAGTTTTCCGGGCGCTTCGACGCCAACACCTACCTGCTGATGACCAAGGCGCTGGACTACTTCGACCCAGCCGCCGCCCAGGGCGGCGACCTGGCGGCCACCCTGGCCCACGTCAAGGCGGATTACTGCATCATGTCGTTCACCACCGACTGGCGCTTCTCCCCGGCCCGTTCGCGCGAGATCGTCGACGCTCTGATGGCTGCGCGCAAGAACGTCTGCTACCTGGAGATCGACTCGCCTTACGGGCACGATGCCTTCCTGATCCCCACGCCTCGCTACATGCAGGGTTTCTCGAACTACATGAACCGCATTGCCATCTGAGGACAGCATGAGAGCCGATCTGGAAATCATCCACGACTGGATCCCCGCCGGCAGCCGGGTACTCGACCTGGGCTGCGGCAGTGGCGAACTGCTGGCCTCGCTGCGCGACCGCAAGCAGGTCACCGGCTATGGCCTGGAGATCGACCCCGACAACATCGCCGCCTGCGTGGCCAAGGGCGTCAACGTCATCGAACAGGACCTGGACAAGGGCCTGGGCAACTTCGCCAGCAACAGTTTCGATGTGGTGATCATGACCCAGGCCCTGCAGGCCGTGGAGTACCCCGACCGCATCCTCGACGAGATGCTGCGCGTGGGCCGCCAGTGCATCATCACCTTCCCCAACTTCGGCCACTGGCGTTGCCGCTGGTACCTGGCGACCAAAGGCCGCATGCCGGTTTCGGACTTCATGCCGTACACCTGGTACAACACGCCGAACATCCACTTCTGCACCTTCGCCGACTTCGAAGAGCTGTGCCACGAGCGCCGCGCCAAGGTGCTAGACCGCCTGGCGGTCGACCACTTGCACCGCAACGGGTGGGGTGGCCGGCTTTGGCCTAATCTTCTAGGTGAGATCGGCATCTACCGCGTCAGCAGCCCGGGCCTGCAAGAACATCAGCTCGCGGTCTGACGCCCAGCGGAGGAATCACCCCATGCGTCGCCTAGCCCTGTTCCTGATCAGCCTGTGCCTGGCCCTGCCGGTACTGGCTGCCGATGCTGCCCGCCCCGAGCGCAAGGAAGTGTTTGGCGACGTGACGGTGCACTACAGCGCGTTCACTTCCAGCATGCTGACACCGGAAGTGGCCGCAGCCACCGGCCTGGTACGCAGCAAGAACCAGGGCGTACTCAACATCGCCGTGCTCAAGGCCAACAAGCCCGCCACGGCGGTGGTCAGCGGCACGGTCAAGGACCTGACCGGGCGCAGCAGCCCGCTCTCGTTCAAGCAGATCACCGAACAGGGTGCGGTGTACTACATCGCCCAGTTCAAGATCGACCAGCCAGAAACCGTCACCTTCGACCTGAATATCGAAACCGGCGGCATCAGCAACTCCCTCAGCTTCAATCAGGACGTTTTCCCAGGCGAATGATGAATTTCCAGCAACTCGTATTGGCCAGCCACAACGCCGGCAAACTCAAGGAACTCCAGGCCATGCTCGGCGCGTCCGTGCAACTGCGCTCGATCGGCGAGTTCAGCCAGGTCGAACCGGAAGAAACCGGCCTGTCGTTCGTCGAGAACGCCATCCTCAAGGCGCGCAACGCCGCACGCATTTCCGGCCTGCCGGCCCTGGCCGACGATTCGGGCCTGGCGGTGGACTTCCTCGGCGGCGCGCCGGGCATCTACTCGGCACGCTATGCCGATGGCAAGGGTGACGCGGCGAACAACGCCAAGCTGCTCGAAGCGCTGAAAGACGTGCCTGAAGCCGAGCGCGGTGCGCAGTTCGTCTGCGTTCTGGCACTGGTGCGCCATGCCGACGACCCGCTGCCGATTTTGTGCGAAGGCCTGTGGCACGGGCGCATCATGTTCGAGGCAAGTGGCGAACACGGCTTTGGCTACGACCCGCTGTTCTGGGTACCGGAGCGCAACTGCTCCAGCGCCGACCTGGCCCCTGTGGACAAGAACCAGCTCAGCCACCGCGCCCGCGCCATGGCCCTGCTCCGCCAACGTCTGGGCCTGGCATGATCGAAACGCTGTCCAACCCCGGCGCGACGGGCTTTACCAGCCTGCCGCCGCTGGCGCTGTACATCCACATCCCGTGGTGTGTACGCAAATGTCCTTACTGCGACTTCAACTCCCACGCTGCCGGGCCTGAGCTGCCGGAAGATGCCTATGTCGCCGCCCTGCTGACCGACCTCGACCAGGAGCTGGCCGCAGTGCAAGGCCGGCCGATCAGCTCGATCTTCTTCGGCGGCGGTACCCCCAGCCTGTTCAGTGCCGACGCCCTTGGCCGATTGCTGCGTGGCGTGGAGCAACGCATCCCGTTTGCGCCGGACATCGAAATCACCCTGGAGGCCAACCCGGGTACGTTCGAGCAGGACAAGTTCAAGGCCTACCGGCAAACCGGCATCAACCGCCTGTCCATCGGTGTGCAGAGTTTCCAGCCAGCCAAACTGCAGGCGCTGGGGCGTATCCACAACGGTGATGAAGCAGTCCGCGCCGCCGGCATGGCGCGCGCCGCCGGCTTCAACAACTTCAACATGGACCTGATGCACGGCCTTCCCGACCAGTCGCTGGACGACGCGCTGGGCGACCTGCGCCAGGCCATCGACCTGGGGCCGACGCACCTGTCGTGGTACCAGCTGACCGTGGAGCCGAACACGGTATTCTGGAACCAGCCTCCCGAGCTGCCCGAGGACGACATCCTCTGGGATATCCAGGAGGCCGGCCAGGCACTGATGGCCGAACACGGCTTCCGCCAGTACGAAGTCTCGGCTTATGCCCAGGCCGGGCGCGCCGCACAGCACAATCTCAACTACTGGCGCTTTGGCGACTTCATCGGCATTGGCGCTGGTGCCCACGGCAAGCTGACCTTCGCCGACGGGCGCATCCTGCGCACCTGGAAGACCCGCCTGCCCAAGGACTACCTGAACCTTGCCAAGCCGTTCAAGGCCGGCGAAAAGCTGCTGCCAGTCGACGAGCTGCCGTTCGAGTTCCTGATGAACGCCCTGCGCCTGACCGATGGGGTGGAAGCAGAACTGTTCACCCAACGCACCGGTTTGCCGCTGGCACAGCTGCGCGAGGCACGCCGCGCGGCCGAACAAAAAGGCCTTTTACAGGTCGAACCGGATCGACTGGTGGCCACGCCGAGGGGCCAGTTGTTCCTCAATGACCTGCTGCAGTATTTCTTGACCTAAGGATGACCCATGGATCTGGTACTTGATCTGCTCGCGACGGTTTCTCGCTGGAGCCGCAGCAACCTGTCGGAGATTTCACTGGCCTTGGTAGGCTGCCTGCTTGTGCTGTTCGGCACCGATATCAAGGGCTGGGTGGAACAGCGCCTGGGCGGCCTGGCGGGTGCCCTGCGCGTACCGTTCATGGCCTTGCTGGTGATGATCGGCAGCGGCGCGGCGCTGATCTATGCAACGCCTTGGGTGGTTAAAGGGCTGAGCCAGTTCAACAACTACGCGCTGGCGCCAGTGTTGCTGGTAGTACTGGTGCTGATCGGGGTGGTGGCGGATCGTCGCGGCTGAGCCACGGCCCTGCACTGAACCCTTGTAGGAGCGGCCTTGTGTCGCGATGGGCTGCAAAGCGGCCCCATCAATTGCTGCCTCACCGCTGACATCCTGGGGCCGCTATGCGGCCCATCGCGACACAAGGCCGCTCCTACAAGGGCCGCGTAATCTGGCGAGTACAGAGATAGGTTCCAAAAGCTGCCCCGGAGAACCAGGGCAGCCCTACCACCTGACTAACCCTTAGCGGGCATCATCGAAGTGGTCGCGCATGAAGTCCCGAACGGTCTTGAGCACAGTCAAGATCCGGATGAACGTCCAAACGCGGCTCAGCGCATCAAGCAAACGCTTCATATGCCTTGGCCTCCGTGTTGGCGGGCCAATCTTCCAGCATCTAACCGGTACTTCGATGCCTTCGAAAACTGTGTGAGAGTCTTCTGTGAAGTGGCCAGGTCAATGGCCCTTCGAAGAGGTGCACCGGCACGGTTCTCAGGCCGTGTCGAAGGGGCCGGAAAGCAGAATTCTTCTCCTACCCGGCCCATCACTGATTTCATTCACACAGGAGCAGCGCGATGATACTTGGAATGCTCACCCAAGACTGTTAACCGCTCCGACACACGTGATGCCGGATATTTCTGAGCATTGACGTTCCCCCGCCACGCTGCCTATGATCAGCCAACTGTGTGAGGGTTTTCTGTGAAACCTCAGAGCGAAGGATACTCAGTCCTGTCGCTCCCAAAAAAAACCGCCTTTCTCAAGGCGGTTTTTTTTCGCCTGCATTTCTGCAGGCATCGGCATATCAAAAGGCCGTATCAGCCGGTCAATCCACCTTCTCGAACTTCAAATCCCAAACCCCATGCCCCAGCCGCTCGCCGCGGCGTTCGAACTTGGTGATCGGGCGCTCTTCCGGGCGTGGCACGTAGGTACCGTCTGCAGCACGGTTGCGATAGCCCGGCGCAGCGCTCATCACTTCCAGCATGTACTCGGCATACGGCTCCCAGTCGGTAGCCATGTGGAACACGCCACCCGGCTTGAGCTTGCGCCGTACCAGTTCGGCGAACTCCAGCTGGACGATGCGGCGCTTGTGGTGGCGCGCCTTGTGCCATGGGTCGGGGAAGAACAGCATGAGGCGGTCGAGGCTGTTGTCCGCCACGCAGCGGTTCAGCACTTCGATGGCATCGCAGTCATAGACCCGCAGGTTCTTCAGGCCTTGGGTCAAAACGCCGTTGAGCAGCGCACCGACACCCGGGCGGTGCACTTCCACACCGATGAAGTCCTGCTCAGGCGCGGCAGCAGCCATTTCCAGCAGGGAATGGCCCATGCCGAAGCCGATCTCCAGGGTACGCGGCGCCGAACGGCCGAACACCTGGTCGTAGTCCACCGGGCTGTCGGCCAGCGGCAGGATGTACAGCGGGCCGCCCTGCTCCAGGCCACGCTGCTGGCCTTCGGTCATGCGCCCGGCGCGCATCACGAAACTCTTGATGCGGCGGTGCGGGCGGGCTTCGCCGTCGGGGGTGATCGGCGTATCGTGCGATTCAGTCATCAGGGGCTCTTACTTGATCAGACCATCCAGCGGCGAAGAGGCGCTGGCGTAGAGTTTCTTCGGCATACGGCCGGCCAGGTAGGCCATGCGACCGGCAACGATGGCGTGCTTCATGGCCTCGGCCATCAGCACTGGCTGCTGGGCGTGGGCAATGGCCGAGTTCATCAGCACCGCTTCGCAGCCCATTTCCATGGCGATGGTGGCGTCGGACGCGGTACCCACGCCGGCATCGACCAGCACCGGTACCTTGGACTCTTCCAGGATGATCTGCAGGTTGTAGGGGTTGCAGATACCCAGGCCGGTACCGATCAGGCCTGCCAGCGGCATGACCGCGATGCAGCCGGCTTCGGCCAGCTGGCGGGCGATGATCGGATCGTCGCTGGTGTAGACCATCACATCGAAACCATCCTTGACCAACACTTCGGCGGCCTTGAGGGTTTCGATCACATTGGGGAACAGGGTTTTCTGGTCGGCCAGCACTTCCAGCTTGACCAGGTTGTGGCCATCCAGCAGTTCGCGGGCCAGGCGGCAGGTGCGCACGGCTTCGACCGCGTCGTAGCAGCCAGCGGTGTTCGGCAGGATGGTGTAGCGGTCCGGCGGCAGCACATCGAGCAGGTTCGGCTCGCCCGGGTTCTGGCCGATGTTGGTGCGGCGCACGGCAACGGTGACGATCTCGGCACCCGAGGCTTCGATGGCCAGGCGGGTTTCTTCCATGTCACGGTACTTGCCGGTACCGACCAGCAGGCGCGACTGGAAAGTACGCCCGGCCAGGGTGAAGGGCTTGTCGCTACGAACGTTGCTCATGGTTGTTCCTCGGGAAAAGGTTGCTGGGCTTGCAGGTGAATCGCCGGCCGGAATCAGCCGCCACCGATGGCGTGAACCACCTCGACCTGGTCGCCGTCGTTCAACAGCGTGCTGTCGTGCTGGCTACGCGGCACGATATCCAGGTTCAGTTCCACCGCGACGCGGCGCCCGGTCAGCTCCAGGCGGGCCAGCAGGGCCGCGACGCTTTCGCCAGCAGGCAATTCGTAAGGTTCACCGTTCAGTTGAATGCGCATGCGCACGGCCACCATTGTTCTTTGGGGCCCGCATTCTAGCGCTGAACCGCCCTGCAACCCAAGGGCGCCGCACGCCATTAGTCGCGATTGTGGACCACTCGGTCAACCGAGCCGCCAGGCTGCCAGGCCCAGGCACAGCCAGCCGGCGAGGAAGCACAGGCCACCAAGAGGGGTGATGATGCCCAGCTTGCCCAGGCCGCTGAGGGTCAGCAGGTACAGGCTACCGGAGAACAGCACTATCCCCACGGCAAACAGGCCACCAGCCCAGCCGACCAGGCGCCCTGGCAGGTGCACCGAGAGCACGGCGACGCCGAAAATCGCCAGGGCATGCACCAACTGGTAGGTCACACCGGTCTGGAAGATTGCCAGGTAGTCGGCCGTCAGCCGGCTTTTCAGGCCGTGGGCGGCGAAAGCGCCCAGGGCGACACCGGTGAAGCCGAAAAAGGCGGCAAGCATCAGGAAGCTGCGAAGCATGGGACGACTCCTTGGATCGGGTCTGTATAATGGCCCCTTCCACCCGTACGGCCAAGCCATCGCCATGCTGCCAACCCTTCTCCGCCGCCTCTCTCGCGCCCTGCTCTGGTTCGCTGCCGGCAGCATCGTGCTGGTGCTGGTGTTCCGCTGGGTGCCACCACCCGGTACGGCGCTGATGGTCGAGCGCAAGGTACAGTCCTGGGTGAATGGCGAGCCGATCGACCTGCAGCGCGACTGGGAGCCGTGGGAAAACATCTCCGACGACCTCAAGGTCGCAGTTATCGCTGGCGAAGACCAGAAGTTCGCCAACCACTGGGGCTTCGACATCCCGGCCATCCAGGCGGCGCTGGCCTATAACGAGCGTGGCGGCAGCATTCGCGGTGCCAGCACCCTGACCCAGCAGGTGGCCAAGAACCTGTTCCTGTGGTCCGGGCGCAGCTGGTTCCGCAAAGGGCTGGAGGCCTGGTTCACCGCGTTGATCGAGTTGTTCTGGTCGAAGGAGCGGATTCTCGAGGTCTACCTGAACAGTGCCGAATGGGGCAAAGGTGTGTTTGGCGCCCAGGCGGCAGCGCGCTACCACTTTGGCGTCGATGCCAGCCGGCTTAGCCGCCAGCAGGCGGCGCAGCTGGCAGCGGTGCTGCCGAGCCCGATCAAGTGGAGTGCCAGCCGGCCCAGTGCCTACGTGGCCAGCCGGGCCGGCTGGATTCGCCGGCAGATGAGCCAGTTGGGTGGGCCCAGCTACCTGATGCAGCTCGACTCGTCTCGAAAGCTTTGAATGCTGTGCCGGCCTCTTCGCGGGTAAACCCGCTCCCACAGGTACTGCACTGCCCCTTAGACTTGTGCAGCACCTGTGGGAGCGGGTTTACCCGCGAAGAGGCCAGAAAATCCAATACAAATAAAAAAGCCGCTCACCCGATCAGGGGCCAGCGGCTTTTCTGTGCAACCAAGGCCTGATCAAGCAGCGATCAATGCCTTGACCTTGTTCATCGCATTCTTCTCCAGCTGGCGAATACGCTCGGCCGAAACACTGTACTTGTCCGCCAGCTCATGCAACGTGGCCTTCTCTTCCGCCAACCAGCGCTGGTAGAGAATATCGCGGCTACGCTCGTCCAGCCCTTGCAGTGCTTCGTGCAGGTTGCTGGTGGAGTTGTCGCTCCAGTCTGCATCCTCCAGCTGCACCGCCGGGTCGTAACGGTGGTCTTCCAGGTAATGTGCAGGCGACTGGAAGGCACTGTCATCGTCAGCTTCCGCTGCCGGATCGAAGGCCATGTCCTGGCCGCTGAGGCGGCTTTCCATCTCGCGCACTTCACGCGGCTCCACGCCAAGGCTTTCCGCCACGCGGTGCACTTCGTCGTTGTTCAGCCAGGCCAGACGCTTCTTCTGGCTGCGCAGGTTGAAGAACAGCTTGCGCTGGGCCTTGGTGGTGGCCACCTTGACGATGCGCCAGTTGCGCAGGATGAACTCGTGGATCTCTGCCTTGATCCAGTGCACGGCGAACGAAACCAGGCGCACGCCCATTTCCGGGTTGAAGCGCTTGACGGCTTTCATCAACCCGACGTTGCCTTCCTGGATCAGGTCGGCCTGGGCCAGCCCGTAGCCGGCATAGCTACGAGCGATATGTACGACGAAACGCAGGTGGGCCATCACCATTTGACGAGCGGCCTCGACATCCTGCTCATAATAGAGACGCTCGCCCAGATCACGCTCCTGCTCGACAGTCAGCAGCGGGATGCTGTTGACCGTGTGCACGTAGGCTTCCAGGTTTGCACCGGGTACCAGGGCATAGGCAGGTTGCAACGATGTGGTCATTCAAGAACCTCCGACTTACAGAACTCACGCCTTGTGGGCGCTGCCAACATTGACCTGGAACGACGGTACAAGTTCCATAGTGAAGAACTTGTCAATGCTGGCACGTAAAAACTATCGCGGTGCCAGCTCGTTCAGGTGGCGGGCCACTGCGATCCATGCACCGATATACCCCAACAGCACCGCTCCGATCAAGAGCGACAGACCATCGGACGCCGGCACCCCGCCCAGGGCGAAGTCGCTACCGTACAACCCGGAAAGCCCTACCACCGCCTCGTTCAGCCAGTTCAGGCCAAACGCCAGGATGCCCCATGCGATCACCCCTGCACCCAGGCCATACAGGGCACCCATGTACAGGAAAGGCCGGCGTACGTAGGCGTCCGTGCCACCGACCAGCTTGATCACTTCGATCTCGGTACGGCGGTTTTCAATGTGTAGACGAATTGTGTTACCGATTACTAACAGCAGGGCAGAAATCAGCATTACGGCCAGGCCGAAGACGAAGCGGTCACCCAGCTTGAGGATGGCCGCCAAGCGCTCGACCCATACCAGATCAAGTTGCGCCACTTCCACCCGCGGCAGCTCCGACAGGCGCTGACGCAAGGCTTCCAGGGCCGGTTTGTCGACTTCGGTAGGGGTCACCACCACCACGCCAGGCAGCGGGTTGTCAGGCAGTTCACGCAGCGCTTCGCCCAGGCCGGACTGCTGCTGGAACTCCTCCAGCGCCTGCTCGCGGCTGACATACTGCGCGTCGGCCACGCCGGGCATGCCCTTGATCTCGTCGCGCAGCGCCTCGCCTTCACGGCTGCCTGCATCGAGCTTGAGGTACAGAGAAATCTGCGCGGCGCGCTGCCACGAGCCGCCAAGCTTCTCGACGTTCTTCAGCAACAACGACAGGCCCATGGGCATGCTCAGTGCCACAGCCATTACCAGGCAGGTGAAGAAGCTGCCGATCGGCTGCTTGCCCAGCCGGCGCAGGCTGTCGGCCATACTGGCGCGGTGGCTTTCCAGCCAGGCATGCAGCAGCGTGCGGAAATCCGGGCCATCATCGTCGTCGTGCTTTTTCTTCGCCGGTTGCGGGTCGGCCGGTTTCGGCGCAACCCGCTCGGAAACTTTCGGCGTACGTGTAGTGCTCATTGCCCGGCCTCCCCATCGCCGATCAAGCGGCCGCGCTGCAAGGTCAGCATGCGGTGGCGCATGCGCGCAATCAGTGCCAGGTCGTGGCTGGCGATCAATACCGTGGTACCCAGGCGGTTGATGTCCTCGAATACCCCCATGATCTCTGCGGCCAGGCGCGGGTCGAGGTTACCGGTGGGTTCGTCGGCCAGCAGCAGGGCTGGCTGGTGGACGATGGCGCGGGCGATACCCACCCGCTGTTGCTGCCCGGTGGACAGGTCGGCCGGGAACAGCTCGCCCTTGTCGGCCAGCGACACTCGCTCCAGCGCCGAGTCCACGCGCTTGGCGACCTCGGCCTTGGACAGGCCGAGAATCTGCAGTGGCAAGGCAATGTTGTTGAACACCGTGCGGTCGAACAACAACTGGTGGTTCTGGAACACCACGCCGATCTGCCGGCGCAGGAACGGGATCTGCGAGTTGCTGATCTGGCCCAGGTCCTGCCCGGCCAGCATCAACTTGCCGCTGGTCGGGCGCTCCATGGCCAGCAGCAGGCGCAGCAAGGTGCTCTTGCCCGCGCCCGAGTGGCCGGTGACGAACAGGAATTCGCCCCGGCGCGCCCGGAAACTCAGCTCATGCAAACCCACATGACCATTGGGATAGCGCTTGGCAACCTGTTCGAATCGGATCATGTTCAGTCTCGCTCGGCGAACAGAGCCTTGACGAACGGCTCGGCTTCGAAAGTACGCAGGTCGTCGATGCCTTCACCGACACCGATGAAGCGGATCGGCAGCTTGAACTGCTTGGCCAGGGCGAAGATCACCCCGCCCTTGGCAGTGCCATCCAGCTTGGTCAGGGCCAGGCCGGTCAGTTCGACGCTCTGGTTGAAGTACTTGGCCTGGCTGATGGCGTTCTGGCCGGTGCCGGCGTCCAGCACCAGCAGCACCTCGTGCGGCGCTTCGGCATCGAGCTTGCCGATGACCCGGCGGACCTTCTTCAGCTCTTCCATCAGGTTGTCTTTGGTGTGCAGGCGGCCAGCGGTGTCGGCGATCAGCACATCGACGCCACGGGCCTTGGCGGCCTGTACGGCATCGAAGATCACCGAAGCGGAGTCGGCGCCGGTGTGCTGGGCGATCACCGGGATCTGGTTACGCTCGCCCCACACCTGCAGCTGTTCGACCGCAGCGGCACGGAAGGTGTCGCCAGCAGCCAGCATCACTTTCTTGCCTTCGAGCTGCAGCTTCTTGGCCAGTTTGCCGATGGTAGTGGTCTTGCCGGCGCCGTTCACACCGACCACCAGGATCACGTAGGGCTTGTTCTGCGCCTGTACCACAAGCGGCTGCTCGACCGGGCGCAGCAGCGCAGCCAGTTCTTCCTGCAGCGACTTGTACAGGGCATCGGCGTCGGCCAGCTGCTTGCGGGCAACCTTCTGGGTCAGGTTCTGAACGATGGTGGAAGTGGCTTCCACACCAACGTCGGCAGTCAGCAGGCGGGTTTCGATTTCGTCGAGCAGGTCGTCATCGATGACCTTCTTGCCCAGGAACAGGCTGGCCATGCCCTCGCCGATGCTGGCGCTGGTCTTCGACAGGCCCTGCTTGAGGCGGGCGAAGAAGCCGGGTTTGGCCTGCTCGGCCGGCGCGGCGATCGGGGCTTCAGCCTCGGGGGCAGCTGGCGCTGGTGCTGGTCGCTCCGGGATCGCGGGTGGCGCTTTCGGCTCCAGATCCGGCACCAGGGCCACGGGCTCCTCGGCAACCGGCAGCACCAGGCTGCTGACCGGCAGGGCCGGCTCGACGACCGGGGCCGCCTCGACAGGGGCTGGTTCGACCGGGGCTGCCTGCAAAGGCATGGACGCGACCGGCTGCGATGCAGGTGCTACCAGCGGCTGAGACGCAACCGGCTCGGGTTCAGGGGCCTGCAACGGTTGGGAAGCAACCGGCTCGGGAACAGGGGCCTCGACCAACGGGGACTGCACCGGTGCGGCGACCTGCTGCGGTTCGGTCAGCTCTGGGGCCGCAGGGGCCTGTGGCGCTTCGGCGGTAGTCTCCTCGACCGGAGCGGCTACAGGTTGCTCGACGGCAGGGGCTTCCTTCGCGGGCTCGCCCGCTCCCACAGGTTGCTGCGGCTTCTTGCGAAACCAGCTGAACAGGCCTTTCTTTTCGCCAGCCTCGGCCGGCGCTTTTTTGTCGTCGTTGGAACCAAACATGGAAGACGGCTATCTCAGGGTAGCGATGGGCCAGCTATGGCGCATCGGGAATTCTCTCTACGCAGAACAGACTATCTTGAAGCCGGCTGGTTCATGCGCAACGTTTTGTCTTAGTGTCCTGCAGGCCAGAACGGCGACAGGCATGGTCGCCAGGCAACCGGATCAGTATCCTAGCACCTCCTGGCCCGCCGACGCTAAACCAGCGGGCCGCCGAACAGGTTAAACACCGTATGAATGCTCTAGCCCGCCGCGCCGCTGGCCTGTTGCTCGGCACGCTCTGCCTGCCGCTCGCGGCTTTCGCCGCCGATGTGCAACCCACCCACGAATTCATCCTCGACAACGGCCTGAAAGTGGTCGTGCGCGAGGACCATCGCGCCCCGGTAGTGGTCTCGCAGATCTGGTACAAGGTCGGCTCCAGCTACGAAACCCCGGGCCAGACCGGCCTGTCCCACGCGCTGGAACACATGATGTTCAAGGGCAGCGCCAAGGTCGGCCCCGGCGAGGCCTCGCGCATCCTGCGTGACATCGGCGCCGAAGAAAACGCCTTCACCAGCGACGACTACACCGCCTATTACCAGGTGCTGGCCCGCGACCGCCTGCCGGTTGCCCTGGAGCTGGAGGCCGACCGCCTGGCCAGCCTGCGCCTGCCTGCCGACGAGTTCAGCCGCGAAATCGAGGTGATCAAGGAAGAACGCCGCCTGCGCACCGACGACCAGCCCAACGCCAAGGCATTCGAGCTGTTCCGCGCCATGGCCTACCCCGCCAGCGGCTACCACACCCCGACCATCGGCTGGATGGCCGACCTGGAGCGCATGAAGGTCGAGGAACTGCGCCACTGGTACGAATCCTGGTACGCCCCCAACAATGCCACCCTGGTGGTGGTCGGCGATGTCACCGCCGAAGAGGTCAAGGGCCTGGCGCAGAAGTACTTCGGCAGCATCCCCAAGCGTGCCGTGCCGCCGGCCAAGTTGCCCCTCGAACTGGCCGAACCAGGCCAGCGCCAGCTGACCCTGCACGTGCGCACCCAGTTACCGAGCCTGATCTACGGTTTCAACGTACCTGGCCTGTCCACCGCCAAGGACCCGCGTACGGTGCATGCCCTGCGCCTGATCTCGGCACTGCTCGACGGCGGCTACAGCGCCCGTATGCCGGCACGCCTGGAGCGTGGCCAGGAGTTGGTGGCCGGTGCCTCGTCCAGCTACAACGCCTTCACCCGCGGCGACAGCCTGTTCCTGATCTCGGCCACGCCGAACGTGCAGAAGCAGAAGACCCTCGCCGATGTCGAAAAAGGCGTCTGGCAATTGCTGGACGAACTCAAGACCACCCCACCCAGCGCCGAAGAGCTGGAGCGCGTACGCGCCCAGGTCATAGCCGGCCTGGTCTACGACCGCGACTCCATCAGCAGCCAGGCCACCACCATCGGCCAGCTGGAAACCGTCGGCCTGTCCTGGAAACTGATCGACAGTGAGCTGGACGAGCTCAAGCGCATCACCCCGCAGGACATCCAGAACGCCGCGCGCACCTACTTCACTCGCGAACGCCTGAGCGTTGCCCATGTACTGCCCGAGGAGTCCGCTCATGAGTGATCGCCGCACGCCACGCCCAACCCTGCTGGCCACGGGTATCCGCGCCCTGGCCCTGGCAACAGTACTGGCCGCTCCGGCCATGGCCGACAACGCCACCAAGGTCGACAGCAGCGCGGCCCGCCCGGCCAATACCTTGCAGTCGCTAGCCGAGCTGGATGGCAAAGCACCCAGCCGGCGCCAATTGAACATACAGCACTGGAATACCGCCGAAGGTGCCCGGGTGCTGTTCGTCGAGGCCCGCGAATTGCCGATGTTCGACCTGCGCATCACCTTCGCCGCCGGCAGCAGCCAGGACGCCGGCACCCCGGGCCTGGCGGCGCTGACCAATGCCATGCTCAACGAGGGCGTAGCCGGCAAGGACGTGACCGCCATCGCCGAAGGCTTCGAAGGCCTGGGCGCGGACTTTGGCAACGGTTCCTACCGTGACATGGCCGTGGCCTCGCTGCGCAGCCTCAGCGCCAAGGACAAGCGCGAACCGGCGCTCAAGCTGTTCACCGAGGTTGCTGGCAAGCCGACCTTCCCGGAAGACGCTCTCAAGCGCATCAAGAACCAGATGCTGGCCGGCTTCGAATACGAAAAGCAGAACCCCGGCAAAATCGCCGGCAAGGCCTTGTTCGGCAAGCTCTATGGCGACCACCCCTACGCCCACCCGAGCGACGGCACTGCCGAAAGCATCAACGGCATCACCCTGGCGCAGCTGCGCGCCTTCCATGCCAAGGCCTACACCGGCGGCAATGCGGTCATCGCCCTGGTCGGCGATCTCAGCCGCGCCGAAGCCGAAGCCATCGCCGCCCAGGTGTCCGCCGGCCTGCCCAAGGGCCCGGCACTGGCCGCACCAGCCCAACCCACTGACGCCAAGGCAGGGCTGACCCACATCGACTTCCCGTCCAAGCAGACCCACCTGATGCTGGCCGAGCTTGGCATCGACCGCCAGGACCCGGACTGGCCGGCCCTGTCACTGGGCAACCAGATTCTCGGCGGTGGTGCGTTCGGCACCCGGCTGATGAGCGAGGTACGTGAAAAGCGCGGCCTGACCTACGGCGTGTACTCGGTGTTCAGCCCGATGCAGGTGCGTGGCCCGTTCATGATCAACCTGCAGACCCGTGCCGAGCTCAGCGAAGGCACGCTCAAGCTGGTGCAGGACATTCTCACCGACTACCTCAAGGCCGGCCCCACCCAGCAGGAACTGGACGATGCCAAGCGCGAACTGGCCGGCAGCTTCCCGCTGTCCAATGCCAGCAACGCCAGTATCGTCGGCCAATTGGGCGCCATTGGCTTCTACAACCTGCCGCTGACTTGGCTGGAGGACTTCATGCAGCAATCCCAGGCCCTCACCGTCGAGCAGGTCAAGGCGGCCATGAACAAACACCTGTCAGCCGATAAACTGGTGATCGTCACCGTTGGCCCGAAAGTGCCGCAAAAAGCGCTGCCAGCACCCACTGACAAGCCCTCCGAGCAACCGCTCGGGGTACCGGAGCATTAATGCCAAGATCCACCCGCCCGCCCCCAATCGGGCCAAAGCAAGGGCCAGGGCCACCTGCGCATCATCGCCGGCGAGTGGCGCAGCCGCCGCCTGGCAGTGCCCGAAGGTGAAGGCCTGCGACCAACGCCCGACCGCGTGCGGGAAACCGTATTCAACTGGCTGGCGCCATACATCGAGGGCGCCCGCGTGCTGGACGCCTTCACCGGCAGCGGCGCCCTGGTACTCGAAGCCCTGTCCCGCGGGGCCGAAGACGCCGTGGCGCTGGACAGCAACCCGGCGGCAATCGCCAACCTGAAGAACAACCTCGAGATCCTGCGCTGCCCGCGCGGGCAAATCCTGCAGACCGACGCCCTGCGCTATCTGCAAGGCCCGGCCAAGCAGCAGTTCGACGTGGTGTTCCTCGACCCACCGTTCCACCAGGACCTGCTGGCAGACACCTGCAACCTGCTGGAACAGAACCAGTGGCTGCGCGAGCAGGCGTGGGTCTATACCGAAAGCGAAGCTGCGCCGTCGACCTTGCAACTGCCGGGCAACTGGCGCCTGCACCGCGAGAAAAAGACCGGCCAGGTGCACTATGCACTCTGGCAGCGGGGCTAATTATCTAGTGCAGGCGGGCTCATTCATTCGCTGAAGCTGTTCTGGTTCACCCCAACCAGAGCACTTCAACGATGACTTTGCCTACACCTTTGCCCGTCGATCTCGACAAGGTTTCTGCGGGGCTTGCGGCACTTGCTTCTGCCGCCCCCGCGCCGCTGCAGCATTTCACCCTGGAAAACGGCCTGTCCGTTTACCTGCGGGAAGATCACCATACCTCGCTGGCCGCAGTCCAACTCTGGTATCACGTGGGCTCCAGCGATGAACCAATCGGCCATACCAACCTGTCACACCTTCTGGAGCATTTGATCTTCGAAGGTAGCAGCAAGCTTGCGGCCGGCCAGTATTCCCGAGTGATCGCGCGCATTGGTGGCGAGGCCAATGCCACCACGCACCTGGACGCCACTTCATACGAAATCTCGCTACCGGCCTCCCGCCTGCCAATCGCACTGGAAATCATGGCCGACGCCATGGACAGCGCGACCTTCGCTCAGCCCGAAATGGACCGGGAAATCAAGGCGGTCGAGGACGAACGCCGGCTCAAGTTCGATATCCAACCGGATCAACAAGCCTTCGATCGGCATAGCGCTCTGGCACACGGGGCCAGCCCCTACGCTGCCCCGACTTTCGGCTACCCGGCCGACCTTGGCAACATCAAGCTGGAGACCCTCCGTACCTGGTATCGCACATGGTACCAGCCAAACAATGCCACCCTCGTGGTTGCCGGCAGCGTGGATTTGCCAACACTTCGGCAACAGGTAACACGTTACTTCGCAAGCTTGCCCAAGGCACCGATCGCCGACCGGCCGGTGCCGCGCCACGACACGCTGCTACAGGCACGCAGCCATGTTGTGAGCCTGCCCGGATTACGCGACGGACTCATCATGTCGTTCAACGTCCCAGGCAAAGCTACCGCCCCGGACACGGCAACGGCACCAACACTGGAACTGCTCAGCGAACTGCTCGGCGAAGGTTTCAGCTCCAGGCTGTATAGCGATCTGGTACGGGACAAACGCATGCTGACAGGCGTCAGGACGACGTATGACCCGCTGGTTCGGGGCGACACGCTGCTAACGATTTCAGCCTATGTGAACACCGCCAACGCCACGCCGGAAGAGGCCGCGGAGGCCGTTTACCAGCATGTGGACGAGCTGCGGAGCAAGGTTCTGTCCGCAGAGGAGCTCGAGCGCGCGAAGCTGCGCATGCTCGCGAGCCGTCTATACAGCCGCGACGACCTTGCTTCGCAGGCAGAGCAGATCGGCGCGGCCGCCGCCGTCGGCCTTCCAGCCTCGGTTATCGACCAGGACATCGCCATCATCCGCCATCTCGGGAGCGCGAAGGTGCAACAAGTGGCGTTGGATTATCTGGGACGCGAACGGCTGACCATCACCTACCTTCAGCCAGGAGCGCCAGCATGAACCACAACAACTCCCTTACCGCCCGGCCCCTGCTGTGCGACGGCCCCGCTACCGATACCGCCCTCGCGGCCATGGCCAATTTGCGGTCCACACAGGATATCGAGCTTGGTCAGGTTCCACCCTTGCAAGCCGCGCCGGAACTGTGGCAAACCGCTGAAGGCGCGAAAGTCAGCTTCATTGAAACCCATGGCCGTCCAATGTTCGACCTGGCACTGCGCTTTCGCGCGGGCAGCGTCCTCGACGGCACCAACCCAGGGCTTGCAGCGCTTGTACTGTATAGCCTGGATCAAGGGACCGAGCAGCTCGATGCAGCGCAGTTTGCGCAGCAGATAGAGGGTTATAGTGCAATCCTGAGCAGAAGAATCAGCGATGACAGTGCTGTCATCACACTACGCTGCCTGAGCCTGCCAACGTTACGTGCCAGCGTCATGCAGTTGCTTGCCGACATGCTGGCTCGGCCTGCTTTTCGTGAACCTGACGTGGCAAAAATCCGCGAGCGTATAGCTTTCAATCGGGCCAAGCTAGGCAACCACCCTTTGATACGGCTAGCAGACACGACAACCGCACATGTCTTCAGAGGCCACCCATATGCCTCCCGCCTCACCGCGGACACTATCTCCAGTATCAGCGACGAGCAGATAAGGGCTTTCCACCAACGCGCCTACTCGGCCAACAACCTCGATATCGGCCTGGTGGGAGACCTCACCCGCGAAGAAGCAGAGCAACTCATCAACGACCTCGTCCGGGCTCTACCGCAAGAGTGGGCCGCAACAGCCCCGCCACCGGCGCCCGAACATCAGCCACTTGTGCAGCACCTGGAAGCCGCCGGGGGCGCGACCCGAGCAATACTGACGGTTTCGTCCAAGGCGTCACCACGCGACCCGGTATTCCCTGCGTTGACATTGCTGAACGTGATTCTCGGCAGTACCTATGAATCACGGTTGTCGCAAGAGTTACGCACCCTGCGAAACCTGACCTACTCCATCTATTCCGACTTGAAGCCACTCGACGCCGCGAGCTTGTTGCAAATTCACTGGGATACCGCGCCTCAATACAGAGACGCGGCCGGTGCGCTGGTGTCGGGCATACTGGCGTGCCTTCGCGACCGGGGCCCCAGCCAGGCGGAATGCGATGTGGCTGTGAACCAGATAGCAGGCAAACTGCATCACAATCTGGCAAACAACGCGAAACTTGCCCAAGCGCTGGCGACATACAGCCATCAAGGGTTACCGGGAGACCACCTGGCCACCTTCCTTGAGAAGCTCGGGGCACTCACGCCTGCGAACCTGCGTGAAGCCGCGCAGGTATGGTTGAACCATGACGCGCAGGTTTTCGTCACGCTTGGCCCGGTTACAGAGCAATTGCCGCTGCCGGTTGCACCGCCGGTCGACCAATAGCGCAGGTACAGTGGCGCTGTTCCATGGCACTCTAGGCAGGCACATCACGAGTCGCCCAGCATGCCCAGCCCCAGCGCCACATTCCGCCCGGCCATCGGCCTGTCCAACCCCCACCTGCAAACCCTGTGGGGGCCCCTGTGGCGCAAGTTGCCCGAACTGCAACGCAACCGCGAACGGTTGTGGCTGGCCGATGGCGATTTCATAGACCTGGACTGGCACGGCCCGCACCAGCCGCATGCACCGTTGGTGCTTGTACTGCACGGGCTGACCGGTTCCTCCCACTCGCCCTACGTCAAAGGCCTGCAACAAGCGCTGCAAGGCCGCGGCTGGGCCAGTGTGGCGGTGAACTGGCGCGGTTGCTCGGGCGAGCCCAACCTGCTGCCACGCAGCTACCATTCCGGCGCCAGCGAAGACCTGGCCGAAATCGTCAGCCACCTGCGCGCCCAGCGCCCTTTGGCGCCATTGTATGCGGTGGGTTATTCGCTGGGGGGCAATGTGCTGCTGAAGTACCTGGGCGAAAGCGGTGTCGCCAGCCAGTTGCAGGCTGCGGTGGCAGTGTCGGTGCCGTTTCGCCTGGACCACTGCGCCGACCGCATCGGCCAGGGCTTTTCAAAGGTGTACCAGGCGCATTTCATGCGCGAGATGCTGGCTTATGTGCAGCTCAAGCAGCGGCACTTCCACGACAAGGGCCAGCATGAAGGGCTGGCGACGCTGCAACGGCTGGGGCCGTTGGGTAACCTGCGCACGTTTTGGGATTTCGACGGCAAGGTCACCGCACCGCTGAACGGTTTTCGCGATGCGCACGACTACTACCGCCGCTCATCGAGTCATTTCTTCCTCGGCCAGAACCGCACGCCGACGCTGATCATCCACTCCAGCGATGACCCTTTCGTCTCCGGCCACAGCCTGCCAACGGCCCGCGAACTGGCGCCGCAGACCCGCTTCGAACTGCACAGCCGCGGCGGCCATGTGGGCTTTGTCGATGGCAGCCTGCGCAACCCGGGGTACTACCTGGAGCGGCGCATTCCGCAGTGGTTGGTGGAAGGTAGCTAGTCCCGAATATCCTGAGACTGCGCGATCCATGTGGGAGCGGGTTCACCCGCGAAGAATCCGGCGCGGTGGATGGCACCCGCTCTGCCGGTATTCGCGGGTGAACCCGCTCCCACAGAGTCCCTGCTAAAACCGCAGATACATTGTTATTCGCCAGTAGCCACACCATGCTCCGGATCATTGATCCACTCGCTCCACGACCCGGCATACAGCTTGCCCAGCGGATACCCCGCCAACGCCAGGGCAAACAGGTTATGACACGCCGTCACCCCTGACCCGCAATACGCCACCAACTGCTCCGGCGCACGCCCGGCCAGCTTTTCAGCAAAGCGCTGTTTTAGCTGCTCCGGCGGCAGGAAACGCCCATCGGCTCCCAGGTTGTCGGTAAATGCCGCGCACTGCGCCCCGGGAATATGCCCGGCCACCGGATCGATCGGCTCCACTTCGCCACGGAAACGCGGCAAGGCACGCGCATCGATCAAGGTCAGGTCTGCGTTACCCAAGCGCTTGGCCAGGTGCTCGGCATCGATCAGCAGCTTGCCGTCCGGCTCACCGTTGAAGGTGCCTTCCCGCTTGAGCGGCGGGTCCAGGCTGAGCGGCAGGTGCGCCGCATGCCAGGCCTTCAGGCCACCGTCGAGGATCGCCACGCCGCTGCGCTTGCCCAGCCAGGCCAGCAGCCACCAGGCACGGGCGGCAAAAGCACCAGGGCCGTCGTCGTACAGCACCACCTCGCTGTCGTCGTCCAGGCCCCACTCACGCAAGCGCTCGACCAGCCGGCGTGCATCCGGCAACGGGTGGCGCCCGGTGCGCCCCTTGCTCACCGGCCCGCTGAGGTCACGCTCCAGGTCGGCAAAATGCGCCCCGGCAATATGCCCCTGGGCATAGCTGCGTTGGCCATAGTCCACATCCTCGAGGGCAAAGCGGCAGTCGAGGATCACCAACTTGGGCGAGCCCAGACGCTCGGCCAACTGCTGCGGGGTGATCAATTGCGCTAGGGGCATGACAATCTCCTGATCGATGGCACTATCGATAGCACTAAGGCCCTGGGCTAGTGCTCCAGGGCCTGGTTGAACGGTACATGGAATTCCTGGCAAAGGGCGTCCACCGCATTGCGGGCGTTGTCGGTGACGAAGCCGAGCTCCAGCACCAGTACCTGGTAGACGCCGCGCTTGAAGGCTTCTTCACCCAGGTGCGCGGAATGCTCCCGCGTGGTGCTGAGAAAACGTACCCAGGACGTCAACACGATCCAGGCGTTGATGGTCAGCGATTCGATCTGCGCTGGTGCCATGGCCAGGATGCCCGCCTCGACGAAGCCGCGGTAGATCGCCTGGCCCTGGCGCAGGCAGCGCTCGGAAAAGCGCCGATAACGGGCGGCCAGTTCCGGGTCGCTGTCCAGCAGGTGCTCCAGGTCGCGATGCAGAAAACGGTAGTTCCACATCGCCGCCAGCAGGGCCTTGAGGTAGAAGCGCTTGTCTTCCACGGTCGCCGCGCGGCCTTGCGGCGGGCGCAGGAAGCTGTCCACCAGTTCTTCGTACTGGCTGAACAGCAAAGCGATGATCGCCTGCTTGTTGGGGAAGTGGTAATACAGGTTGCCGGGCGAAATTTCCATGTGCGCGGCAATGTGGTTGGTACTGACGCTGCGTTCGCCCTGCTGGTTGAACAGCTCGAGGCTGTTCTGCACGATGCGCTCTCGGGTCTTCATGCGCGGGGCCATGCTCAGCTCCCAGTCTGCGGGCCTTCATCAAAGGGTCATCTTACGGCGTATTGGCAATGGAATGCACCGCTCGACAACGCGGAAAAATTCGCACCATGGTACAAATTAGAGTATAGGCTCTAGGGATTCCCTGCCCGGACTCGAAGCCGCCATGAACTCGCCCAGTGCCTTGCCCCCTGTGCAATCCGACCTCGACCTTGCGGCGACGTTCGCCACCCAGCGCCAGGCCTTTTCCGGCAACCCCTTGCCAGCGGCGGCGCAGCGGCGCCAATGGCTGAAAAGCCTGCGGGAAGCCTTGCTGGCCGGCCAGGCCGAACTGATCGAGGCAATCGGCCAGGACTTTGAGGGGCGCAGCGCCGACGAGACCTTGCTGGCCGAGCTGCTGCCCTCGGTGCAAGGCCTGCGCCACGCCGAAAAGCACCTGCAGCGCTGGATGCGCGCCAGCCGGCGCAAGGTCGGCCTGGCCTTCCAGCCGGCCAGCGCTCAGGTGCGCTACCAACCCCTGGGCGTGGTCGGCATCATCGTGCCGTGGAACTACCCGCTGTTCCTTGCCATCGGCCCGCTGACCTGTGCCCTGGCCGCCGGCAACCGGGTCATGCTCAAGCTCAGCGAAGCCACGCCCGCCACTGGCCAGGCGCTCAAGCGACTGCTGGAGCAGGTGTTCCCCACCGATCTGGTCAGCGTGGTGCTCGGCGAGGTCGAGGTAGGTCAGGCCTTTGCCCGCCTGCCGTTCGATCACCTGTTGTTCACCGGTGCCACCAGCGTCGGGCGCCAGGTAATGCTGGCTGCGGCGCACAACCTGACCCCCGTCACTCTGGAACTGGGCGGCAAGTCGCCAGCCATAGTCTCGGCCGACGTACCGCTGGACAGCGCCGCCGAGCGCATCGCCTTCGGCAAGACCCTCAACGCCGGGCAGACCTGCGTCGCCCCCGATTACGTACTGGTGCCACGCGAGCGGCTGGAGGCCTTCAGCGAAGCCTACCAGCGTGCCGTACACCGGCTGTTCCCGCGCATCGCCGACAACCCCGACTACACCGCCATCATCAACACGCGCCAGCTGCAGCGCTTGCAGCACCTGCTGGACGATGCCCACGCCAAAGGTGCGCAGGTGCTCGACCTGTACCCCGGTGAAACCCGCCAGGGCCGGCGCCTGCCACCCCACCTGCTGCTGGAGGTGAACGACGGCATGCAGGTGATGCAGGACGAAATCTTCGGCCCGCTGCTGCCGCTGGTGCCCTACGACAGCCTCGAGCAGGCACTGGCCTATATCAACCAGCGCCCGCGCCCTCTGGCGCTGTACTACTTCGGCTATGACCGCGCCGCTCAGGAGCAGGTGTTGCGCCACACCCACTCCGGCGGGGCATGCCTGAACGACACCCTGCTGCACGTGGCTCAGGATGACTTGCCGTTCGGTGGCATCGGCCCTTCAGGCATGGGCCATTACCATGGCCATGACGGCTTCCTGACCTTCAGCAAGGCCAAGGCGGTGCTGGCCAAGCAACGCCTCAACGCTGCCCGGTTGATCTACCCGCCTTATGGCAAAGCCCTGCAGCGTCTGGTCTTCAAGCTTTTCATCCGCTGAGGGCCGGCCCATGCACCGCCGCGACCTGCTGCGTTTCAGCCTTGGCGCCAGCGTCTTTCTGGCCGGTACCAGCCTGGTCGGCTGCAGCGCACAGACAGCCGCGACGGGCTACCAGGTACTGCGCGACGACGACCTGCCGCTGCTGAACGCGCTGATCCCGGTGGTACTGGCCGGCACGCAGGCCGCCGAGACTCTGGTGCTGCACAGCCTCGACCACAAGTTGGCGGCGCTGTCGCCGGAAATGCTCAAGCTCACCCGGCAGTTGTTCGACGTGCTCAACCTGCCGCTCACCCGCGGCCCACTGACCGGTGTCTGGGGTGCATGGGAGCAAGCTAGCACCGCGCAGGTCACGGCCTTCCTGCAACGTTGGCAGCGCAGCTCGCTGAACCTGCTGCGCATGGGCCACGCCTCGCTGCTGCAGTTGCTGCAGATGGCCTGGTATGAACGCCCTGAATCCTGGGCCCACTGCGGTTACCCGGGGCCACCGAAAATCTGAAAACGACAAGAGCAGCGCCAATGCCTGTACCCGACCCCTTTCGCCAAGGCCTGGAACGCGGCTGGATCACCCACGACGCGTCGCGCCTGGAGCACGACCTCACGCTGGAGGCCGACGTTGCCGTGATCGGCAGTGGCGCCGGTGGGGCTACCAGCGCACAGATGCTCAGCACTGCCGGCTTCAAGGTGCTGCTGATCGAAGAAGGCCCGCTGAAGACCAGCAGCGATTTCCACCTGCTGGAAAACGAAGCCTATGCCAGCCTGTACCAGGAAGGCCTGGGCCGCATGAGCAAGGATGGCGCCATCACCATCCTCCAGGGCCGTGCCGTGGGCGGCACCACGCTGGTCAACTGGACCTCGAGCTTTCGCACGCCGCCACAGACCCTGGCGCACTGGGCCGCGGCCCATGACGTGACCGGCCTGGGCGAAGAGCAAATGCGCCCCTGGTTCGAACGCATCGAGCAGGAACTGGGCATCACCCCATGGGCCTTGCCACCGAATGCCAATAATGACGTGCTGCGCCGTGGCTGCGAACAGCTGGGCTATCGCTGGGCAGTGATCCCACGCAACGTGCGCGGCTGCTGGAACCTGGGCTACTGCGGCATGGGTTGCCCGGTCAATGCCAAGCAATCGATGCTGGTAACGCGAATTCCCGCCACCCTGGAACGGGGCGGCGAGCTGTTGTACCTGGCTCGGGCCGAGCGCTTCGAACACAACGGCGAGCGCATCCAGGGCTTGTCATGCCAGGCCCTGGATAGCCAGGGCATACACGCCACAGGCCGGCAGGTCCGCGTTCGCGCACGTCACTACGTCCTTGCCGGTGGCGGCATCAACAGCCCGGCCCTGCTGCTGCGCTCCGACGCGCCCGACCCGCACGGACGCCTTGGCAAACGCACCTTCCTGCACCTGGTCAACTTCAGCGCTGCACGCTTCAACGACCGTATCGACCCTTACTACGGCGCGCCGCAGTCCATTTACAGTGACCACTTCCAGTGGCAAGACGGCAGCGACGGCCCGGTTGGCTACAAGCTGGAAGTACCTCCGCTGCACCCTGCCCTGGCCAGCACGCTGCTGGGCGGGCATGGCCACGAGAATGCCCGGCGCATGGCCGAACTGCCACACACCCACGTGATGCTGGCGCTGCTGCGTGACGGCTTCCACCCGCAAAGCCAGGGCGGCGCCGTGGAGCTGCGCGGCGATGGCTCACCGGTGCTCGATTACCCGATCACCGACTACCTGCGCGACGGTCTGCGCCGCGCCTATCGCAGCATGGCGCAGATCCAGTTCGCCGCCGGCGCCACCCAGGTCACCCCGGTGCACAGCGATGCCAGCGCTGCATCCAGCCTGGAGCAGGCCTTGGCCATGATCGACAAATTGCACCTGGAGCCCTTCCGCACGCGCCTGGGCAGCGCCCACGTGATGGGTGGCTGCGCCCTCGGCGACGACCCGCGCCAGGCGGTGTGCGACAGCCTTGGCCGCCATCACCAGCTGGAAAACCTGTCGATTCACGACGGCTCGCTGTTCCCCACAAGCATCGGTGCCAACCCGCAACTGTCGGTGTATGCCATCAGCGCCAAGCTCACCGAAGCGCTGGTCGCCCGCCTGGCACACAGCGCATGACAAGCAACCGGGCCCCTGTCTATAGTGCCATCAGCCGGCCGCATGACTTGGCCGGGGCGCCGTCGCTGCGCTACCATCCGACTCCCCAACGCACTCCAGCCAGGATGACGCGATGAACCGAGTGTTGTACCCGGGTACTTTCGACCCCATTACCAAAGGCCATGGCGATCTGGTCGAGCGCGCCTCGCGGCTGTTCGACCACGTGATCATCGCGGTGGCGGCCAGCCCCAAGAAAAACCCGCTGTTCCCGCTGGAACAACGGGTGGGTCTCGCCCGTGAGGTCACCAAGCACCTGCCCAATGTCGAAGTCATCGGCTTCTCCTCGCTGCTGGCGCATTTCGCCAAGGAACAGGGCGCCAACGTCTTCCTGCGCGGCCTGCGTGCGGTGTCCGACTTCGAGTACGAGTTCCAGCTGGCGAACATGAACCGGCAACTGGCGCCCGACGTCGAAAGCCTGTTCCTCACGCCTTCGGAGCGCTACTCGTTCATTTCCTCGACCCTGGTCCGGGAAATTGCCGCGCTGGGGGGGGATATCAGCAAGTTCGTCCACCCAGTGGTGGCAGATGCGCTGACCGAACGCTTCAAGAAGTAATCTTTAGCGGCTGATCATCGCGCCCGCGTGCACTGCGGGCGCGAATGCGGCACAATTGTGCCCACTGCGTTGAACATGCCCGGGCGCTGAGCCCCGGCCGGAGTCCCCATGTCCCTGATCATCACCGACGATTGCATCAACTGCGACGTCTGCGAACCCGAGTGCCCGAACGAGGCCATCTCCCAAGGCGAAGAGATCTACGTGATCGACCCTAACCTGTGCACCCAGTGCGTGGGTCATTACGACGAGCCGCAGTGCCAGCAGGTCTGCCCGGTCGACTGCATCCCGCTGGATGAAGCGCACCCGGAAACCGAAGAAGAACTGATGGCCAAGTACCGCCGAATCACCGGCAAAGCCTGATCGCTGTATGGCAAGGGCTTCGCCCTTGTTCGCGGGTAAACCCGCTCCCACAGGTATTGCACTACCCTCAAGGCCTGCGCTGTACCTGTGGGAGCGGGTTCACCCGCGAATTGGGCCGCACAGCGGCCCTAGCCTCAGCGCTGACAGCGCGGGCAGAACACGCTGGCCCGTTGCCCCAGCTTCACCTCGCGCAACTCCGTGCCACATACCTTGCACGGCTGCCCGCCCCGCCCGTACACGAACAATTCCTGCTGGAAGTACCCAGGCTGCCCGTCGCCACCGATGAAGTCGCGTAGCGTGGTGCCACCCTGCTCGATCGCCGCCGCCAGCACGCGCTTGATCTCGATCGCCAACTTCAGGTAGCGCGCCCGGGAAATCCCGCCCGCCTCCCGACGAGGGTCGATGCCGGCGGCAAACAGCGCCTCGGTTGCGTAGATGTTGCCCACACCCACCACTACCGCGTTGTCCATGATGAACGGCTTGACCGCCATCGATCGGCCGCGTGACAGCTGGAACAGGCGCTCACCGCCGAACAGGTCGGTCAACGGCTCCGGCCCAAGGCGCAGCAACAGCTCGTGATTGAGCGGGTCCAGGCTCCACAGCATCGCGCCAAAGCGGCGCGGGTCGGTGTAGCGCAGCATCAACCCCGACTCCAGCTCGATATCCACATGCTCATGCTTGGCCGCCGGCAGGCCCAGCTCGACCAGGCGCAGGTTGCCCGACATGCCCAGGTGGCTGATCAGGGTGCCGACCTCGGCATTGATCAGCAGATACTTGGCGCGCCGCTCGACACTGACGATGCGCTGCCCCGACAGGCGCACATCCAGGTCTTCCGGAATCGGCCAGCGCAGGCGCCGGTCACGCACCACCACCCGGCTGACGCGCTGGCCTTCCAGATGGGGCGCAATACCGCGCCGGGTGGTTTCTACTTCTGGCAACTCCGGCATGTGTCAGTGCCCGCCCAACTCGCGAATGTTCTGCTTGAGGTTTTCGAAATCGTATTCCGACAAGCCAATGTAATCGAGCACCAGCGGGCCGACCACATTCCATTCATGGTCCACGGTCTGGTTGCCCAACACCCGGTACGATGCGCAGATGTGTTCGGCCATCTTCAGCACCGCCAGCAGGTTTTTCAGCTGGTTCTGGGTATTGCGCGAGCTCTCGTCGCGGAACACCGCCAGGGCGTTGTGGTGGTTGGCAATGGCCGCGCTGAGGTGCTCGGGCAGGCGCCAGGACTTGGCCGTGAAATAGCCGACCACCGAATGATTGGTGTTGAACGCGCGGTTTTCGGTATCGACCACGCGGGTTTCCTCGTCGGCCTTGGCATAGGCTTCTTCCAGCACCTCCATGTAGTCGGGGAAGCGCTTGAGCATAAGCGGCACGCCACAGTCATGGAACAGGCCCAGGGTGTAGGCCTCGTCCGCCGCCTGGATGCCGGTGCGCTTGGCCAGGGTCAGGCAGGTCATCGCCACGTCCTGGGCGGTGTCCCAGAAGCGGTTGAGGGTAACGATGGTCTCGTCGGACATCTCGCCCTTGATCGACTGGGCGTTGATCAGGTTGATGATCGAACGGCTGCCCAGCAGGTTCACCGCGCGCTGGATCGAACCGATCTTGTTGGAAAGGCCGAAATGCGGGGAGTTGACCAGCTTGAGCAAGGCGCCCGAGAGGCCCGGGTCCTGGGAAATCAGCTTGGCGATGGTTTCCAGGTCAGGGTCAGGCATGTACTGCTCGAACTGCAGGTCGACCATGATCTGCGGTTGCGGCGGGATGGTGATGCCTTGCAAGGCTTGCTGGATCTGTTCGGCGCTGAGTTCTTGGGACATACGTGCACACTCGTTTGGGACCGCCGATTCTAACCCTCCAGAGCGGAAAGGGACCAACCACTGAATCGTTGCGCCGGAACTTTACCTTATCCATCCAGGCCTCCTTCTCATATTCATCAAGCAAAGGAGCAAGGCCCATGAGTGCAGAACTGAACGGCAAGCGAGTGGCTTTCCTGGTCACCGACGGCTTCGAGCAAGTGGAACTGACAGGCCCTCGCGAAGCCCTGGAACAGAGCGGCGCGGTGGTGGACATCCTCAGCGACAAGGAGGGAACGGTACGCGGCTGGAATCACGACCAGCCGGCCGATGAATTCGCCGTGGACGCAACCTTCGAAAGCGCCCACCTGGACCTCTACGATGCCCTGGTGTTGCCCGGCGGCGTGCAAAATTCTGACACGATTCGGTTGATCCCCGCTGCGCAGAAACTGGTGAAAAGCCACGATTCGGCTGGCAAGCCGCTGGCGGTGATCTGCCATGGTGGCTGGTTGCTGGTGTCGTGCGGGTTAACCAAGGGCAAGCGGCTGACCAGCTACAAGACCCTGCAGGACGACATCCGCAATGCAGGGGGGGACTGGGTGGATGAAGAAGTGGTAGTCGATGGCAACCTGATCACCAGCCGCCAACCCGATGACATTCCGGCGTTCAACCAGCAACTGATCAAGGCATTGGCAGCCTGACGCCATCTCATGGCCTACGCGAGACCTGTAGGAGCGGCCTTGTGTCGCGAAAGGGCCGCAAAGCGGCCCCGGCAATTTATGCGCCGCTGCTGAAGTTCCGGGGACCGATGCGCAGCCCTTTCGCGACGCAAGGCCGCTCCTGCAAGGGACGCGTGCCCAGGCAACAGGCTATAATCCCGCTCTTTTTTCCCGGAGCGACGTCATGTCCCTGCCCAGCCTACGCCTCAAAGCCAACGCCGACCGCCGCCTGCGCGCCGGCCACCTGTGGGTCTACAGCAACGAAGTCGACGTCAGCGCGACCCCGCTGCAAGGCTTCCAGGCCGGCCAGCAGGCTGTTCTCGAGGCAGCCAATGGCAAGCCGCTGGGCATCGTCGCGCTGAGCCCGAACAACCTGATCTGCGCGCGCCTGCTGTCGCGTGATATCAAGCTGCCGCTGGACAAATCGCTGCTGGTGCACCGCCTCAACGTCGCCCTGTCGCTGCGCGAGCGCCTGTTCGACCAGCCGTGCTACCGCCTGGTCTACGGCGACTCCGACTTGCTGCCAGGCCTGGTGGTAGACCGCTTCTTCGACATCCTCGTGGTGCAACTGGCCTCGGCCACCATGGAAGCGCACAAGGATGACGTGATTGCAGCGCTGGTTCAGGTGCTCAAGCCCAGCGGCATCCTGTTCAAGAACGACTCCGCCGCGCGTGACGCCGAAGGCCTGCAGCGCTACGTCGAGACCGTTTACGGCGAAGTACCGGACTGGGTGCCGCTGGAAGAGAACGGCGTCAAATTCGAAGCCCCGGTACGCGAAGGCCAGAAGACCGGCTGGTTCTACGACCACCGCATGAACCGTGCACGCCTGGCGCCGTACGTGAAAGGCAAGCGCGTGCTCGACCTGTTCAGCTACATCGGTGGCTGGGGCGTGCAGGCCGGCGCCTTCGGCGCAAGCGAAGTGTTCTGCGTGGATGCCTCGGGCTTCGCCCTGGACGGCGTCGAGCGCAACGCCGCGCTGAACGGCATCAGCGAGAAGCTGACCTGCATCGAAGGCGACGTGTTCGAGGCCCTGCGCGAACTGAAGGCCGCCGAAGAGCGCTTCGACGTGATCATTGCCGACCCACCCGCCTTCATCAAGCGCAAGAAGGACCTGAAAAACGGCGAAGCAGCCTACCGCCGCCTCAACGAGCAGGCCATGCGCATGCTGACCAAGGACGGCATCCTGGTCAGCGCATCGTGCTCGATGCACCTGCCCGAGGACGACCTGCACAACATCCTGCTGACCAGCGCCCGCCATCTGGACCGCAATATGCAACTGCTCGAGCGCGGCGGCCAGGGCCCGGACCATCCGGTGCACCCGGCAATCGCCGAAACCCGCTACATCAAGAGCAT
>Ga0247820_10000093_pt1 | contig 42572 bp, 57 predicted proteins | sample 13C_Glucose_Day1_2_FD_192480 | JGI IMG/M metagenome (GOLD analysis project Ga0247820, IMG submission 192480) | Soil microbial communities from agricultural site in Penn Yan, New York, United States - 13C_Glucose_Day14 | ecosystem: Environmental > Terrestrial > Soil > Agricultural land | place...
CTGGATTCGCTGCCGAATGATGTCTACCATCCGTTGGCGAACATTGTTGCCGGTATCCGCTATGTCCTGGACCGGTACGGCAGCATTCCAAAGGGTATGCGGGGCGTGGCTTATGACAGCGGCGGCTGGATCTTCCCATGGCAACAGCAAACGCCTGTCAACCTCACCCGTCGGCCGGAGCCGGTGCTCACTCCGCGTCAATGGGATGTGGCCGAAGCGGCTATTTCCGAGGTCACCCGATCCGTCGGCCGGCGGGTCGAGATGACGGTCAACCAATTGCCCGGTCAGAATGCCGCCGAACTGGCGCGTGAGATCGACCGGCGATTGGCGTTCGCAGGAGGGCGGTCGGCATGAGTGAGCCGGTCCTTTCGCAGACGATCATGGTGGACGGATTCACGGCCTACGATTACGTGGATCCGCCCGCCGATACCGATGGCAACACCTTTATCTGGCAGACGATCGAGGGATGGTTCGGCGGAGTGGCCCCGCGCGGCAATCCGGTGGACCGCCCCCTCCTCGACGGGGCGCATGATGGGCCGGCACCTTTCGAGGGCCGGACGGTGACCATCAGTGGAACCCTCCTCGCAGCCACCAGGAGCGGCCTCCAGGTGGGGCTGGACCGACTGAGCGCCATCCTGTCGGCCGGCACCCGCCGGTCCGCCCTGGTGGTGAATGAGACGCAGCGCGGGGCATCCCGACAGGCCATGGTCCGACTCGGCGGGCCGACGCTGGTCGACCGGAAGTCCACCTATCAGGCGGACTGGTCGCTGGTCCTCTACGCCGCCGATCCGCTGCGGTATTCCTCGATTGAGCATTCCCTCGACCTGCTGCCGTTCCTCGCCGGCTCCGGCCGGACCTACAACCTGATCCCGAATCGGCGGTACGGCGCGAACACCCGGCCCGGCACCGGAACCGCGATGAACTACGGCAACACGGACACCCCTCCGGTGATCACCTTCACCGGTCCGTGCACCAATCCGGGGATCCGCATCGTCGGCGGGAATCAGATTCAGTACATGAGTACCCTGGTGGCCGAGGAATCGGTCATCATCGATTGCGGGGCAAGGACTGTCATGTTGTCGGGCGCCAATCGCCGGCGCAATCTGTCCGCTGCCTCGCGGTGGATCACGTTGGCCCCCGGGGCGAATCAGCTCTACCACTGGGTGGACAACATCGACAAGACCGGCAGTGCTCACGTCACCTGGCGGGACGCATGGCTGTAGAGGCGGACAACTGGGTCTTCTATGCGGTCGAGCTGACCAGCGGTGAGGTGCTGATCGACCTTCCGCTGGTCGACTTCTCCGGTGAGGTCTCGTTGACGATCGGCACGATGGGCGCGAAATGTCCGATTCTGGACCTGGATTCGGCGCAGCGGCAGGCCATCATCGAGAGCACCATCCCCGGGCGGTATTCGATCCTCGCCCTGCACCAGGGTAAGGTGGCCGGGGAGTGGATTATCTGGCAGCGGAGCCGGAGCAACGACCTGGCCGGCATCGACCTGGCCGGCTCGGAGACGATCAGCCTCCTCGACCGCCGCGTCACGCCCACCCGGTCCTGGATGCAGACCGAGCAACTCGATATCGCACGGGATCTCATCCTCACGGGGTTCGGCCCGTCGCCGAAAGGTAACGGCGCGGTCGCACTCTCGTTCGGCACCTACTCCGCCTCCGGGCAGAAGAGGGATCGGGCGTACACGTTGGCCGATGGCACGATCGGCGGACGACTCAAGGAACTCGGCGCGGTGATCAACGGGTTCGACTACTACATCCAGCCGGAATGGGTGGAGGCGGTCGGCCAGCCGGTCAAGGTTCAGCGGACCGCCTATCTGAAATACCCTCGTGCCGGTGGCGATTACGACATCATGCTGGAGAATGCAACCCTGATCGACTTCCAGTTGACGGAGGATGCAACCTCTCTCGCCTCCACCTGTTACGCCATCGGCGAGGATGGGCTGATCTCCACCTACGAGGACGATGCCCTGATCACGGCGGAACGCCTGCCCTACCTGGAGAAGTCCGGATCGTTCACCTCGGTCAGCGTTCAGGCCACCCTCGACGGCCATGCGCGGGCAATGTGGGACGATGCGCAGGACGCGATGTTGCCGGGCGACCTGAACGTCCTCGCCAATCGCAGCCCGGGAATCGGCGACTGGTCGCTCGGCGACATCGTGACCCTGGTCCTCGATGAGTCGATCAACTTCCCGTTCGGGCTGCGGGTCGACGTTCGCGTTCTCGGCTGGCACTTCCAACAGGTCAGCTCCGGACCGGAAACCCTGGTCCTCAATATCGCGCAGGAGGGACCAGTTGGCGATTACTCCGGAAACCCCCTCGCTGTCTGGTGACCTCCGCCAACTTGGCGACCGACTGCGAACGCTGGAACTGAAACCGCCGGGAGCCGGTCCGCAAGGCCCCCCAGGTCCGCAGGGACCGACCGGCGCCACTGGCGCCACCGGATCTCAAGGTCCGGCCGGCCCGACCGGTCCTACGGGACCTCAGGGCACTCAAGGTGCCACTGGCGCGCAAGGTCCGCAAGGCATTCAGGGCCCCGCCGGTACCGGCTATCTGGTTCGATACGCCCGATATACGAGTACCAGTCATCTAATGCTCAACGGCGGCTGGACCGTGCTCGATCCCTGGTCCGTTACCGACGACTATTCCACCCCAGTGTCGGTGTCCGCCAACACTTTCACCGCATTGGTGGCCGGGGTGTATCAACTGAACCTATTTGCCAAAACCAGTGTCCCGATTAACGCCGGGGCCTCGGCGGTGTCGCTGTACGTTGAGGCAGTCGAGCGGAGCCGGAATCCCATTGTGGCCGGGGCCGACCAGGCGGGCACGTCGCTGGTGGTCTATCTGGAGCCGGGCAAGGTCGGGTATCGGACGTTTGAGCCCAAGGTTTTCGCGTTCATTAATGCGGGTGCGACCGTGACCTCGCAACTTTCAATCGCCTTCCTCGGGCCGCACGCATAGGAGATTCCATGACAGCCCCCGATCCGACCAAGCCGTGGGCCGGCTATATTCAGGACCAGCAATACACCGCGTTTCAGGATCGGATGATCCAGATCGGGAAGGTCAACCACCAGGCGACCGTCTCCGGCCTGAACACCCGGAACGGCGTTTTCCTGGGCGGCGGTGACGGCAATAGCAACATCAACCTGAACGTCCGGTCGAACGGCGGGATGAACCTCCTTATCGATGCCGGATCCGCCATCATCGACGGGTACTCGGTCATCAACCCGATTCAGGCCGCCCTCACCATCGCGCCATCGACCAGCACCGCGCGCCGAGATGCCGTGATCCTGCGGGTCTATGACACGGAGGCGGGCGATGCCGTATCCAAGACGCAACTGGAGATCGTCAAGGGGACCACGACATCCGATCCGCCCCTGCCCGCCCGCTGCCTCCTCCTGGCCGTGGTGGACGTTGCCGCCAACGCGGTCTCGGTGACCCCCTCCGACCGGCGGAAGTTCACCACCTCGGTCGGCGGCGTCGTCCCCTACTACGGCACCCGGCCGGACATCACGACGATTGCGAACGGCCAGATCGTCCACTCGCTCGACACGATGCAGAATGACCAGCGGGACGGCGACAATTACTATCCGCTCGGTGCGAATTACAACAACCACGTCTATTACTCCACGGCCACCGCAGAGATTATTGGCGTCGGCGTCTGGGCATATAAGAATGCCTACATCAATCTGTCCCGCGTGGCCAACCTGGTGCTGATTCACTGCACCATCAATTTCCACCAGCAGGATCCGAACCTCAGTTCGGTCTGTGAATGGGGATGGGACTGGGACGGGGCGGGCGGTCTGCTACAAACGATCAACAATGGGTCCACGTACCAGTATGGCCGCAGCATGATGCATAGCGCGTTTGGTGTCGTCAGCCGAGCCGCCGCCGGGCAGCACCAGATCACGGCCCATATCAAGCCCACTCTGGGTAATGGCATTGAGGCCACGAACTGGACGATTACCGCAATCGCACTTTCCTAGGAGGAATCATGGCATACGAAGACGTCTACAATCTGGGCACCGATCCCCGGTTCCGAAACCGCCTGGTGGCCACGCTGACCACCGAGTCGGCGGTGAAGACCAATGACACGCTGGCCGATCAGGTTCTCCGCAATCCGGACGGGACCTCCCTCTGGTTCATGCCCTTCATTTCGTCCGCCCCCGGATTCGGCGATCAGTACGCGCAGGGCGGGCAGGAGGCCATCGAGGACTCCGAACTCCTGTCGGCGACTCAGGCGGCATGGCCGAAGGTGGCGGACCTGTATTCGGACGTTCTGAATCCGTCCCTGCCGATGTAATGGTCGAGGAGCCGCATACAAAGGCCTGGCGTATTTTCGAGGCAATCAGACGGGTCACGATATTCCTGCTCGGCACATTGATTATTGTGGACGGGTTGATCGGCCAGCAGGATAACCAGGTGCCGATCCTAATCATCGGCATGGTCATGGTCGGCGTGCTGCCGATCGAGAACCTGTTCATCCCATGGCTTCGCAAACGGAAGGAAGTTTCATGACGGCACGGCGATGGGGTCCACGGCGAGGCGATGAGGAACGCATCCAACGACATCTCGACCGGCAGCGGGACGTGCCGGAGGGTTTCGTGAAGCTGGTCAAGGCGGACCTGACCTATGAGATCGTCCGCGTCGGCCATGATGCGGAGGGCGAGGGCAATGAGTGTGACTGACGACTTCGCTGCCGCAGTCGGGCATCTGCGGTCGTGGGGCTTTCAGGTCATCGAGTGGGATGGTTGCTATGGACGGTCCAACGGGATCGGCTGGAACTACGGCACTCCAATCGGCCACATCAATCATCACTACGTGTGTAGCCTCAATCCTGATCAAGGTTACATCAATGGCCTTGTCGGCAATCTGGCAAGCGGTAGCGTGGTCAATTGGTTTGCCGATGTTCACGGCAAGGCGTACCTGATCGGCACCGGCCCGATGAACCATTCCGGCACCGGCAATTCCTCCGTCCTCAACCGGACGATGAACGATCAGCCGCCACCCGGGCCGGCCGGATCCTCCGGGGATATGACCGGCAACTCCTACTATTCCGGGACGGAATGCCAGCACCCTGGGGACTCAACACCGTGGCCGCAACCGCTTCTCGATGTGATGGTGGCGATTAACGCGGCCGAGTTCGCGGTGTGGGGCTATTCCGCCAACCGCGCAATCAACCACTTTGAATGGACGAACCGCAAGATCGATATGTCCGCAGGAGGCGGGCCGGACTCCGGCGGATGGGCCGGCGATGAACTGAGGCGCCGAGTCGGCGCACGAATGAATGGCGTGGTGATTCCGCCGGAACCTGACGATGAGGAGGACCCGATGTTCTACGAGGTTGTGCGGCATGGCGGCGTTGATTACGCCTACCGGCCGGGGATGTTCCGGAAGATTCAGGATCCGGACGATTACCATTTCCTGGCCTCGACTCCCGGGTACATCGATGTGCCGCACGGCGAGGCCCCGGATATCGAGCGGAACCTGCTCGAATACATCCAGCGGGAGGCAGCGCGCATCGGGGGCGGACAGATCGACCCCATCTAATGCGCCTCCTCGATCTCTACTGCGGGGCCGGCGGGGCCTCGGTCGGCTACCACCGCGCAGGGTTCGAGGTCATCGGGGTGGACATCCTGCCGCAGCCGCACTATCCGTTCGAGTTCGTCCAGGGCGATGCGCTCGATTTTCTCCAGAACCGCGCCGGCGCACTTGGTTTCGATGCGGTGCACGCGAGTCCGCCCTGTCAGGCCTACTCCTCGATGACGCGCGGCACGAACGCCGGGCAAGGGGATCACCCCACCCATGTCCGGATCGTCCGGCAGCGACTGATTCAGACCGGTCTGCCGTTCGTCATCGAGAATGTCATCGGCGCCCCGATGCGGAAGGATCTCCTCCTCTGCGGCACCATGTTCGGGCTGGACGTCCTCCGGCATCGGCTGTTCGAGCTGGGCGGCTGGCGGATCGGCAACCCCCCGATTCATCAGCGCCACCGGGGCGGGGTCACCGACTGGCGCCATGGCAAGGCGAAGGTTGGTCCCTATTACGGGGTTTACGGCAGGCGGGCCGGCCGACGCGGGGTCATCGCCGAATGGCAGGAGGCCATGGGTATCGACTGGATGGTCACCCGCCGAGAACTGACGCAGGCCATCCCGCCCGCCTACACCGATTGGATCGGACGCCGGCTGGCCCTGGTGGCGGCATGAAGCCCCGTCTCCTCGACCTGTTCTGCGGGGCCGGCGGGGCGGCCATGGGTTACCATCGGGCCGGGTTCGAGGTCGTCGGGGTGGACATCGCGCGGCAGCCGCATTACCCGTTCGAGTTCCACCGCGCGGACGCCCTCGACTTCTTGTCCAGGACCGGCGGTTTCGATGCGGTGCACGCGAGTCCGCCTTGCCAGCACTGGTCGAGGGCGCAACAGCATGGCCTGACCTACGAGACCGGCCACCTTCTCTCGGCGACCCGCACGGCGCTGGTCGAGTTCGGCCGGCCATGGGTGATCGAGAATGTGCCGGGTGCGTACATGCGTCCGGATTATCGCCTCTGCGGTTGCATGTTCGGATTGCCCGGCCTGCGCCGTGAACGATGGTTCGAGACAAGCTGGGTGGATTGGCAGCGTTTCAGAGCGAAGCATCGGCATGTGGGCCGAACGGTTACAGTTGCCGGGCATCCGGGGCGCCGATCCACCCGAGACGGTTACGGAAACGGCACAACCGCCGAGTGGCGGGCCGCGATGGATATCGATTGGATGACCAATCGGGAGATGGCTCAGGCCATCCCTCCGGCCTTCACACAGATGATAGGCGGAAGACTCCTCGACCAGATACGATCCGCCGAGTCGGCAGCCGGCTAGGCATCCTGCGAGGTCCGTCCGGGATGGCTGCCGGCTGCCGACTCCTTCTGAGGGCTTAGAGGAGGCGCTCAGGTCGCCTCTACGGCACGATCCCGGCCTGGCCGGGGTGATCCCCTTGCCCGGCGGGACTGGCACCCGTATCTGACGGGTGATCGGGGAAATAATCTGCAATAACCAGATTCCAGTCCCGCTCGAACGTCCCCGAATAATAGCAGCCCGCCCCCGGATCCCGACTCCGGGGGCGGGCCTTTTGCTATTCAGTGGAGGGGCATATTCAGGGCGAGAATGACCACGGCACCCCAGACGATCAGGAATGCCGTGATGCCGAGTAGGGCGGACCTATGCCTTCCGATTGAGAGCCTCATTTAGTACCTCCCGCGCCATATCGATCTTGGCCATGGTTTGGCGGATATCGACGCAGACGGCGGCATGACCGGCGAGCGCCTCCTCCTCCGATTCATACCGGACGATGGCCTCCACGTAGGCCTCCAGTTCCGGATGGATATCCTCCTCCCCTGGGGTCCGGAACACCATGGTCTCGAATACAATCGGCGTCCACTCTCCTGCCGCCAATCGGTCGCCGAGTCCGGCGCCATAGCCCATGTCATGGCCGAGCCAAACCGTCGAGATCCACAGCGGCCCGATCGTCGCCTCATCCACCCGGCAATAGGACCGGAAGGAATGTAGGACCGCGAACTCATCCCACTCCAGCGGTTGATTCTGCCGGTCGTAGAACATCGGCCGGGTCATGGTGAATCGGAACGCGACCATCTCCAGTGGCGGCACCAGGAGCCGGAGGGGCTCACCCGTTCTCATCAGGAGTGGGCCGAACTTCCGGTGAATCCTTTCGTGCCGTCGCTTGTTGGCCGCGTTGATCCGCCTCGTCCGGCTCATTCAGTTCTCCGACGCCTGCCGCCGGACCGCCGCTCCGGCCAGATACCAGCCATCATTGGCCCACATCCACACCTGGCCGGTCTCGGTATCGAGAACCTGCCACTTCTCCGGGCTTCGGGTGAAGAGGTGCGGCATCGGGATCGGCACCGGCATGTTCGCGTTGATCTCCCTGATCGACCGAATGGTCCGCCGGGTGTGCAGGATCGACCACCAGGTCAAACCAATCACAATCCAGGTCGCGGCAATCACGATAAACCATAGCCAATTCATAACCATCCTCTCGCCAGATCGGTCCGGGCCAGGTGCATCGCGTTGATGTACTGCCGGCCGGAAACCGTTGGCTTGGTGCACTTCTCCCCGGGGTTCGACTGACAGTTGGGGCATTTCACGGTGAGTGGGTCAGTCTCCTCTGGATGGCGACCAGAACTCGGTGCCGGGGAACTCTTCATTAGCCAGTGCCTCCTCCGCTGCCTCGCGCGGGGTCATCTCCGATTCGTACCAATCGCGCCATGTCTGATCGGCCAGGTCGGAATGATGCAGCCCCACCGCAGCGATGAGGAGGGCATCCACCTGGCCGATCCACTGTTGATAACTCACGCATACCTCCGGAAGGCTCGGCATCGACGGCAGAGGAGGCCGGACATCTTCGGTATCCGGAAGTCATGGCCGCGCCACGAACACATCAACCAGGCCTGCCAAACCTCTTCCCAGAGATCCAGTTCCATCCTTCTCAATGTGCGGACGCCTCCAGTTCCTCCCGCTCCCGGCCGGTGACCTTGTAGCCGTCGACCCGGGTCAACGCCTCGACCAGCGGATCCACCCCATGGTTCGCCTTCCGGTGCAGCGCCATCCCCTGCGCCTGGTACTTCTCCTTGCACTCCGGGCAGACGGAAGGGATCGGCGGGCGTTCGGTCCGGACGTGGGCTTTCCAGACGTGCGGAATGATCGTGTTGCGCATCACCCGTTCATCGCAGACCGGACAATTCACCCGGAGTTCGTTCAGGGGCTTGGTCGCTGCCACCGCCGGGGGCGGACTCGGCTGACTGATCTGCGGTAGCTGGCCCACCTCGTGCAGGATCGGGATGAGGTCGGCGAACTGCTTTGCGTGCACGTCGCAGACATCGAGGACCTTCGGAGTCGGCCGGCTGCCTTCACCCTCGATGCATCCGATGGTGAAAGTATGCGTGGCCTCCGCCTTCTCGACAAATAAGGTATCCTGTTTGTTGCCCTCCTGAAAACAGATGTCGCACCACTTAACGACCTGAATCTCCCGCATGTGCCCTCAACTCCTTCCGCTCCTGAACTCGCTGGATCCATTCGTCATCGATCGCCGTCACGTCGCCATCCGCGTCCGCCTCGCCGGTGATGATCACATCGCCGACGATCGACTGGAGGGCGATCGTGCTGGCAAACCGGTTGAGGGGCAAGCCGTTCAGTGCCCCCTCCTCGTTGCACCAGAGGATGCCCATCAGTGGCAGCCGGACCGCCTCCAGGTATCCGCCGACCGCCGATTGTAGTTGTCGCAGTTGAGGTCCCGCCGTCCTGGACAGTTCCACCAGCTCCCAGTCGCGGTCCGGATCGGCCGGGATGAGGACGGCCGGCAGGCCTTCACGCGGTGCCGACATTGAGGTTCTCCATCACGGCCATGATCGAGGCCAGCCGGATCACATCCCGATCGGTCCCGCTCAATCGGCCGAGCCCGTGGATCTGATATCCCTCGACGTAATCATAATTCGAGGAGACCACCGCGCCGGTCCGATCATGCCATCGAGTCCTGATTGTCGTGCACCTCATGCACTTCAATTGGTACTCGTAAAGATTGAGTCGATTGACCCATTGTACTGAGAACGGCCGCCACGAATGTCCGAAGTCTCGGCACTGGAGATGTTCCACGTCCATCCCCTGAACCGCCTTCTCGACGGAAGGAGGTACCGGCGCCTCATGGACTGGAACTCGTTTCTTCGGTTCATGATGCTTCACGGCGGTGACCGGCGCCGATGCTGCCGCACTCTTGCGCGCCATCCTCCCCTTCTCCGCTGCCTCCACGGAGGCTAGGGCGCGCGCTGCCTGCCGATCCGCCGACTCCGGGATGATCCGCCGATCCCTAGCCGATGAGTCCGCCTGCGGCGACTTGAGCGCCTCTGCTGCCGGAGGGGCTGAGGTGGCCGCTGCCGGCCGGGATCCTCCTCCGGGGTCCTTCCGTGCCGGCCGGCCGGCTGGTCCGCCTCTGGCCGTCTGACCTGCGGTTCCGGTCCTCTTTCGAGGCGGGGTCGCTCTCTTCTGTCCCTCCGTTCTAGCCCGTTCCCTGCGTGCTTGCCGATCCTCTGCGGTCATGAGTCCCCTTCCGACCCGTTCGGCTGATTCGCAGGTCATCCTAGGAGATGATGTCAATTCGTGGTCAAGACACTCCGGACAGCGAAGGAGGCGGACCCATGGCTGAGTCCGCCTCCTGCTGGTGAAGCTATTCAGTTTTGCGGATATTCATCGCTTATCCGCCGGAGATACCTACCCCTAGGGATGGAGGCCAATCGGAGGACGGCCATCCGGAGTGAGGGTCATCGGCGCCGACCGCCACATCCCGCATGGCCGCATCCTCCGCAGAACCCCCCGTGGTTGCATTCACACGGACACGGCCTCATCGGTTCCCGCCTCCTCCCGCGCGTAGAAGGTGAATCCGAGGGTGCCGAGGTCATAGAGGCCATCCGATCGTGCCGGCATCCGGTACTCCTCCTCATCCCCTGCGAACTGCCACACGGCAACCTCCCCATCGAATCGAACGAGGGCGAGCGCCCCGTCCAGATTGGCATCGTCCTCCGATGCATTGGTTTCCTTCCAGTGATTCGCCATGGCGGTCAGCGTGTCCTTGGTCACGACCGGGGTGACCCAGCCGTTCCAGCGCGGACCGAACTCCTCCGCCGGATAAACGGCGGAAGGATCCCAGTCCTCCGAGAAATAGAGGGTCATCGGCCGGTCTTCCACGGATTGGCGGCATTGAGTTCCGCCACGATGGCATCCACGTCGGCGTCCTGATTCACGAATCCGCTATCGGAGGTATCGGCCAGTTCATCGAGGAATGCGCCATGGTCCATCGAGTAACCGATCTCCTGCGCGTAATCGGCAAGGACCCGCCAGAGTGTCCCGCCATCCATTCGGCCGAGATCCCCGTCGAGGAGTCTTTCCGCCGATGTGATCAGTCCGGCCAGTGCCGGACGCATCACCCGATCCTCTTTGTAGAGAGGAACCAGCGCGTCGAGGGCGTCGAACAAATGGACGATCGGCGCCTCCTCCTTGGTCGGGAACTCGATCGCGGTCCGGTGCTGGCCCTGCCAGCCTCCGGCGGCATAGATGCCGAAACCGATGGCCTCGGTCCGGAAAGGTTCGCGGAACTTGGTCATGCCTTCACAAACCCCTGTTCCGCCCACATCGCGTAGGCGCCGGTGAGGGTGCTGGAGGGATCCGCCTCATAGGAGATCGTCATCCGCTGGAGATCCCGATCGTTCGCCAGCACCTTCACCGGGGTGTGCTTCCGGCCGATGAGAAGGCGGTCGTTGGGGCGGGCCGCGCGGATCACCCGGAGGGATTCCTTCCGGACCTCCGCCCTCCTCTCGTCGTCCTCGGTCATCCAGTCCCTGCGGCCCACCGGCCGGTTCAGCCAGTCGCGTTCCATGATCACTCCGATCATCGGGAGGCCCCCTGTCCGGCGCCTCGATTCCTCTCCGATCCTAGGACCCGAACATGTTGGGAACCTGTTGAGAAGTTGTCGCCTCCGAGTGCAATACCGGCGCCTATTGCACGGCCGGCCGGCGTGCAATAGAGGCCTTCCCTGGGCCGGCTGCCGGCGCAGAAGTTGATCATGGTCCTGATCTGCGGAGATGCCGCAACAAGATCAACTGAATCGTTCGATATTGCATCTATCTTGCACTGGCCGGTTGTTGATCTTGGTGATATGGCCTCTGAACTGGGCAAACGTAGGGTGGGCGATACTGGGATCGAACCAGAGTCCCCTAGGCCTCCGGCATAGGCGCTGACCTGCGTAAACGCAGTTCAGACGGCACGACGGTGCAATATCGCCGGTGAACACATAGGATCTCATAGGACCTAGAGGGGGTCCGGATTGCACAGATGCAATAGAGTTGATCAAGGAGAGATGATCATGGCAGGCACGAGGCAGCGGCGCCGATCGTTCGGCCGGATGAGGCGGACATCGGCCGGCCGGTTCCAGGTCGGCTACGTCGGTCCGGATGGGCGCCTCTGGAACGCTCCGGAGACGTTCGCCAACGAGGCGGATGCCAACCGCTGGCTGGAGATCAAGGAGGCGGAGATCCGGGACGGCCGCTGGGTCTCCCCGGCGGAGGAGAGGGTCGACAAGGAGGCCTACTTCCGGGATTGGGTGGCCGGCTGGCTGGAGACGAAGGTGAAGTCCGGAGAGTTCCGCCCGCGCACCGCAGAGGAATACTCCAAGTATCTCGACCGATTCATCCTGCCAAAGTTCGGCGACAAAAAGGTGAAGGCCATCACCGCCTCGATGGTGCGGGAATGGTATTACGAGGACTTGAATCCGGATACCCCATCGATGCGTTCCCATGTTTATGAGGCCTTCCGCCACATGATGAACGGCGCCGTTGCCGAGGATATGCGCGACGACAATGCCTGCAAAATTATCCAGCGGAAAACTCGCGCGCACAAGCCAGTCGTACTCAGCATTGTTGAACTCATCGAACTGGCGGAGGCAATCAATCCGCGTTACAAACTGATGATCCTGATCGCCGGTTCCTCGACGTTGCGGTTCGGCGAAGTGACTGCGCTGCGTCGGTCGGACATTGTGTTTACCGAGGACGGCCGCTGCCTCATCCGCGTGGATAAGGGAGTTTCCCGGACGAAGGAGGGCTTCCATGTCGGCGACCCGAAGACGGAGGCGGGTCGGCGGACCCCCCGTCTCCCGGCCATGTTTGTCGGCGACGTTCGGCGGCACCTTCTCGAATATGCGGCGCCCGGCAAGGATGGCCTTCTCTTCCCGGCCAAGGGCGATCCTGACAATCACCTGGCGACCTCGACCTTTGCCAAGGTGTTCACGGTGGCGAAGAAACGAACGGGACATGACCGCCTGACCTTTCACGATCTGCGGCATACGGCGGCAGTGATGGCCGCGCAGACGGGCGCCTCGTTGGCGGACCTCATGGAACGAATGGGTCATTCCTCCCCTAAGGCGGCGATGATCTATCAGCACGCCGCGCAGGGATCCGACGATCGGATTGCCGAACGCATGAATGAAATGTGGGAGGCGCAGTTGGCTAAACAACCGAAGAGAACTTATCGCTAGACGGATCATCACCGGCGCCCGCCTCCTCGACCTGAGGGGCGGGCGTTTCCTTTGTAATTTTGAAGTTCACGCGCAAAACATCATGCCAAAACTTCCGGCGATACTCCTCCGGAATCTCTATCGGTTGAAGCTCGAACGCCTGATCTTTTACTTCTGAGATTATCCAGCGCGTGGCATGGCCTCGCATGGCGCGGAACGAGGGATTATCTCCGGGGATGACAAACCAGCGGCGACCCTCTTCCGGCTGAACTTGTCGATAACAATCTATCCATGAGACGGGTTTCGGCAGCTGCATATGCCACATCACCAACTCGTCGCGCAGATAAAGAACGAACTTTCGACTGAACCTTTTCTCGAAATAGAAATGGAACTCCTCCGGATCCATGCCCGCCTTGCGGGACAGCCGCGCCACCTCATAGGGATCGTCCTCCTTCGGGACCTCCCCGGCGCCCTCCATCGGAACGCCACGTAGAGCGGCCTGAGCGGCACTGAGCGGGACTTCCCGGCCATCCGGCAGCAGGAGACCCCCCGGCGGCCCCTCCTCGCCGAGAAGCTCCGCTAGGGAGACCTCGAACGCCGCGCAGAGCGCCATCAGTTCGGCCAGCCGATCGGCGCGTTGGACTCCCGCCTCGATCTGCGCCACGGTGCCGGGGCTCCAGGTGAGGCCTTGCCTCCGGACCTCGGTCGCCAGCCGCGACTGGGACCAGCCGCGTTCCTGCCGGAGGAGATGGAGGCGTAATGCCACGTGTTCCTGCGTATTCATAGGAACCAGCGTATCTCGGAACCTAGGAACGTCGAGGGGTTGACACGTCGAACGGCCGGGGATAGCGTCTGCGTCATTGAGTTCCTAGGTGTGCCTAGTACCTCATATGAACTCCCGTTAACTGATCGAGTCAACCTGGAGGGGATGGCCGATGGCAACCGCCAAACGAGGGAAGGCTCCGCCCCGTCTGGGGTCGCTGCCGGATGCCGCGCGTTACCTGGGCGTCAGCGTCGATGCCGTCCGGGGATACATCCGGACGGGCAAGCTGACCGGCTACCGGATCGGCGCGAAGCTCCTGCGGGTCGACATGGATGAAGTGGAGGCCATGGTCCAGCAGGTTCCGAAGCCGCGACCAGCGTAAAAAGGCGTCCTGGGGAAGGGATGTCGCTACCGCGCTAGTCGCCGTTCACTTGAAAGGTCTTTCAAACCCCACCTTTCGGGGTGGAGACCAATTGGGTGAAGCTGAGTGATCAACTTGCCTCCGAACGGGTCGCCTTGACAGAATTTCTATGCAAGGGATCGACCAGTCGGGGACGAAAGGAACATCGGGACCCGCCGGATGGGCGCGGGTCGACAGCTAGAGGGTCCAAACAGCAGGCCCAGAGTTGAGCCGGAGATGAGTGCAGCACTAGCGGAAGGTGACCATCCTTCCGTACTACCGGGATTGTGGAATGAACTCGTGTCGGCAGAGGCGGACGTTGCCGACGCGGTAGCACACAAGGAGGCGGTTCGAGCCCAGATAGCGAGCTACCTGGAGGTCGGCGAGAGCTATGAGGCCAGACCAGGTGTCGGCATCAAGCTGGCCGACGGAAACCTTACGTTCAATCCGATCAAGGCCGTAGGAATTCTCGCGCAGGCGGACCGCGACGAGGGAACCGACTGGCTTGCTCGGACACTGAGAACGATGCCCGACAAGGACCTGGCGCGAAAACATCTGCCGACCAGGCTCTACCGGGAATGCTGCGACAAGGGCCGGCCCGTCCTCCGCCGGTTCGGGTGAAGGGGTTCACCGGTCAGGTATTTGTCTTCTCGCTGAACAAGTCGATTCCTCGCGTCGTGGGTGAAGTCTGCCCCGGCGGCGTGCGGGTCAACCATGTCAACGTCAAGGCTGCCTGGCCCAAACGAGCGGGATCCCGTCCAGCGGCAGACTTCTACCTCACCACCGCCGGCCTCACCTTCCGATCCGAGCAATCGGCTATCGAGATGGGCGCGGTCGTCGCGGTCCTGCCGGAGGCCCACGATTGGGTCTCCTCCGCCATCCTGCAACTCCTTGCGCGGCAGGATGTCTACCTCTTCCACGCGCGGAAGATCGGTGATCGGTTCCCACCATGAAACCACTCTGGCATTACACCTGCGGTCACCGGGCCGCCGACCTGCACGAAGACGGCTATCTCCGTCCAGGACTGGAGGTTTCGCCTCCGGGAGCCCGCTACCTGGCGAAGCTCAACCCGATCCTGAACGCCATCGGCCACGTCGGCTGGGTGACCGATCTCGATGACCTCTGCGTCTACAACGGGCACAAGGTCGGGATCGCCCCGCCGGAACTGATCTCCTGCGATCGGACGATGTTCCGGTTCCGGGTGCTGGAGCCGCGCGGGATCCTGCCGTGGATGATGGTGGCCCCCTGGTGGGGTCCGGTGGCGGAGATCCTCGAACAGGCGGTGCCGGGGTTTGAGCCGGTTCATGTGTTCGTCGCGACTCGGCCGGTGCCGGTGGAGTTTTCGCCTCACCATGCCGGCCAGACGATTCCGGTGAACCAACATGCCGGATGAGAACCGCGCCGGCGCAGGCGATCCCAACGAGTACCAGCTTCTCGACCCGAGTGACTGGCCGCCCGATCCCTACATAGACATGCCACTCTGGGACGAAGACGATGACAACGACAACCGCGCGGGACGCGATTATCAACATGCCGGAGGTCCTCTCGGAGGAACTCCTGTGGATGATCCGGACCGGGATGGCGATGCACCCGAGGAGCCTCCAGAAGGCGATTGGGGCATCCTCGCTTGGTAACCCGTGCAGCATAGCACTTATCCACGATCTTCTCGGAGACGCGCCATCGGGCGGCGGCTCTCGCACCGGATGGCTGGCGCAGATCGGTACCTGCGTCCATGCATGGCTGGAGCGGATCCTCCCGCTGATCAACGACGGCCAGTTCCAGAAACGGTTCCTGGTCGAGCAGGAGGTCACGGTTGGCGAGGTCGGCGGCATCCCGATCATGGGCCACCTCGATCTGTTCGACATCGACACCAGCACCGTCGTGGACTGGAAAGTCGTCTCCGCTAAGCGACTTGAGATGTTCCGGAATCAGGGTCCGGGCGAAACCTACCGCCGGCAGGCCCACCTGTACGGCTATGGCCTGTCCCGAATGGGCCACCATGTCCGATATGTCATGATTTACTTCCTCCCGCGCGAGCGCGAATTGGACACCGCCTATGCGTGGGCGGAGCCGTATGACGAGACCGTTGCCCTCGAAACGATCTCGCGTGCGAACGGCCTGCTCGATCTGGTCAATAGTTGGGGGATCGAGCAGGTCGTCAACCTTTACCAACCCTGCGGCCAACGGTACTGCCGCTGGTGCCCGCAACCAATCTTTCCCTCCTGAAAGGATGTTCAGCCATGGGCTTCTGGGATGTTGAATCCGGACCCGCAGTCAAGTTCGCGCGGATCGGCGATAGCGTCACTGGGACGATTACCCGCCCCTATGCACTGCGGGAGGCCACCGAGATCGGTTCCAATCGGCCGAAGCTCGACTCGCGCGGGCAGCCGGTACAAATGGCGGTGGTCGAACTCCAGACAGATGTTCGAGAAGGCCCGGATGACGACGGGATTCAGATCCTCTACGCGGACAAGTTCGCCATGCGCAAGGCCATCGGTCAGGCCATCCGGGAGGCGGGTGCCGACGACATGGAGGTCGGCGGGCGGCTGACCGTCACCTTCGTCTCCGAGAGTCCGTCCGATAAGGGCGCTCCGCAGAAAAACTTCAGCGCCAAGTATGTCCGACCGGGGGCGGCCTCCACCTGGGGCGCGGAACCGAACGCCTTGGTGAGCGCGGCCAGGAACGCGCAGGTCTCCGCGTCGGCAGGATCAGCCCCGCCCGCTCCGCCGGCCCCTCCTGCGGCACCTCAGACGCCTCCTCCGGCCGTCAATGGCCGGACCACCACGCCGGAGCAGGACATGAACAAGATTCGCGAACTCATCGGCTACGGCCTCGACGCCGGCATGATCCATCAGGCGGTCCCGCACCTGAGCATCGAGGCGGTCAACGCGCTGATCAACATTGCCAAGTCGCAGGTCGGGCAGCCGGCATGACCTCGCCGGTTTCGGCGCACTGGTGATCGGCTGGCGAACGTCGTGCCGAACGAATGTCTGCCGCCGATCGGGCGCGCGGTTTTCGGCCAACCGCTACCCGGTGAACTCTGCTCCTACGAGGAGGAGCCGGACCCCGGGGAATTCGACGGATGCGACATGGAAGCTGTTGTCCTGGACGAGGAGTCCGGTAAACCGTTCTGCCGGCTGCACGCCCGGCCCGATTGGTGGGAATGATGAGACGTTTTCGCGATGACGAGGGTAACCAGATCGTCCAATGTGGCGCCTACGCCTACGTCTGGCCGGCCTACTACAAACCGCTGATCGTCGGCGAGGAGGTCCTGATCGACCGGGGAACCGTCCGGGTCACCGAACTCGGCAGTGAACTCGGCGGGGCCATCGGCTGGATCCGGGGACGAGCGGGGCGGACCCGATGAGGATCCGGATCACGATCAGAGGCGAGTCATGATGGGCCAGGATCTCCTGATCGTCGGGATCATCCTGTTCGCCCTGGTCATTATTGCCGGGATCCTCTGGGGCTCGGAACGATGACGTCCGCCCCCATGAGGCGGATGGGCTCGCAGCGATGACGACGGGAAGTCGTTTCCAGCATGGCGAGTCGACAACTAAATACGGCGGCTGGCATACCCGCTAGTTACCCGCCTCTGAGATCCCGATCCCTCGGCAAAGGAGGCGGGGCGTATGCCACGTAAACCCCTCGAAAAATGCGAATGGCCGGCGCGCACCTACTGCGTGATATGCGGTCGGCGCCAATGGTTCTCGGCGACCCGCTACGGCGTTAATATTGTCTGCTACGGAGATCATAAGTGACATGGCCGTTCCCTCCGAGAAGCCCGCCCCGTATCGGGAGGCCTTCCACTTCTACGCGGACGCCGGCTGGTCGGTGATCCCGATCATCGGCAAGTACCCTCCGCCGGAAGGCTGGACGGGCGCGGAGGCCGGCTACCCCTCCTATGCCGACATGCAGGCCTGGTCGGATGGCCGGGAAGGCGAACGGAACTTGGCAATCCGTCTGCCGCACGACGTTCTGGGCATCGACGTGGACGACTACCGGGACAAGCGGGGCGGCGCGACCGTCGCCGAGTGCGAGGAGGCCTACGATTGTCCGCTGCCCGCCACCTGGCGCTCGACCGCGCGGGACGACGGGGTGTCCGGGATCCGCCTCTATCGCATTCCCACCGGATTGTCGTGGCCGGGACAACTTCCCGGGGGTGGGGTGGAACTGATCCGCTGGGATCACCGCTACTGCATGTGCTGGCCGAGCATTCATCCGGAGGTCGCCAAGCCCTACCGATGGATCACCCCGGATGGCGCCATCGCGGTCAATCGGGTGCCGCTGATCACCGAGCTACCCCGATTGCCGGCCGGCTGGATCGCCGGTCTCATGCGCGGTCCCGAGCTGCACGAGCCGAAAGTCGAATTAGGGCAATCGGTCCTGGACTGGCTGACCTCGCTGCTCGGCGCGAACGAGGAGCCCTGCGCGTTCACCATCGCGCAGACCCGGCCGATCCTGTCGGCGCTGGCGCTGCCCTCCGGCCGGCATGAGGCGGTCAAGGCTCCCCTGCTCAATCTCATCCGGGTGTGCGAGGCCGGCCATCCGGGGATCGTCAAGGCCATCGGCGAGATTCAGACCAGGTTTGTGAACGCGGTCACCGCCGATGGCAGCCGGGCCCCGGTGGCTGCCGCTGCCGAGTTCAAACGCCTCGCCACCGGGGCCTGTCAGCGGATTCAGGCGGACCGGACGTGGCCGGCACCGACCGGAGATCCGTGCCGCATCGGATCACCCCTGCCCGATGGTTCTGGTCCGGCTCCGGGGACCTGGGCGCCTCCGCTGGCCGGCTCCACGCCATGGCAGGAGGCCGGCCATGGGCAGAAGACGCCGGAGCAGCTACTCGCCGAACGGATCACCTGGCTCCGCGCGGATCGGGCCGCGCGGAAGTTCCTGGCGGCAGAGGAGGCACCCCCACCCGAAGAGATGCCGGAGGCGATTGACTTGGACGCTCTGATCAGCACGCCGCAGGATCCGGTGACCGAACGTATCGGCGGGTTGCTGCCGGTCGGCGGACGGGTACTCCTGACCGCCTCGATGAAGGCCGGCAAAACGACCCTGATTGCTAACCTGATTCGGACATTGGCGGACGGGGTACCCCTCCTCGGTCAGTTCCCGATGGCCCACCCGCTCACTCCGGGCGAGCGGGTGGTCCTCCTCGACAACGAGATGAACCCGCCCACCTTGGCCCGATGGCTAGGTGACCAGCGGATCGAGAACCGATCGGCCGTCTCGGTCATCCCGATGCTGGGCCGGACCCGCACATTCGATATCCGGATCCCGGAGATCCTCGATTACTGGGTAGCCCGCCTCCTCGAACTGCGGACCGCTATCCTCATCATTGACTGCCTGAAACCCATCCTTGATTCCCTGAATCTGGACGAACGCAAGGATACCGGCCTCATTACCACGCCGTTAACCGAGCTAAAGCTCCGGGCGCAGATATCAGAGATGATCCTCACCCATCACACCGGCCATGCCGGGGAGCGGGCGCGGGGCGATTCGGCACTGCGCGGGTGGCCGGAGGCGGAGTGGCAACTGGTGAGATTGGCCGAAAACGGGGAGGAGCCGGAACTCGATGCACGCCGTTATTTCAAGGCCTATGGTCGTGACATTTATGTGCCCGAATCGGAAATGCATTTCTCCGCCGACGATCGGCACCTGACATTGGTCGGTGGTAATCGGCAAGAGGCCCGTCGAGGCGCCCGGCGGCAGGAGGATGTTGATCTTGGTCCGGCCGTCCTGGACGCCATCGAGGCGGACCCCGGAACCTCCAAAAACCGTCTCGCGAAGGGCCTCCGGGAGGCCGGCCATCGGGTGAGCAATCTGGCCCTTGATCGGACCATCGAGGACATGATCAGTCGCTCAGAGATCCGTCGAGAAGTTCACTCGCGGACGGATCACAGGCTCTATCCACTTCCCCGGAACACTTCCCCGACCACTTCCCCGGGCTTCTTCTCACTTCCCCGCGCTTCTTCTCCGACGGGCCTCCCCTATGGGGCCCCGGAAGGAGAACGAAGAAGTGAAGTGAATTCGTCATACGATTACCCCGACGATCCGAGCACCGAATGACAGGACAAACCACGGCCGCCCGTATCGACCGCTGTGGCGGATGTGGGCGGACGATCTGGGTCGGTCTGGACGCGAACTACGGCCACCAGGTGATCGAGGCGGACCCGCATCCGGTCGGGTTGTGGGGCGAGGGGTTGGCACTGGCGGGCGGACGTGCTACGGTCGAGCTTCGCCTGATAGGTGGTTGTCGCTGGGAATTGTCCAAACGCGATAACTTCCGAATTAGGGGAAGTCCCGCCGGAACTCCGGATCGTGACGTTCTCGTGGTCCACCATTGTGGCCTCGATTATGGCGGGGGCGTTCCCCATGTGGCCAGTAGTCTGCGAAGATTCACGGCCCCTATTTATTCGGAAATACCACCATTCTAGGAAATTCCAATGACGCGCAGTCGCGCATCCGCAAAAGGTGCCGGCACATCATTCGAGACATTGATGTCGGGTTACCTGAACTTCCATGTCGATGATCGGATCGAACGCCGCCGGCTGACCGGTGCCAACGATCGGGGCGATATCGGCGGGGTCCGGATCCTCGGTCGAGGCCGGATGGTGCTGGAATGCAAGGACACCGCCGGTGAATATGCCGGCAAGCTCGGTACCTGGGTCAATGAGGCGGAAACCGAGCGCAATAATGATGATGCCGTCGCCTGCGCCGTTCTGGCGAAACGTAAAGGGACTCGGATCCCCGGTCAGCAGTTGGTGATCATGACCGCCGATGACCTGGTGGCCCTGCTGACCGGGGAGAGACCCGAGCCCGGATGGAGACTCAAGTGAACGTGATCCACCTCTGCCCTCGGTTCCGATGCTGCCGGGTCTGCGGCAAGCACGCCGAGCCCTGCACCTGCGAGGAGATGAACCATGACGAACACGGAGAGTGACCTTGCCCTGCACTGGGTCCCGCTGGCGGAGTTGACCCCGCACCCGATGAACCCACGTCGGGGCAATGTCGCGATGTTGGTGGAGTCGTTGCAGGAGAACAAGCAGTACGCGCCGATCGTGGTCAACAAGGGGACCAGAACCGGTCGGCCGAACGAGATCCTGGCCGGCCATCACCTGGTGCTGGCGGCTGCCGAACTCGGCTGGTCGGCCGTCAAGGCGGTCTACGTCGATGAGGACGAGGAGGGCGCCAAGAGGATCCTGTTGGCGGACAATCGCTCGTCCGACCTGGCCGGATACGACGATCGGCTGCTCGCCGAACTCCTGTCCAGCCTCGACCGCCTCGACGGCACCGGATTCAACGAGGAGGATCTCGCGTCCCTGATCAAGGTTCTCGACCTGCCGGAGATCGAGGTTCCGGACAACGATCAGGACGTCCTCGATTCCAGCGATGAGGCGATGTGGCCGGAGATCCGGGGCCGGGTCGCACCCAGCCTCTACGCGACGTTCCTCCTGCTACCGGGTGAGGATGATGCCGGGAAGCTGGCTCATTTGCTCGGAGAGGGACGATGAGCTTCAACCTGCTGTTGTCCTATGCCCTGGTCGGTGGCGTCGATCTGAGACGAATCAGGGCGTCCATGCCTTGCGGTCGGCTGATGATCGACTCCGGGGCCTTCTCGGTGCACAAGTCCAACCAGGGCAAGCTGACCCAGCCGGTGGTCGTCTCGCTGGACGATTACGCCTCCTACCTGGAGGAATGGGCCGGATGTTGGGATTACGCGATTACCCTTGACGTGATCGGCGACCCGGCGGCGTCCCGCCGGAACACCCGGAAGTTGCACGAACGAGGATTGCCCGTTCTGCCCGTTTTCACCCGGGGCGACAAGATTACCGACCTCCGGGCGATGCTGGCCGAGACCCGGTATGTCTGCGCCGGTGGCCTGGTCGGGATGGCCGAGAAGTATCGCATACCGCGTCTCCAGGTGATCCAGCGACACGCCGCCGAGTTCGGTGGTGGAGTGCACGCTCTCGGCATCGGCAGTCTGCCGGCGTTACGCGCCACTCGTCCCTATTCGGCCGATACGTCCCGTTTCCTGATGGGTTACGGCTATCACACGGTGCAGGTGTTCGACGGCCGGGATCTCCACCCGGTCGACATCCTCGATCACAAACGGATGCTGAAATACCGGAACCTTCTGGTGAGCCATGGGTTCGGGGTGACCGCGCACCTGACCGACCGCCGGATGCCGGAAGGCAACAAGCCCGGCCTGCCCCGATGGCTGAACTCGCAAGCTCTCGGCGTGGCCGCTGCCTGCGCCGACGAATACCTGAAAACCACCTACCCGGTCCCGATGGGCGACGACCCGGGAATGCACTTCTACGCGGTCGCCATCCGCACCGACGCCTATGCCATCGCCTCCACCGATGCCCTCATCCACTCCGACACCCCGCCGCCCGTCTGGGAACGCTATCGGCGGCACCATGTTTGCACCCCGCGCAAGGAGAACGCCGCATGACCGGATCATTGGTCCTCCTCTCCGGAGGCATGGACTCCACCGTCGCCCTCGCTCGCGAGGCCCTCGACCATCGCGCCAAGTTCGCACTATCCGTCGATTATGGGCAGCGTCACCGCAAGGAATTGTCGGCCGCCGTCCGGATCGCCGCAGAATATCCGGAGATCGAGCATGAGGTCCTGGACCTGACCGGATGGGGACGCCTGCTAACGGGTTCCGCGCTTACCGACCCGAGAGTGCCTGTCCCGCACGGCCATTACGCCGCGCCGGCCATGGCTATCACCATCGTGCCGAATCGGAATGCCGTCCTCCTCATGGCCGCTGCCGGGGTGGCCATCGCGGTCGGCTGCGATGAGGTGGTGATCGCGGTGCACGCCGGGGACCATCCGGTCTATCCTGATTGCCGCCCGGAGTTCATCGACCAGATCAACCGCGCGACAGCCCTCGCCACCGATCAGGCGGTGACCATCCGGGCACCTTTCCTCAATTACACCAAGACCGACATCGCCCTCCAGTCGGCGATATACGCGGCCCCGGTTCACCTCTCCTGGTCCTGCTATGAGGGTGGGGAACGGCATTGTGGCCGGTGCGGGACCTGTCAGGAACGGATTGAGGCATTCCTCGATGCCGGCATCCATGATCCGACATTGTACGCATTATGATCGTCCTGATATCGTGCGGGTCGAAGAAACGTACGTATCCGAGTGCGGCCATCAGTCTGTATGAGGGGTCGTATTTCCGGGCAACGAGAAAGTGGGCGTCCTCCGTGACGGATCCGGAGTACATCTACATTCTCTCTGCTAAATATGGGATCATCCGCTCGGATAGGGTGATCCCGCCATACGAGGTCACAATCGGTTCGCGGGACGCTATCTCGCCGATGGATGTGGCCACTCAGATAGCCGCCCTGAACTGGCGGGGCCGGCTGATCACGCTGGCCGGAGTCGCCTACCTGCGGTTCCTCGACAAGGCGACCGATCGGGTGCTGCCGGTGAATCCCTTCGTCCGGCTCTGCCGGGAAGACGGGCATCCGGCCTCGCTCGGCTACCAGATACAGATGATGAAACGTTGGCATGGAAGGGTTCCGGCATGATCGCCGTCATCACCAAGGACTTTACGTTCTCGGCCAGTCACCGGCTGGAACTCCTGCCGGAAGGCCATCAGTGCGCAAGGTACCACGGCCACAACTACATTGCGCGGGTCGAGATCGAGGGTTCCGTTGATCGAACGGGTTTCGTCCTGGACTACGGCGACCTGGCCGAGTTCGGCCACTACATTGACGTCAACCTCGATCATCGGCACCTGAACGACGTTCTGCCGGACAATCCGACCGCCGAGAACCTCGCTCGGCACCTGATCGGCGTTCTCCGCATGGTGATTAAGAACGTTTACGGGATGCCGAGTCATCCGCTATCCATCGGCGTCCATATCTCCGAGACCCCGAAAACCTGGGCCATCTACCGCGAAAAGTGGTGAAATGATGAAGTTCCCGGTGGTCGAGACCTTCGGTCCGACCCTGCAAGGAGAAGGCCCCTACGCCGGCCAACAGGCGGCGTTCCTGCGGCTCGGCGGCTGCAACCTCTCCTGCTCCTGGTGCGATACCCCGTATTCGTGGGACGGCGAACGATTCAACCTGCGGAAGGAGATGACCAACCTCACGGTGCCGGAGATCATGGACCGGATGCCGATGGCGAACTCCTGCGTGATCACCGGAGGAGAACCGTTGCTCCACCAGCACAATCCCTACTGGCGCAACCTCCTGTATGAACTCTGGTGCCGATACGGGGATCTGCACCTGGAGACGAACGGGACCATCGAACCGATCGAGGCCACTACCAATTTTTGCCAGTTCATCTCAGTGAGCCCGAAACTGCCGAACGCCGGAATGCATCGGCACAATCATGACGGTAATGCCGATATCTGGACCGGCTGGTTGGACGTGCCGGCAGCCATCCTGAAATTCGTCTGCGAGGACGAGGCAGACGTGGAGATCGCTCTCCTCCGGTCCATCGGACTCGGATTCCATCACCGCCGGGTCTGGGTGATGCCGCAGGGCGCCACCCGGGATGAACTCGACAAGCGATGGCCGATCATCGCCGACGCCGCCGCCCGGCGTGGTATCAACGCAACCCATCGATTGCATATTCTGGCGTGGGATTCGGAAAGAGGTCACTGATGTCCGAATGGACCGATGGACAGCTGGTATGGGAGGGCATCCATGCTCTCCTCCGCCTGGCCGGTGAGGATCCCGATCGGCCCGGTCTGGCACGCACTCCCGCGCGGTTCCTCGCTGCCTGGCAGGAGTTGACCAGTAAACCCGGTGATCCGGCCGAGCTTCTCGCGACGACGTTCGATGATATCGGCCCGGTCGATGAGATGATCGCAGTTGGCCCGATGGAATTCGTCAGTATGTGCGAACATCACCTGATGCCGTTTTCCGGTACCGCATGGGTCGCCTACATTCCGCAGGACCGCATCGTGGGTCTGTCGAAACTCCCTCGCCTGGTGGAGCATTACGCCCGCCGGCTCCAGGTTCAGGAACGCCTCACCACGCAGATCACCGCCGCCCTCGACAAGTATGTTGGCCCGCTCGGATCGGCCGCTCTGCTGCGCGCTCAACACTCTTGCGCTGCCTTCCGGGGAGTGCGGAAGAATGCCCCCATGGTCACGTCATCCCTGACCGGTGCCTTCCGGCAGCCTGAGGTCCGTCAGGAGTTCCTCGCGCTGGCCCGGCCATGAGGGAACAACTGATCCGGCTCGGTGGGATCTGGGACGATCTCAGCGGTGAAGTCGCCGGTGGCGCCTCGCCCGGTCCCCGCGCCCGGGGATCACGTCCGCCGATCAAGGTCTCAGTGGTGAGCCTGGTCATGGAGATCACGGTGGCCGCGCGGGAAGGTGCGGAGGATCTCGCCCACCGCTGGACGCCCGATTCCATCCACAATCTGTGGCTGATCCACGGCGCCCTCCTCGCCCGCCCCGATGATGACCTGATCACCTGGTGGTCGGATGCCGTGGAGGAGTGGGCCAATCGAGGAGACGCAATCCTCCAGCCCCACCTTCTCGAACGATTGTACGGAGCTAAATGCCCGACCTGCGGCAATGTCTCGGCGAACGCCTACCAGGATGGTGAATGGGTGAAGGTGCCGGCCATCGAGGTCGGATGGGATGAGGATTCAATCAGGGTCATCGTCTGTCGACAATGCGGCTGCCGATGGGATCGGGAGGACAACCTCTCCGAGCTGATCAATGTCATGATTGCGAACAACCGGCACGAGGTATTGCACATAACCTGATCATCCGTGCTAATGTCGGACCCGCCGTGGGTGACGTATGTCCGGGCTCGGACATTTCCATCCTGGTCGTCCTCACCAAGCCCTGTCAGAGTCCTTGGTGAGGACGCACCCTCCATCCGAAGGTCAGCGTTCGCGAGGCTGGCGCGGCTCCTCCGGCGGCTGCGGATCACTCGTCGGCTGTGAAGGATCCACAGGGGTCGAGGGTTGATTAGGCTGGCTCATGGTTACCTCCTCTCTTGATTGGCCCTGTACCCGATGCCGACGAGAGCCACGCGCGTTTGCCCCCGATGTCTGACTCCCCTGTCCGGTCGACGCTGCCTGGTCTGCGCCGATCGGAGGCGCCACGTCTACGACCTGCGCACTGCCGGCCGGCCGGATCCCTACGATGACCCACGATGGGTGGCACTGAGCAGGGCATTCCGTCGAGCCCATCCGTATTGTGAATCCGATCGGTGCGCCCGAAAGCCCGAGTTCAGACGACCTTTCAGTGCCGTGGTCGATCACATCGATGGCCTCGGTCCCGCCGGGCCGCGTGGCCTCGATGAAACGAATTTAAAAGCCCTCTGTCGGCCCTGTCACAATGCGAAGACGAATCGGCACGATGGTGGTTTTGGTAATCCTTTGAATCGTCTGACTCCTCCCTAAAGTTTCCAAAACAATGGGGAGGGGGGCCAATATCACGGCAGCCCCTCGCGAGTCCGGTTGCGCCGGTAGGCTCGCGTGCCCGCCGGGGTAAAGGCGCAACGGGGATATAGGTATACATACGTAATCCGGGCAATGCCTGCGCGCCGGCGCAACGCCCACTCCTGCAACGTGTTTCGGAGGTCCTGGACGATGGGTACGACGAGAGAGTCTGGCGGGCAACGCGGTCGGCCCCCGAAGCCCACCGCGCTCAAGGTGCTGCACGGCGACTTCAAGGGGCGGCCGGGAGACCGGAATACCAAGGAGCCGATTGTTGAGGCGAAGGATGTCACGGCGCCCAAAACAATGTCGGCCCCGGCCCGCGAGGCATGGGATTACCTGCACCCAATCCTGACCAAGGCCAAGCTGTTCACGCCGGCCGACCTGCATATGCTGGCCGAATTCTGCGAGGCGGTCACAATTGTTCGGCTCGCGCGGCTGGACATTATCAAGCAGGCCACCGGCCAGGCCCCGGTCGTTGCCGGGGCGGCCAGTCCGTACAACGCCTATTCGCGCGCGGTGAATGTGATGACGAACCTCGGCGGTCGGCTCGGATTGTCGCCCGCCGATCGGACGCGGATCCAGGTGGATCTGCCCGTCCATGCCGGGGATGACCTGATCAGTGGGCTCGGCTAGGGAGGCGGACCGAGATGTCGTTGCCAGGAACGTACTCACTCGCCCTCTACCGGGGCGATAGCTATGCGTGGCGGTTCCTGGTTTGGAACGACGACGCCAAGACCGATCCGGCGGACCTGGCCGGGGTGACGGCTAAGGCGGAGATCCGGGATCGGCCCGGCGGATCCTCGATCATGCCGCTGGTCTGCACCGTGACCCAGCCCAACATCGTCAATGTCGAGTTGACGGCCGGCCTCTGGTTGACCTGGCAACTTCTCTCCGGAGCATGGGATCTCCAGTTGACCTATCCCTCCGGAGAGGTCCTCACCATCGTGGCCGGCAGCGTGACGGTGACAGCCGACGTGACCGATTCGACCGTTTCCTCCGGCATCCGAATGTTTGCGATTCCGCGATGACCACGTTTGACGCGGTGGCCGATACGCACAACGAAACGGTCGATGTCACCCTCCGGAGCATCCTGATCGAGGCGGATGCCATCGCCGGTCCGCAGGGGCCGAAGGGCGACACCGGAGCGCAGGGTCCGCAGGGCGTTCCAGGTCCGCAGGGCGCGACCGGCGCGCAGGGGCCGACCGGTGCTGCCGGCCTTGGTGTGCCGGCTGGAGGCGCCACCTCGACCCTCCTCCAAAAGAAGTCCGCCACCAACAATGACACGCAGTGGGCGGATCCGCTCACTCTGCCGCTCTCGACATCGACCCAGAATTACATTCTGGCCCGTAGCGGCAACCTGGTCACCAATGGCAACGGCTATCTGGGCGACCTGACGAATTTCAGCGGAATGTATTTCACCAAGACCGATCGGCCGGTCGGCGCGCCCGGTGCATTCACGACCAAGGGCGTCAACGTCTCCTATGCCTGCGATGAGTTCATTTCCTGTGATCCGGCCCGCACGTACGATATGACGTTTGCCGCAAAGCAGATCGTCAATCCGGATGGGATCCGCAAGACCTACTCGTTCATCAGCCCGTATGACGCGGAGAAGTTGTCGATCCAGCCATACCATTACATGGAGATCGCCAATACTCGGACCACCCTTGCGGCCCCGCTGAATGTCGGCGATACCACGGTCACGCTCACGAGCGGGGCCAACTGGTCGCAGACGAACGTTAATAACAAGCGCATTATCTTCTGGAACTACGTCGATGGCAATGGCTTTGCCTGGGCGCCGGGGACCTACTCGCGGAATGTGAGCGCGTCCGACCTCTGGGCAGATAATGCGATTGTCGGTAATGTCATCACCCTGCGCACGGCATGGGCCGGCCCCGCATATCCGGCCGGCACGGTGGTCGGCAACGGCGCCAATGGTGCCAATTATATGTACGGTTTGCAGTCGACGGTCATTCCCAATGTCTGGACCGATTACGGGCCGTATCGTTACGGCGGCATCCACACCGCGATTGCCAACGCGGCGACGTATGCGTTTCCGATCGGCACGGCGTTTATCAAGATCGGTTTCCTGCTGAATTACAATGGTCCGACGGCCGATGCCCTCGCAGCGGTCAGTAATATTTCGCTGGTACCGGTCCCTGGGCCGAAAATTAAGGTTGGCACATCGGCACCGCCGAATCCGGTAGTCAATGACGTGTGGATTGATACGACGTAATGGGAACATACGTGGCGTCCGCGCGAGGCGGCACCACGGCCGGATCATCGATCACGATGACGATTACCGTTCCTGCCGGAGTGACGACGGCCCATACCGGCCTCCTGTGCCTGGCGGGTGCGAATCCCACGATGCCCGCCTCGTTCACCATTACCGGTGGCAGCGCCGTGGTCGCAACGGTTTTCGCTCCGGCTGTGGCGAACAATATGTGGTTTGCGGCATATCGGGTCAGTAATGTCGCGGCGGGTACCGTCCTGACGATCACCGGCACAACGTCGAATCTGTTTGCCGGTGCGGTTCACTTCTTCACCGATGACTTTCTCGTCGGCACCAAGGCCGATCGGGCGGGCGTGTCGCAGGCGTTCGTGAATGCGCCCACATTCGCGGTCGTCGGCGGCGCTCGGTGCTGGGTGGTGGCGAGCGATCGAACATCGGCAGCGACGGCGATATCGTCGGCGACGAATGCGAACAGCAACGCGATTACCCAGAAGTATTACAATGATCCGAACGTGACGAACGAGGGTGGAACGTCGTTCTTCCTGGGCGAGTTCATCTCGAATGTCGGTGCGGCCACCGGTCAATCGGTCGTCACCTGGAATGCCGCCTCCGGGAATGCGGTCGCCTTCCATATCGCTGAGGCCGTCACGATCAGTGGCCGCCCGAAGGTGTGGGACGGCACGCAGTGGGTCCGCAAGCCCGTCAAGGTCTGGGATGGCGCGGCATGGGTGATCAAGCCCGTCAAGGTCTGGGATGGCACCCAGTGGAAGATTGTTCAGTAATCGGAGGTCGCCATGGCCTCCAAGATTGTCCATATCGACCTCGACAAGCGGTGGCGGCCGAAGGATCGGCGAGGACCCGTCTGCGGGTACAAGTTCCGCACGAACATCTGTGCGAAACGGGGCGCGCATTACTGCGAACCCCGCGCCGATCACGTCGTCATGTTTTTCGCCTCGCACCTGCAACATACGCGCGGTGTCCATGTCCGGAAACCGTTTATTCTGGAGGGCTGGCAGGAATGGGAGGTCATCCGACCCCTGTTCGGCGAGGTCCTCTACTCGCAGGAGCATCACCGCTACGTCCGGCGGTACCGGATCGGCCATATCGTGGTCGCCCGGAAAAACGGCAAGTCCGAACTGGCTGCCGGGATCCAGCTCTACATGTTGATCTCCGACGACGAGGAGGCGGCCGAGGTCTATTCGGCGGCCAAGGACACCAAACAGGCCGGAAAAGTGTTCGATCCGGCGGCCCGCATGATCCAGCTGAACGGGAAACTCAGCGACCATGTGAAGCTGTTCCGGAATGCCCGCCGATTGGTGGTCGAGCGGACGGCCAGCATCTACGAGGTGCTGACCGCCGATGCGGCAGGCGAACTCGGCCACAATCCGCACGCATTCAACCTCGATGAGGTCCTCGCGCAGCCCAACGGGACCCTCTGGGAGGCCATGACCACGGCGGTCGGCGCGCGGGCTCAGGAACTCCTCTACACGACCACCACCGAGACCAATGACTCCGCCTCGTTCGGCGCGTCGATGATCGAGGAGGCTGAACGGATTCAGGAGGACCCGACCCGGGCTCCCCACGTCTTCGCCTTCGTCCGCAAACTTCCGTCGACCAGAGAGGGCCTGGAGCGCCTCTACCGGCTGTTCCCCGGCCATCCGGATCTCCCGGTCTCGACGGATCCGTTCGATGAGCGCAACTGGAAGTGGCCGAACCCCGCCCTCGACGGGTTCAAGAGCCGCGAGGCCATGCGTCGGCAGGCCATCGATGCCCATGAGAACGCGGAGAAGGAGAACGGTTTCCGGCAGTTCCAGGTGAACCAGCGTGTGCAGCAGGTCACCCGCTACATACAGATGGATCTGTGGGACGAGAACACCGGGGATCTCCTCATGACCCCCGACTGGAACTGGGAAACCTATGCGGGGCAACGGTCCTGGGCGGGCCTGGACCTGTCCAGCAAGTTGGACATGACGGCCTGGTGCCTCCAGTTCGAGGATGGCCGGATCCGCTGGCGGTTCTGGATCCCGGAGTCCGTGGTGCCGACGCTATCCGAGCACACCGATGGGCAGTTCGAGCAATGGTGCCGGGATGGCTGGGTGGTCGCGACCGATGGCGATACGATCGATTACGACCAGGTGATGGCCGATATCGCCATCGACTGCGAGCGGTTCAACATCGTTCGTTGCGTCTACGACCGCTGGTCGGGTGAGCCGATCCGGCAACGACTTTCCGGCGAAACCGGGCTCGACATGATCGAGTCCGGTACCACGTATACACAGATGACCGCGCCGATGAATGAGGCCATGCGCCTCCTCAAAGCTCGGAAGGTCCAGCATGGCGGCAATCCGGTCGCTCGTTGGATGGCGGACAACGTCGAGGCGAAACGGCCGGCCGATGACCCTGATCGGGTCCGCCCCGTCAAGCCTGATCGGCAGGCGACCGGGAAACGGATCGATGGGATGCCCGCCTGGTTCTTCGCTCTCGACGGTTGGCTGATGTCCAAACCCGAAGCCGTTTCCGCATATGAGGATCCGCAAACACGAATCTGGGGGTGACCATGGGCCGCTTCCGGGATTGGTGGTTGGGCACCAAGTCCACGCCATACCTCCCTGTTGTCCCGACCGCTCCGGTGACCTACGAGACCCCGAACCCTAATCCGCTGGTCGTCATCACGTCGATGGGGCAGGAGGTCCGGATCGATATCGACTGGATTCGTAACCTCGATCCGGCTAGCCTGTTCCGGTCTCAGCCCTACCTCCGCGCGGTGATTAGTTTCCTTGGCCGGAATATCGCGCAGTTGGGACTCGGAGTGTATCTCCGACAGGGCGACGAGGAAAGGGAAAAGGCGAGCGATAGCACGGCGGCATCGCTCCTGCGCTCGCCGAACCCCTACATGACCCGGTACGAATTGTTCGATGCGCTGGTCTGTGACCTGGCCCTCTGGGATCGGGGCTACTGGTGGGTCCGGCCGGACACCCAGCGGGAGGTCGGCTGGCGGATCGATCCGCTGCCGGTCGCATGGGTCCAGGACGCCTACGGCGGCAACGTAATTGACCCCGACACCTGGTGGGTCACGCAGCCCGGCAAGCCAACTCGGGAAGTTCCCGCGAAACAGATTATCCACTTCCACGGCTGGAACCCCTCCAGTCTGTCGGACGGCACCCCGCCGACCGAAACACTCAAGGCCATACTTGAGGAACAGATTGCAGCGGTGATCTATCGGGGCCAGCGATGGGAACGCGGCGCCCGCGTCGGGACGGTCATCACCCGGCCGGCCGACGCGCCCAAGTGGTCGCAGGAGGCGGAGGCCCGATTCCGGACAGAATGGTCCGAACGGTACTCCGGCCGGCACGGCACGGAGGCTGGCGGAACGCCGATCCTGCAAGACGGGATGACCCTGAGTCGGATCGGATTTAGCGCGGTCGAGGACGAATTCGTGGCGGCAGCCAAGTTGGCCCTGACCACGGTGGCATCCGTCTATCACGTCAACCCGACCATGCTGGGCCTTCTCGACAACGCCAATTACTCGAACGTCCGGGAATTCCGGCGGATGCTCTACGGCGACACCCTCGGTCCCTGGTTGTCGATGCTGGAGGGGCGGATCAACAATTTCCTGCTCCCGATGATCGGCGAACCGGCGAACGAATACGTCGAATTCAACATCGCCGAGAAACTACAGGGATCGTTCGAGGAACAGGCTCAGGTTGCCAGCATGGCGGTCGGCGGCCCGTACATGACCCGCAACGAATACCGCGCCCGGCAGAACCTCCCGCCGATCGAGGGCGGCGACGAACTGATCGTTCCGCTCAACGTGATCGAGGGCGGCCAGCCGTCACCACAGACGCCGCTCTCCGCGCCCGCGCCGATGCGGCTGGAGGGATCACCCCGGAACGTCGCCGATCGGCCGGCAGAACGGATCTCAACGGCCGTCCTGTCGAAGTATCGGGCCACCGATCGGCAGATCGAGGCCACCCGCCGGATGCTGGAGCGGTTCTACGGCCGGCAATCCGCCGTCGTCCTCACCGCGCTGAACAACAAACGGGATGACCCCTGGTGGAATGAGGATCGCTGGAACGAGGAACTGACCGCCGACATCATGCGGATATCGGCGCAGGTCACCGACCAGCTTGGTAACCGGGTCCTCGGCAAGCTCGACATGCCCGAGCCGTTCGATATGGAATCGGTGATCGATTACCTCACCGACGTGATGCGGTATCGCGCCGAGCAGATCAACGAGACGACCCGGGCGCAGATCGAGGATTGTCTGAACCGGGCCGGCGAGGAGAACGCCCCGCAACCGAAGGACGTTTTCACCACCGCCGCCACATCCCGGGCCGATCTCCAGTCGATCAGCCTGACCACCGTCATGGCCGGTATTGCGATGGTCGAGGCGGGCAAGCAGTCGGAACGTCAGGTCGGCGGGAAGGCCACCAAGACGTGGCGCGTCACCAGTAAGAACAGCCGGCATCCGAACCTGAACAACGAGACGGTCGATATCGACTCCAAGTTCAGTAATGGCGCCGACTGGCCGGGCGATGCCAATCTCGGACCGGACCAAACATCCGGCTGCAAGTGCGATCTCGTCATCATCAACCGTCACTAGCCTCTGGAGGGGCCATGCGCACCAAGACATTTCCGGCCCGGATCAAGCTCCGGAGCAAGGATGACCCTGATGTCCCTGCGGATCCGGACGCCGAACCGGAGGCGGAGGTTGCTGCCGGTCAGTTCGAGGCCCTTGTGTCCGTGTTCGGCGTCAAGGACTCCTACGGCGAGGTGGTTATGCCGGGAGCATTCGCGCGGACCCTCTCCGAGTGGGAGGACTCGGGCGACCCGATTCCGGTCTATTGGTCGCATCGGCTGGACGATCCCGACTTCAATATCGGTCACGTCCTCGATGCGAAGGAAACGGATGAAGGCCTCTGGGTCAAGGCCCAGTTGGATCTGGACAATCCGAAAGCGGCTGCGACGCATAACCTTCTGCGGCAGCGGAGGGTGACTCAGTTCTCCTTCTCGTTCAACGTCCCGCCGGGCGGAATGCAGGAGGGCGAGGATGCCGTCGAGCTGACGGATCTCGATCTGTACGAGGTCGGCCCCACCCCGGTCGGCGCCAATCCGGCCACCGAACTCCTGGGCGTCAAGGGCTCGAATGCCCTGCGGGGCGTGGCTTATGACCTCGGTGGCATCCTCGGCAAGGCCGGCCGGGTGCTGAGTGAGAAGAACGTCAAGACAATCAACGACGCCCGTGCCGCACTCAAGTCGGCCGATGAGGCACTCGGCGCCGTGCTGGCCGCTGCTGGAGGCAGCGACGACGAGAAGTCAAGTGCTGGAATCAAGGCCACGAACAAGGAGCCCGATGCGGCCACGTTCAAGGAGCCCGAAGTTCCGTCCCTGGACGCGGTTCTCGCCGTGATCGCAATCACAGAGATGGAAGGAATCGGGAGATGAATCTCCTCGAAACCCGGGACTCCTTCGTGAAGGCAGCCCGGAACGTGGCCGAGAAGGCCAAGACGGAGGGTCGATCGCTGACCCCCCGCGAGATGGAACTGATCAACGAGCACCTCGGCAAGGCACGGGATCTCGATGCCCGGATTCAGGCCGGGGCCGAGTCCGACGAGGTTTTCAACGCCATCATGGCCGTTGACGGCAAGCATGAGAAGCGCGCCGGCGCACCTGCTCTCACGATCGGTGACCATTTCGTGAAGCACGCCGCGTCCCAGCTTGTGCAATTCAAGTACACGCCGGGCGCCTCGATCTCCGTGCCGGAATACAAGGCAGCCGGCGATCCTCATTACACCGGCGGTCCGACCGGCATGTATGGGCCGGCTCTGGTGCAGGTCGATGAGACGGTGACCCGGGCCTACCGCCCTCCGGTCGTGGTGGCGGACCTCCTCGCGTCCGGAACTCTTTCCGGTCAGGCCATCACGTACTTCGTGGAGGGCGCGCGCGAAGGTAACTTCGGGACGGTGCCGGAAGGTGGGCATAAGCCCCAGCTTCACTACCTGTACTCCACCGTCACCGAGAACCTCACCAAGATCGCCGGTTTCATCAAGCTCTCCGACGAGATGCTCGATGACCTGGCATTCCTGGTCTCGGAGATCAACACCCGCCTGATGTACGACCTGGCGGTATTCGAGGAACAGCAACTTCTCAACGGGGACGGCACCGCGCCGAACCTGCGGGGTCTGCTGAATCGGTCGGGCATTCAGACGGAGGCCGTCGCCGACGCCACCGATGGATTCAACGCGCTGTTCCGATCGATGACGAAGGTATCGACCGCGACCGGCCTGGCCCCCGATGGCCTGGTCATCAACCCCGCTGATTACCAGACCCTTCGCCTGGCGGTCGACGGGAATGGTCAGTACCTCGGAGGCGGACCCTTCACCGGACAGTATGGGAATAACGGGTTCTCCAACCAGCCTCCGGTGTGGGGCCTGCGGACCGTCGTGACGGCGGCCATCGCGCAGGGCACCGCGCTGGTCGGTGCCTACCGGCAGGCGGCCACGGTCTACCGCCGGGGTGGCGTCACGGTTTCCTCGACCAATTCCAACGTGGATGACTTCGAGCACAACCTGGTGACGATTCGGGCGGAGGAGCGCCTCGCGCTGGCCGTCCGGGTTCCGGCTGCCTTCGTGAAGGTGACCGGATTCGTCCCGCCGGCTGGCCCGTAATCCATCAGCTCAGGCCGGTCGCTGACCATGCCCGGAGGCGGCCGGCCTGACACCAGGAGGGAAACCCATGACTCGCAAGACAATTCGCGAACCGGAGGAGCCGGTCGAGGAGATCCCGGCACATACCACGGAAGAGGTGGTCAAGCCGTCCCGGGTCGCCACCGGGGACCTGGCCGAGTACGTCATCGACGGCCGGACCTATCTCCTCTCGGAGGCGGACGCAAAGGCTCGCGGGGCCAAGCGTCATCAGCCTCGCAACAAGGCGGTAACGCCAGACAACAAGTGAGGCAACCGTGACCGGTCCTGAACCTCTGCCGCCGCTCGCCACGAAAGAGCAATACGAGGCCATGACCGGCACGGCGGCACCGGCCAACATCGATGACCTCCTCAACGCCGCATCGGCCGGCATCCGCCGGTATTGCGGATGGCATATCGCGCCGAACCTTTCGGACCTGCGCGTCCTGGACGCCACCGGCGGACGGACTCTCGTCCTCCCGACGCTGCGGCTGAATCAGATCGAGTCCCTCAGTGAGGTTTTCGGCAGCACCATCATTGAGTTCAATCCGACGACGGATCTGATCTACTCGCGGACCGGCCGGGTGCAGAAGGCGAATTACGGTTACTGGGGAAACGGTCTCGCGAACATTCGCGTCAAGATGATGCACGGATTCGACCTGGCCGACGTCGCCGACCTGAGTCAGCTGATCCTCTCCACCGTCGCCCGATCGGTCGCCAATCCCTACGGCTATACCTCGCAGGCGGTGGGCGGGGTTACCTTGTCGATGGGATCGGCCGGCAACGGATCTGGGGTCAGCTTCACCGATACGCAGGCCTATCTGCTCGATTCCTACCGATTGGAACGGCAGCCATGATGACTACGCTATCCACGATCGGGCCGGGGTCGCTGCCTCCTGCCATCGCCAATCAGACGATTCAGGTTGCCCGCCCGATCACCAAAACGGTCCATGGATCCGAGGTCGCCGACTGGTCGCAGGAACCGGAGGAGATCGTCACCGTCAACGGCTGCTCGGTGCAGCCGATGGCCGGGGATGAGGATCGCGCCCATCGGGATCAACTCGGCGCGCGGATCCGCCTGTTTACGCCGGCTGGAGTCGTCATAGGCGCACTCGACCGGGTATGGCTGCCGGATCACCCGGGGGAGTCCTTCCGGGCGGTCTCAGAGGCCATGGTCTGGAACCCCGGGTTCCTCGCCCATACCCAGTTTCTCCTCGCGGCATGGGAGGGGTAGATGACGCCTAATCGGGATTCACGCGGTCGATTCGTGGCCGGGGCCGGAGCGCAGCCGACCGGATTCAAGGTCGGAAAGATCGAGATCAAGCTCCGGTCGGAGGAGATCCGCCGGATGCTCATGACCGATGAGGGAATCACCAAGGATGTCGCGGCCCGCGCCGACAACATTCGTGATTCGGCAGAGCGCAAGATGCCCGAGCCTCCCCGGCGGGCGGCCGAGCATTTCAATTCGGCCACATGGGTCGGCAAGGACCGCGTTCACGGGCGGGTGAAAACCGTCAGTCAGGAGGCACGAGTCGCAGAGGCAGAGGCGCATGTCCTCACCAGTTCCCTCGATGCCGGGAGGGACGCATGATTGTTGATCCGGATGTCGAACAACTGATCATCGATTACCTCGATAGCCGACTACCCGAGTTCGGGATCGACTGGCCGATTGCCGATCGGGTGCCACTCGGCGCGAACGACTACATCGTGGTGATCCGGACAGGCGGGGTCCGCCGGGATCTGGTCACCGACCAGGCGCAGATATCCATCGATATCGTCTCGGTCGACAACTCCTCCGTCATGCACGCGGCAAACACGGTGCGGGCGTTGATGAACGACCTATGGGGCGGGGTCCGTCTCGGCGGCCATCCCGTCTACACCGTCCGGGAACTCTCCGGCCCTTACAGCAATCCGACCCGAACCGATCTCTTCCGGTATTCGCAATCGTTCCTGGTGGCCATCCGAGCCGCGCAGGTCACCTCAACGCAAGGAGTTCCGAAATGACCGCACCAGTAGGTGAATTCGACGCCGACCTGATCTACGTCGGCTCCCCGGATCGGGTGGCGGGCGCCATCATGTCCGCCCCGAAGGGCACCGCGCTGCCCACCGATGCCTCCGCCCCGGTCGGTGCCGGATTCGAGGATTCCGGCTACATCTCGGAGGATGGCGTCACGCTGGCCGACGCGCAGACCTGGAACGACATCAAGGACTGGGGCGGAGATACCGTCCGCCGGATCAAGTCCGAGTCTCAGGTGACCCTCGCGTTCTCTTTTCTGGAGATCAACGATCGGTCGGCGAAGTCCGCGTTCGGCGACGACAACGTGACCGATACCTCCGGTGCGCTGGAGATCCACCTCAACGTCAAGGAGGCGCCTCGCAAGGCATGGGTGGTCAATATGCTGGACGGGGATCGGCACCTGCGGATCACCGTGGCGGATGGGCAGATCACCGATCGGGGCGATCTGACGTTCACCCGGACCGGCGCCGTCCTCATCCCGGTTACCCTGACCTGCTACCCCGATGCCAACGGCGATACCGCCATCATCTACGCGGATCCCACAGCGCCGGTGATCCCCTGATGACCGCAAAGTTGGCTAAGGCCAAGACAAACGGACAGACCGGAGCGGGCAGCAACGAGCCGTTTACCTACGTCACCGATTCCGGCGTCGAGATTACCGTCACGTCGCTGGCGAAGCCGTTCAAGACCGCCGGGGAACTGCGTCGGATGCGGTCGATGCCGCCGATCGAGATTGCCTACTTCGTGATCGAAAGGGATTGCAATAAGGAGCAACTCAAGGCCATCGATGAGATGGACTTCGAGGAGTTCAACGAGAAGTTTTCGCGCCAGTGGGCCGAGCATTCCGGGATCGACCTGGGGGAATAGTCGGCCTCCTCTGCATGTCCGCCGAACGGTGGAGTGCGTTGGAGGCGGACCTTCTCGCGGCAGGATTCGTCCTGGACGATTATCCCGATCGGCTCACCCTGCGCGCCATGGTGTCCGCGATGAAGCACGCCAGCCCCGGATCCGCCGTCTACCGGCTGGAGAAGGGGCCTAAGGCGGACTGGGGCTACACGCAGGAGCTATTGGCCGGCATCATGCTCGTCCTACAGGCGGCCAACTGGCAGCGGGCGGGGAATCGGACGGCGCCGAAACCGAAACCGCTGACCCGGCCGGGTGACCTTCCGGAGGGCGCGCGGCAGATCACCGGCGAAGTGATGAGCATCGCCGAATTCCGGAAACGTTGGAGGGGTGGGTAATTCATGGCCGGCAAGGCGACTATCGCTGAGGCCTACATCCAACTGATTCCGACATTCGACGGAGTTCAGGGCGAGATCGGTAAGGCGTTCAAACAGGTCGACATGGACGGGGCCGGCCGTGAGATGGGCGGCCGGCTGACCGGTGGCATCGGTAAGGCGATGGCCGGGCTCGGCGGGGTTCTGGCCGGCGCGTTTGCCGCTGGAAAGATCAAGGACGTCCTGGTCGAGAGCATCAACCAGGCCAGTGATCTCAACGAGGTCGCCACCAAGACGACACAAATCTTCGGTGACGCTGCCGGCGGGGTTGAGGAGTTCGCCAAAAAGGGAGCCAAGAGCCTCGGCCAGTCGAACCTGGCGGTGAAAAACGCGGTCTCCGGGTTCGGCGTCTACGGCAAGGCTGCCGGCCTGGCGGGGGCGGATAACGTCAAGTTCTCCAGTGGCCTGGCCCAGCTAGCCACCGACATGGCGAGCTTCTCCAATACCAGCGTTGAGCAGGCCACTGACGCACTTTCGGCGGGCCTCCGGGGTGAGACGGAGCCCCTCCGGGCCTACGGCGTTCTGCTGGACGATGCGAGCCTGCGGCAGGAGGCGTTGGCTCAGGGCCTCATCACCACCACCAAGGAAGCCCTGACCCCGCAACAGAAGGTCCTCGCCTCGCAGGCGTTGATCATGAAGCAAACGTCTGATGCGCAAGGCGACTTCGAGCGGACGAGCGGCGGACTGGCGAACCAACAGCGGATCCTGGCCGCCTCGCTGGAGGACACCAAGGGCAAACTGGGCGCGGCATTCCTGCCGGCGGTCACCACGGCGGTCACCGTCCTCAACCAAACCCTGTTCCCGGCACTGGATGCCACCGGAAAGGCCCTTGGTGACTTCTGGTCGCTGATGAAAACAGGTGACTTCACCGGCCAGTTCGGGCTGGAGGAGGATAGCCCGATCATCGGCGGGCTGTTGACGTTTCGCGATATCGTCATCGATATTGCGGGGGCGTTCAAGGGCCAGTTCAGTTCCGCTATGTCAACTCTCCTGCCGGTACTCAAGGAGGTCGGCGGGACCATCGGCGGCGCCCTGGTCCAGATGTTCCAGACCTTGTGGCCGGCCGTCAAGGACCTCATCGGTCCGGTGCAGACTCTCCTATCGGCGTTCAACCCGATGTCGCTGATATTCAAGGTCATCACCCCGCTCCTGCCGACATTGGCGAATCTGTTCGCCGACGTGGGAACCGTTCTGGCGCAGGGTATTGCGAAGGCCCTGCAAGCGGTCACGCCGCTGTTCCAAAAGATCGCCGACGTGATCAACCGGCTCCTGCCGTTCATCACCGATCTGGTGGCCAAGCTCCTGCCTCCGCTGGCGCGACTGCTGGAGAAGGTCGGGCCGCTGCTCGATAGCATTCTCGGCGCCCTGCTGCCGCTGATCGAGGCCATCATTGACGGCCTCATGCCGGTGATCGATGCCCTGATGCCCGTGGTCGAACGGGTCTTCACATTCATCGCGGATACGATCGGTAATCTGGTCACCGTTTTCGGCGGCGTGATCGATCTGATCACCGGAGTTCTGACCGGCGATTGGACCAAGGCATGGAATGGCATCAAGGCAATTTTCGAGGGCCTCTGGAATCAGATCAAGAATGTCATTGGTACGGTGATCGATGTCGCCGTCCAGGTATTCACCAATCTGGTGCCGACGATATGGAATACCCTGTCCCAGTGGATGCAGTTCCTGAACGACAAGGGGACCGAATTCCTGGGCTGGCTCTGGCAAGGAATCAAGGACGCCGCCGTCGCGATGTTCGACTGGTTCTGGCAGTTGCCGACCGCGCTCTGGAACACCATCGTCGGGGCCTGGCAGGCGGCCGTCTCCTGGGGATCCCAACTGGTTCAATGGATCTGGCAGGGAACGGACGGCAACGGCGGCATCGTCGGTATGTGGGCGAATGTCATCCAGTGGTTCAAGGATCTGCCCGGTAATCTCTGGGCGGGCATTTCCGGGATCTGGACTCAGGTCGTCCAGTGGGGCAAGGACTTCATCACCTGGATCTGGAAAGGGACCGATGGTACCGGCGGTATCGTCGGAATGTGGAATACCGTCATCCAGTGGTTCAAGGATCTGCCGGCCAACCTCTGGGCGTCCATGTCCTCGTTCTGGCAGAAGGCGGTCGACTGGGGCTCGCAACTGATCAGTTGGGTCAAGGATGGAATTACCACCACCGCGACCAACATCTGGAATTACTTCACTGGTGACATCAATGATCCGAACTCTTTCCTGGGCGGTATCTGGAAGGCCATTCTCACGCTGAAAGACAAGATCATCCAGATCGGTAAGGACTTTGTCGGCTGGATCATCGAGGGCGTCAAGGCGGTCGCCGAGAACATCTGGAAGGCCATCACCGACGCATTCACCGGGCAGGCCAACAGCTTTGCCGAGAACCCAACGCAATACATGGGCATGGTGGCCAAGGGCGGCCTGGTCGGCGACAACATTGTGATGCTGGCCGGCGGTGGTCGATGGCTGGATCACCCGAAGGGGCGGATCTTCGGTTCCGGCTCCGACACCTCGGATACCGTGCCGGCCTTGGTCTCTCCGAACGAGTTCGTGGTCCGCGCGGCCATGGCTCGCCGGTACTACACCGATCTCGTCGCGATGAACGCCGGCAAGTACGCGGAGGGCGGCACCATCCAGTTCATCCCCGGACTGATGGATTCGTTCAAGGCCACGCTGACCAGCGCGTTCGAGTTCGGGAAAAACGTCACCAAGAAGTTGGCCGACGAGGCGCAGAAGGGCGCTCAACAGCCGATCGGCGCCACGCCGAACGGGGCCAAAGTCAACTCCTACGATCCCTCCTCGTTCGGGTGGATCCGGGGCGGCAACATCAACGGCGGGTACACCTGGAATGGAATCCCGTTCCCCGGCGGTGTTGCCGGTGGCACGGAGGGCACCTGGAACCAACTCCTGAACGAGCTGGTGCCGAAGATTCCGGGAGGTATTGGCGGAGGCGGCAACTGGGGCTATGAGATGCGGAACATTGCCGGATCGGGCAATGCCTCATTCCACAGCTACGGCCTGGCGCTGGACATCAATGCTCCGCAGAACGGCCGGGGTCTGCCGGGCTACGGCCGGGCCGGCAACGGCGTCATCCCGGGTGAGCCGGCTCATGCCATCGCCGAGAAGCTCGGCATGGAGTGGGGCGGCGACTGGTCCTATACCGACCCGATGCACTTCGAGATCCATCTACCCCCGTCCGCCCTCGGTGCGGTGGTAGGGACGACCTCAGGGCCGGGAAACACCGGAATCATCGGTGGTCTGGTGCAGATCATCCGGAAGAAGTTGGGGCTGGACACGATCTCACCCGGCGGAGGCGGATCATCCGCCGATGCTCCGGCACCGGTCGCCGGTGGCAAGTGGGATCCGAATGTGGAACGCTGGCGGCCGACCGTCCTCGAAGCCCTCCGGCTGACGGGACAGGCCCCCGGATTCGCCGACTATGTTCTGAATCAGATTCGTTCGGAAAGTTCCGGAGATCCTAGGGCAATAAATTTGTGGGATTCTAATGCCCGCAAAGGAATTCCCTCGAAAGGGCTAATTCAGACCATTGATCCGACATTCCAGCATTACCGTCTGGATTCGCTGCCGAATGATGTCTACCATCCGTTGGCGAACATTGTTGCCGGTATCCGCTATGTCCTGGACCGGTACGGCAGCATTCCAAAGGGTATGCGGGGCGTGGCTTATGACAGCGGCGGCATTCTGAC
>Ga0247820_10000095_pt1 | contig 42424 bp, 37 predicted proteins | sample 13C_Glucose_Day1_2_FD_192480 | JGI IMG/M metagenome (GOLD analysis project Ga0247820, IMG submission 192480) | Soil microbial communities from agricultural site in Penn Yan, New York, United States - 13C_Glucose_Day14 | ecosystem: Environmental > Terrestrial > Soil > Agricultural land | place...
GTCACCGCCCTGAACCCGTACATCGGCTACGAAAACGCCACCCGTATCGCCCGCGTCGCCCTGGAAACCGGCCGCGGTGTACTGGAACTGGTGCGCGAAGAGAAGCTGCTGGACGAAGAGATGCTCAACGACATCCTGCGTCCGGAAAACATGATCGCTCCCCGTCTGGTTCCGCTGAAGGCGTAACCCAGACCGCTGCAAACAGTCTCACCAGGTCGAGGGACTAGACACCTCTCAACCTTTCAAGGGCCCGAGCGCACGCTCCGGGCCCTTTTTTTATGCCTGCCCTTCGAACCGGGCGCCATCCCTGTAGGAGCGGCCTTGTGCCGCGAAAGGGCCGCAAAGCGGCCCCGCCGATCTTTGCGTCAATGCTGAAATCCCGGGGCTGCCATGCAGCCCTTTCGCGGCACAAGGCCGCTCCTACAGTCTCGGGCGGCACACAACTTGCTCCATTATCCGCTCAGCCCAATGGGACGCCGAGCATGCTGCACAGCCACCTCACCACCCTCAACGCGGTTTCGCTGATCCTCCAGGTGTTCCAGGAGGCCGGCGTCGACTCGCGGCAGCTGCTCGCCGGCAGCGGCATAGGCCCGGCGGACTTGGGCCACGCCGATGCGCGCATCACCACCCAGCAGGAGCTGCAGGTGTGCGCCAACGCCGTGGCCAGACGCGAGGACATCGGCCTGGAACTGGGCCGACGGATGCATGTTTCGTGCTACGGGATGCTGGGTTACGCCCTGCTCTCCAGTGCCACTTTGGGTGACGCCCTGCGCCTGGCGCTGAGTTACCCGGCACTGCTGGGAACAGTCTTCCAGCTGCGCCTGGTGGACGACGGCCAGCGGATCTGGCTCTGTGCCAGCGATCATTACGACGCCCCCGGCCTTGCCGCTTTCAACGCCGAGTTCTGCCTGGTGTCGCTGAAAGTGATCTGCGATGACCTGCTCGGTCGTCCGTTGCCGCTGCTGGCGGCGCGCTTCGAACACTCGCGCCCCGGCTACCACACGCTCTACGACGGTGCATTCCAGTGCCCGCTCGGCTTCGAGGCCGGCGATAACGCCTTCGCCTTCGAGCGCCGCTGGCTGGACATGCCGCTGCCGCTGGCCGACCCGATCACCCACAAGGCCATGGGCGAACGCTGCCGGCGCCTGAACCTGGAGTTCACCGGACGCCAGGCCTGGCTCGGGCGCATTCGCCAGTTGCTGGTCCAACAGCTGGATGCCGCCCCCGGGCTGGAGGGCCTGGCACGGCAGATGAACTGCTCGTCGCGCACCTTGCGCCGGCACCTGCAGGCGCTGGGCAGCAGTTATCAACAGCTGCTCGACGAGTTGCGCTTCGAGCGGGCCAAGCAACTGCTGGCCGAAGACCAGATGCCGATCTATCGCATTGCCGAATCGCTGGGGTTCAGCGAGACGGCGAGTTTCAGGCATGCCTTCCAGCGTTGGAGCGGCGTGGCGCCCAGTCATTTCCGCGGGTAACTACGCCGGCCCTTTCGCGGGTAAACCCGCTCCCACAGGTACCGCGTCGGGCTCAAGATCAACGCCGCACCTGTGGGAGCGGGTTTACCCGCGAAAAGGCCGGAACAAGCAGCCTCGCACTTGGCCATATCAATCCCCTTTTGGCCGTTTGCATCGTTCTCCCTCCATTGGCCGCCCACCAGAATGGCCTCACGCCAGTCATAAACGGAGAACAACAAATGCTGACGGTCTATTCCGATGACCACCGCCTGCACCATGGCCGCTGCGAGCTGATCGACGGCCAGCTGATGCCCTGCTTTGAAATGCCCTCCCGCGCCGACCACGTCCTGGAGCAGGTGCAAAGGCGCAACCTCGGCCCTGTGCAAGGCCCCACCGATTTCGGCCGCGCTCCGCTGCAACGCATCCACAGCACCGACTACCTGAACTTCTTCGAAGGCGCCTGGGCCCGCTGGGCCGCACTCGGTCACGACGGCGACCTGCTGCCCTTCACCTGGCCGGCGCGCACCCTGCGCCAGGTCAAGCCCACCGGCCTGCACGGCGAACTCGGCTACTACAGCTTCGATGCCGGCGCGCCGATCACCGCCGGTACCTGGCAGGCCGCCTACAGCGCAGCGCAAGTGGCCCTGACCGCCCAGGCCGCGATCCAGCAAGGCGCCCACGCGGCCTTCGCCCTGTGCCGCCCGCCGGGACACCACGCCGCCGCCGAGGTGATGGGTGGCTACTGCTACCTGAACAACGCCGCCATCGCCGCCCAGGCCTTTCTCGACCAGGGCCGGCGCAAGGTGGCCATCCTCGATGTCGACTACCACCACGGCAACGGCACCCAGGACATCTTCTACACCCGCAACGATGTGTTCTTCGCCTCGATCCACGGCGACCCGCAGGACGAGTTCCCGTTCTTCCTGGGCTATGCCGACGAGGTCGGCGAAGGCGCGGGTGAAGGCTGCAACATCAATTACCCACTGCCCGCCGGCAGTGACTGGGCGGCCTGGAGCGCGGCACTGGAAGCCGCCTGCCAGCGCATCGCCACCTACGATGCGGATGTACTAGTGATCTCGCTCGGCGTCGACACCTTCAAGGACGACCCGATCTCCCAGTTCAAGCTCGACAGCCCGGACTACCTGGAGATGGGCAAGCGCATCGCCCTGCTGGGCAAGCCGACCTTGTTCGTGATGGAGGGCGGCTACGCTGTGGAGGAAATCGGCATCAACGCGGTCAATGTGCTGGAAGGCTTCCAGCGCGCCCAGCCAGGAGCCTGAACATGGTCCGACTCAAGCGTCTGCTCGCCCCGCTCATCACCGCCGGCCTGCTCGCCGGCGCGCTCCAGGCCCACGCCGACCAGCGCACCCTGCGGGTCTACAACTGGTTCGACTACATCACCCCGCAGACCCTCACCGACTTCCAGAAGGACAGCGGGGTGAAACTGGTCTACGACATCTTCGACACCAACGAGGCGCTGGAGGCCAAACTGCTGACCGGCAACTCCGGCTACGACGTGGTGGTGCCGTCCAATGTGTTCCTCGCCAAGCAGATCGAGGCCGGCGTGTTCCAGCCGCTCGATCGCACCAAGCTGCCCAACTGGCAACATCTGGACCCGGCGCTGATGAAGCTGATCGAGGCCAACGATCCCGGCAACAAGTTTGCCGTGCCCTACATGTACGGCACCGTGCTGATCGGCTTCAACCCGGACAAGGTCAAGGCCGTGCTCAGCGACAACGCTCCGGTGGACAGCTGGGACCTGATCTTCAAGCCGGAGAACATCGCCAAGCTCAAGCAATGCGGCGTGGCACTGCTCGACTCGCCGTCGGAGATCCTGCCGCTGGCCCTGTCGTACCTGGGCCTGGACCCCAACAGCGGCAAGCCGGCCGACTACCAGAAGGCCCAGGACCTGCTGCTGAAGATTCGCCCGCATGTCACCTACTTCCACTCCTCCAAGTACATGGCCGACATTGCCAACGGCGACATCTGCGTGGCGGTGGGCTATTCGGGCAGCTTCTCCCAGGCCGCCAACCGCGCCCACGAGGCGAAGAACGGCGTAGTGGTGGACATGCGCCTGCCCAGGGAAGGCGCACCGATCTGGTTCGACATGCTGGCAATCCCGAAGAATGCCGCCAACCCGGAGGATGCCCATGCCTTCATCAACTACCTGCTGCGGCCTGAGGTGATCGCGCCGATCAGCGATTTCGTCGGCTACCCGAACCCGAACAAGGATGCGACCGACAAGGTCAGCCCGGCGATCCGCAACAACCCGAACCTGTACCCGACGGCGGAGGCGATGGCCAAGCTGTATACCCTCAAGCCGTTGCCGCGGGATGCCGAACGGGCACGGACGCGGGCCTGGACCAAGATCAAGTCCGGTACCTGAGTCGACTGCTTCGCGGGTAAACCCGCTCCCACAGGTGTCGCACCATGCGAGGTACGGCATATACCCTGTGGGAGCGGGTTCACCCGCGAATAGGCCGCCAAGCCTTGCGCAGGCGCATCAACGCATCCGCGATCTGCGCCTCCGGCACCGCCGCAAACCCCAGCACCAGCCCCGCCCTTTTATCCACAGGCTCCTCGCTGTCCTCCAGCCAGTAGCTGCTCAGCGGATTGACCTCCACCCCCACCGCTTCCGCCCGAGCCACCAGGTCCTGTTCCTGCGCGAAGTTATCCACATCCACCTTCACATGAAGCCCCGCCGCCACCACCGGCATGGCCCCCAGCCCCGGCACATCCTGTGGCCAGCCAGCCTGGAGCACATTGCGCCGCGCCAGCGCAGCCCGGCGCATGCGGCGGACATGCCGCTGGAAATGCCCCTGGGCCATGAACTGCGCCATCACGCACTGGGTACCAACCTCCGAATGGCGCACCGCCAGCGCCCGGCATTGACTGAACGCCTGCACCAGACGCCCAGGGAGCACCAGGTATCCCAGGCGCAGGGCCGGCAGGGCGATCTTGCCAAAGGTCCCCACGTACAGCACGCGCCCTTGGCGGTCCAGCGCGGCCAGTGGCGCCAGCGGCGCACCGCTGTAACGGTACTCGCCGTCGTAGTCGTCCTCGAGGATCCAGCCATCCTGGCGCTCGGCCCAGGCCAGCAACGACAGGCGACGAGCCAGGCTCATGGTGATACCCGTGGGGTACTGGTGGGCAGGCGTCACGTAGGCCAGCCGGCACTCGGGCATCTCGGCCAGTCTCGCGCAGTCCATGCCCTCGGCATCCACCGGCACACCCCTGAGCGTCGCCCCGGCCATCGCGAACGCATGCCCGGCAGCCCGGTACCCCGGGTTTTCCACAGCCACGCCATCGCCAGGCTGCAACAGCAGCTGTGCACAAAGGCTGATGGCCTCCTGCGCGCCACTGGTGATCACAATTTGTTCAGCCGCGCAGTAAAGCCCCCGCGAGCGTCGCAGGTAGGTGGCAATCAACTCGCGCAGCTGCCACTCACCCGCCGGGTCGCCATAACCCAGCATCGCCGGGTCGGGATTTCGCCAGAAACCCGCTTGCAGCTTGGCCCACACCTCGAACGGGAACAGGTCGAACGCCGGCACACCCACGCGAAAAGCCCTGGGTGCCCCGCCCCTGGGCAGCGGCAAATGATGATTTTTCAGACGTTGCAGGGGCTCGCTGATGACAGCCTGACTGGATAAATCCTCAGTATCCGCAGTGCGAAATGTGGATAAGTCTGTTGATAAACCCAGGGATAACCCTGTTGATAATTGTGTGGATAGTTTCGGTAGCTGGCTCACATAGGTGCCATCGCCGACCCGGCTCTCGATGAAGCCTTCGGCATACAGCTGGTCGTAGGCCCGCACCACGCTGTTTCGCGACAGCGTCAGCATCGCCGCCAGGTCGCGGGTGGCCGGCAACCGCGTGCCGCTGCCCAAACGCCCATCCAGAACCCTGGCGCGCAAGGCATGGTAGAGCTGCTGGCTCAGCCCGCGGCGGCGGTCCAGGACGATACCCGTGGGGTCGAAAGGCAGAGGATGGCAACGTTCGATCATGGCATTGGACCTATGAAAACAGCCGTGAATGGCTCTTACCCAGAGCCAATAGCCTGCCTAGCATGGAGCCATTCAACAAGGACATCCAGCATGTACAACAACAAGCCCCACCAGGAACACGACCTCGACCGCCTGCACCGGCACATGCTGCAAACCCGCCTGGCGCTGCTGGTCAGCCAGGGTGAACAGGGCCTGCTGGCCACCCACCTGCCGGTACTGGTCGAGACCGGCGAAGGCGAGTTCGGCACGGTCTACGCCCACCTCGCTCGGGCCAACCGCCAGTGGCAGGACCTGGAGCAAGGGGGCGAGGCGCTGCTGGTGTTTCCCGGTGCCGATGCCTACGTCAGCCCGAGCTACTACCCGAGCAAGGCGGACAACCCCAAGGTGGTGCCGACCTGGAACTACCTGGCTGTGCACGCCTACGGCCCGGTCGAAGTTATCCACAACGCCCAGTCGTTGCTGGGCATCGTCACCCGCCTCACCGAACGCCATGAACAACACCGCAACGAACCCTGGAAAGTGTCTGACGCCCCCAGCGACTACCTCGACGGCATGCTCCGCGCCATCGTCGGCATCCGCCTGCCCATCAGCCGCCTGCAAGGTGCGCGCAAGCTGAGCCAGAACCGCTCGGCGCAGGACATTGCCGGCGTGTGCGAAGGCCTCGGCGCCAGCAATGACCACTTGGACAACCAACTCGCCGCGCACATGCGCGATCTCTGAAGGAAAAGCCCATGAGCCACGTTACCCTGCGCCCGGTCGGCGCCCACGATCACGCCGCCTGGCGCTCCCTGTGGCAGGCCTACCTGCGCTTCTACCAGACCGAACTGGCCGACGAGATCTACGTCAGCTCCTGGCAACGCCTGCTCGACCCCAACGAGCCCACCCATTCGACCCTGGCCTGGGTCGACGGCAAGGCAGTGGGCCTGGTCAACTTCATCTACCATCGCACCAACTGGAGCATCCAGAATTCCTGCTACCTGCAGGACCTCTACGTGGACAGCGAGCAACGCGGTCTGGGTATTGGCCGCCAGTTGATCGAGCATGTCTACGCGACGGCCAAGGCCGCCGACTGCACGAAGGTGCACTGGCTGACCCATGAGACCAACGCCACCGCCATCAGCCTGTACGAACAGGTCGCCGAGCGGCCAGGCTTCATTCAATTTCGCAAAGCACTGTAGGCCGAACATGAACGACGCATTGAACTGGAAGCCCGCCGGCACACCCAAGGCCGACCCTATGGAAGGCCGTTTCATCCGCCTGGAAAAGCTCGATCCGGCCCGCCATGGCGACGACCTCTGGGAAGTACTGCAAGGTCCGGGTTCGGACCCGGTGCTGTGGGACTACCTGCCCTACGGCCCATTTGCCGAGCGCGCCGGCTTCGACCACTGGCTGCAAGGCAACGCCGCCAGCCGCGATCCGCTGTTCTACAGCGTGATCGACCGCGCCAGCGGCCAGGTTCAAGGCATCCTGAGCTACATGTCGATCGTCCCGGAACAGGGCCGCTTCGAGATCGGCCACATCGCCTTCGGCGCCGCCATGCAACGCACGCCGAAAGGCACCGAGGCGGTGTACCTGCTGGGCAAGCTGGGCTTCGAGCTGGGCAACCGCCGTCTGGAATGGAAGTGCAACGACGCCAATGCCCGCTCCAAACGCGCGGCGGAGCGCTTCGGCTTCGTCTTCGAAGGTGTGTTCCGTCAGCACATGGTGGTCAAGGACCGCAACCGGGATACGGCGTGGTATTCGATTACCGACGGCGAATGGCCGGCGGTGGCGGCGGGGTTCGAGCGATGGTTGAGTGTGGATAACCAGCAACCTGAAGGTCAGGCGAGGACGCTGGAGGCCTGTCGCCAGGGCTGACCTTATCGCGGGGCAAGCCCGCTCCCACGCTGGAACTCTGTTACCTGCGCGACAGCGTAGCCTGAAGGGCTGGGCGATCTCCCACGGTAATGCGTGGGAGCAGACTTGCCCCCAAGGTCCTCATCTGATCTGACGATGACGCCTGACGACGCCCATCTGCAGCCCGAACGGCTTGAAGACCGCATTCAGCGATTTGAGCGTGGGGTTGCCCTCCCCCTGTTCGATCTGGATCAACGTGCGAACCGAAACCTTGCACATCCGCGCAAACTGGGTCTGCTGCATCTTCGCCACTTCCGTACGCAAGCGCCTGACCGCTGCGCCCAGCTCCAGGCTGCCGTCGGCGATTCCCTCACGCACACCGTCAATCAACAACCCGCGGGCATCGATGGATACCGTCATGCCAACCCCCACTCGGCCATCCGCCGCTCAAGCTTGCCCAGCGCAATCGCCGGGTGATTCATGACTCGGCTTGCCAACCCCAGTCCGCTCAGGATATCGGGCAATGCCAGCAACTGGCGGGCATCCTCGCGCAAACGCTGGTACGCCTGCTCCGGGTCAATGACCGAGGCCAGGGCGTCGCACACCGCCATCCAGTCGATTTCACCAGCCCGCTCGATCGGCACTGGCCATTTGGTTGTCCGGGTTACCCCCTCCTGATCCATCACCATCGGCGCAAGGTCATAGATTGGCGCCAGGCGCACCGTATCGCGGGTGCGGATGATGGCGGTATTGCGTCCATGGTTGTCGGAGTTGCCCAGGATCTTGTTGATCAGGTCGCGGCGCAGGTAGTCCGCAATCAGCCCAGGCACCTGATCCGACTGCCCAGCCTCATGCCATAGGGCGACAAGGGTATCGATCACTTCCAGGTGACCCATACGGCTGCCGGGCTCGGTCACGCCGCACAACGAGTAGACCGACTCCACCGCAAGGCGCTGCACCCCCCCTGCGGACACCTTACGATCGAAGCGCGCCATCCAGAGGCTGGGCTTGCGGCCCTCCTCCAACGCCATATGTTCACTGGCGACCGTATCAATACCTAAACGCTGCAAGGCTTTGTAGTAGAGGTGCTCGGCTCGCAGAATCTCCTGGTCATCGACCAGTGCCTGGTTTCTGGCAAATTTGATGAACCAGTGACGGCGAGCGTGTTCGTCGGCAAGCACGGCATCCGGGTACAACTGCCCGCTTTCGTCCTCGGTCATCAACAGCTTCGGCGCTTCTCCGCCAGCACCGGTCGCACCGCCAATGGCCGCTCCCTGCTCATAGGCGTACTCGAGAAAGCGCTGATCCCGGGAAACGACATCCTCGCGGGTAAAACCGATGGGGCTTGCCAGATCCAGTTGCTCGAAGGACTCCTTGATGCGCAGGTTGCCGATCGGCGCAGGGGTGGAGCGCCCAAGCAGAAACAGGTCCTCTCCCATGCCGGCCGGCTTCTCGCGGCCAATATGCTTGAGCAGGAAACGCTTGGCGGCACCAGCAGGCGCGATGTCGTAAAGGAATGCAGGGGCGTGGGGCAGGCGATGGTTGCCAAAATCCACCGGCAGCATTGCACTCGCCGCCCGGCAGAACAGGCTGTCATAGCCATCCGGATTCGCCCTGACGTAATCGGACAGATAGCCAAACTCGCAAGGGCTGGCGAGGCTGTGCTCCGGCTGTGCGAAGGCCATCGCCAGAGCGTCCTGCCACTTGCCGTCGTCATGGAGCTGGAGCGTAAGTCTGTGCATGGGCCGCCTGTGATTGACTGCATGTGAAGGGGTCAACCATTCCTTCGATATGCAGCATAGTGCAGATTTTTACAAAGGTTCAACAAATAATCTGCATCAAAATACATAAGCTTTAAAGCCTCCATGTCTTGTTCTGCAAAATAGTGCAGATGGAATGACAAAAAAAGGGGAGCATTCGCTCCCCAGAGGTTAACCGCTTGCAGATGAAGGCTTCTGTCAGCCTTCGATCTCGATCAGGATCTCGCCCGGGGTTACCCGGTCGCCCTTGGCCACGTGGATGGCCACGACCTTGCCGGCGATGGCCGCCTGGACTTCGGTCTCCATCTTCATCGCCTCGGTGATCAGCACTGCCTGGCCGGCCTTGACCACATCGCCTTCCTTGACCAGCACATCGACGATGTTGCCCGGCATGGTGGTGCTGACATGGCCCGGTTCGCTGGCCTGCTTGCGCTTGCTGCCGCCACCGCCGACGAAGTCGTTGAGCGGCTCGAACACCACTTCTTCCGGCATGCCGTCGATGGACAGGTAGAAGTGGCGCTTGCCTTCGGCCTTGACGCCCACGCCGGTGATGTCGACGCGGTAGGTCTCGCCGTGCACGTCGATGACGAACTCGGTCGGTACGCCCTCACCGCCCACCGAGCCCACCGCGCCGGCTTCCGGAATCGGCAGCAGGGCTTCGGGCTTGAGGGTGCCGGCTTCGCGCTCCTCGAGGAACTTGCGGCCAATGTCGGGGAACATGGCGAAAGTCAGCACGTCTTCCTCGGAGTGCGCCAGGCTGCCGATATCGGCACGCAGCTTGGCCATCTCCGGCTTGAGCAGATCGGCCGGGCGCACGTCGATCACTTCCTCGCTGCCGATGGCCTGGCGGCGCAGCTGCTCGTTGACCACGCCCGGAGCCTTGCCGTAACCGCCCTGCAGGTACAGCTTCACTTCGTTGGTAATGGTCTTGTAGCGCTCGCCGGCCAGCACGTTGAAGAACGCCTGGGTGCCGACGATCTGCGAGGTCGGGGTCACCAGCGGCGGGAAGCCGAGGTCTTCACGCACCCGCGGGATCTCCGCCAGCACTTCGTTCATGCGGTTGAGCGCGCCCTGCTCCTTGAGCTGGTTGGCCAGGTTGGAAATCATCCCGCCCGGCACCTGGTTGACCTGCACGCGGGTGTCCACGGCGGTGAACTCGCTCTCGAACTGGTGGTACTTCTTGCGCACGGCGTAGAAATACAGGCCGATCTCCTGCAGCAGCTCCAGGTCCAGGCCGGTGTCGAACTCGCTGCCCTTGAGCGCGGCGACCATCGATTCGGTACCCGGGTGGCTGGTGCCCCAGGCGAAGCTGGAAATCGCGGTGTCGATATGGTCGGCGCCGTTTTCCACCGCCTTGAGCTGGCACATCGCGGCCAGGCCGGCGGTGTCGTGGGAGTGGATGAACACCGGCAGCGACTGCTCGGCCTTCAGCGCCTTGACCAGCTCGCCGGTGGCGAACGGGGTCAGCAGGCCGGCCATGTCCTTGATCGCCACCGAGTCGCAGCCCATGGCTTCCATCTGCTTGGCCTGCTGCACGAAGGCATCGATGGTGTGCACGGGGCTGGTGGTGTAGGCGATGGTGCCCTGGGCGTGCTTGCCGGCGGCCTTCACCGCCTCGATGGCCACGCGCAGGTTACGCACGTCGTTCATGGCGTCGAAGATGCGGAACACGTCGATGCCGTTGACCGCCGCCTTGGCGACGAAGGCCTTGACCACGTCGTCGCTGTAGTGGCGGTAGCCCAGCAGGTTCTGGCCGCGCAGGAGCATCTGCAGGCGGGTGTTGGGCAATGCGGCGCGCAGCTTGCGCAGGCGCTCCCACGGGTCTTCCTTGAGGAAGCGCACGCAGGCGTCGAAGGTGGCGCCGCCCCAGACTTCCAGCGACCAGTAGCCGACCTTGTCGAGCTTGTCGCAGATCGGCAGCATGTCTTCGGTGCGCATGCGGGTAGCCAGCAGGGACTGGTGGGCGTCGCGCAGGATCGTGTCGGTAACAAAGATTTTCTTGGACATTGTTCGGTTCCTCACAGGCCTGCGTGCGCGGCGATGGCGGCGGCGATGGCCAGGGCCAGCTCTTCGGGTTTGCGCTTGATCGAGTAGTTGGTCAGTTCAGGGTGGCTTTCGACGAAGCTGGTGTTGAACTGCCCGCTGCGGAATTCCGGGTTGCGCAGGATTTCCTGGTAATACGCGGCGGTGGTCTTCACCCCCTGCACGCGCATGTCGTCCAGGGCTCGCAGGCCGCGGTCCATGGCTTCTTCCCAGGTCAGTGCCCAGACCACCAGTTTCAGGCACATGGAGTCGTAGAACGGCGGGATGGTGTAGCCGGTATAGATCGCCGTGTCAGTGCGCACGCCGGGGCCGCCGGGAGCGTAGTAGCGGGTGATCTTGCCGAAGCTGGGCAGGAAGTTGTTCTTCGGATCTTCGGCGTTGATGCGGAACTGCAACGCGAAGCCGCGGTGCTGGATGTCTTCCTGCTTGATCGACAGCGGCAGGCCGGAGGCGATGCGAATCTGCTCGCGGACGATGTCGATGCCGGTGATTTCCTCGGTGATGGTGTGTTCCACCTGCACCCGCGTGTTCATTTCCATGAAGTACACCTCGCCATCGGCGAGCAGGAACTCCACGGTACCGGCGTTCTCGTAGTCCACCGCCTTGGCTGCGCGCACCGCCAGGTCGCCGATATAGGCGCGCTGCTCGGGGGTGAGCTGCGGGCTCGGAGCAATCTCGATGAGCTTCTGGTTGCGGCGCTGGATCGAGCAATCGCGCTCGAACAGGTGCACCACGTTGCCGAAGCTGTCACCGAGGATCTGCGCCTCGATGTGCTTGGGGTTGACGATGCATTTTTCCAGGAACACTTCCGCCGAGCCGAAGGCCTTGGTGGCCTCGGAGATGACACGGGGGAAGTTCTGCTCCAGCTCTTCACGGCTGTTGCAGCGGCGGATGCCACGCCCGCCGCCACCGGAGGTGGCCTTGAGCATCACCGGGTAACCGATGCGGTCACCCTCGCGCAGGGCTTCATGGATATCGGCGACGTTGCCTTCGGTGCCGGGGGTGACCGGGACACCGGCCGCGATCATGGTGCGGCGCGCTTCGGTCTTGTCGCCCATGCGGCGAATGACATCAGCGGACGGGCCGATGAACTTGATTCCACGTTCGGCGCAGATTTCTGCCAGTTCGGCGTTTTCCGACAGGAAACCGTAGCCTGGATGCAGGGCATCGCAGCCGGTCTCGACAGCAAGGTTCACCAGCTTGCGCGGGTTCAGGTAGCCGGCCAGGGGCTCGGCACCGATGCTGTAGGCCTCGTCGGCGCGCTTGACGTGCAGGGCGTGACGGTCGGCGTCGGCATAGATCGCGACGGAGCGAATGCCCATCTCGGCGCAGGCACGCACGATCCGAACTGCGATCTCACCCCGGTTGGCGATCAGGATTTTTGTTATCACTGGAGTCTTCCCAAAGCCGTAGGAACAGACGATCCGGTTTTACCGGTCGGCGCGTGACCAGACGTCGCTGGCCAGTCGCATATTCACCCTAGCGCTGAAGATCGATAAACAAAAATCAATATTTGTTAGGGGCAGTATTAGCAAAAGCTTATAGTGAGGTAACAAGGTTTTGCCGGAGCCCCGGAAAAAATGCGTAAGTCCTTGATGCGTATGACTTTACGTCAACTGCAGGTGTTCAACGAGGTGTGTGATCTGCGCTCCTACAGCCGGGCGGCCGAGGAGATGGCGCTGACGCAACCCGCCGTTAGTCTACAGATCCGCCAACTCGAGGAGCTGGTCGGCCAGCCGCTGTTCGAGTACGTCGGCAAGAAGCTCTACCTGACCGAGGCGGCCGAGGCGCTGCAACGCGCCAGCCGGGATATCTTCGGGCGCCTGGAGAACCTCGACATGCAGCTGTCGGACCTGCAGGGCTCATTGCAGGGGCAGCTGAAACTGGCGATCGAGTCCAGCGCCAAGTACTTCGTGCCACACCTGTTCGCCGCCTTCAAGCAGCGCCACCCGGAGGTCAACCTCACCCTCACGGTGGTCAACCGGGCCCAGGCGATCCGGCGCCTTTCGGACAACCGCGACGACCTGACCATCATGTCCATGGTGCCCCAGGACATGGGTCTGGAATTCCTGCCCTTCCTCAACAACCCGATCATCGCCGTGGCACCGCCGGACCACCCGCTGTGCAAGCTGGAGCAACTGCGCCTGCAGGACCTCGAACCTCATACCCTGCTGGTTCGCGAGCAGGGCTCGGGCACGCGCAAGGCCTGCGAGGAGTTCTTCAAGGACAAGCGCGTGCACTTCACCCAGACCCTCGAGGTAGCCTCAACCGATGCCCAGCGCGAATGCGTGGTGGCCGGCCTGGGCATCGCCCTGCTGACCCGCCACGCAGTCAATTTGGAGCTGGCCACCGGCGTGCTCAGGGAACTGCCGGTGGAGGAGTTGCCGCTGTACCGCAGCTGGTGCCTGGTGCAATCCAAAAGCAAGCGCCAGTCGCCGGTCGCCTTGGCGTTCCAGGCGTTCATCCGCGGCGAACGTGCGCAAATCAGTGGGCTTGTTGAGCGTTTCTCGGGGAAGTTGCCGCCGATACCTGCCACACCGTGATGTCCTGCAGGTCGGGGTAGTCGGCCAGTTCGCGCAGCAGCTGGCGCTGGTCGCAGTAGCTTTCGATCGCGCGACGGAACTCCATGCGGCGCTGATCCTTTTCCTGTTGCTTGCGAGCCTTGGCGTTGGGTTGGTACACACCTGCGTGATCATGTGCCATTGCCTGTCTCCCAGATAGGATGCGGGAGTTTCAGACTGGCCTTGGCGGTTTACGGTTTGGCGGAGGAATGGTGACGAAATGATGAAATCTGCGTGGGAGCGGGCTTGCCCCGCGATTGCAATCGCGGGGCAAGCCCGCTCCCACGGAACCTCTGCATTGCTCAGTCGTCGGTGGCCTTGATCGACTTCGGCGACAAACGCAGGCTGCGCAAGCTGCGCTTCACGCTCTTGAGGTGGTTGACCAGGCTTGGCCCACGGGCCATGGCCACGCCCATGGCCAGCACGTCGATCACCACCAGGTGGGCGATACGCGAGGTCAGCGGGGTGTAGATCTCGGTGTCTTCATGCACGTCGATGGCCAGGTTGACCGTCGACAATTCGGCGAGCGGCGTCTGGCTCGGGCACAGGGTGATCAGGTTGGCGCCGCTTTCACGCACCAGGTTGGCGGTGATCAGCAGGTCCTTGGAACGCCCCGACTGCGAAATGCACACCGCCACATCGCCCGGCTTCAGGGTGACCGCTGACATCGCCTGCATGTGCGGGTCGGAATAGGCCGCGGCGCTGAGCAGCAGGCGGAAGAACTTGTGCTGGGCATCGGCCGCGACCGCGCCGGAAGCGCCAAAGCCGTAGAACTCCACGCGCTGGGCCTGGGCCATGGCGGTCACCGCCTGCTGCAGCGCTTGCGGGTCGAGGTGCTCGCGCACTTCCATCAGCGTGTGCAGGGTGGTGTCGAAGATCTTCAGGCTGTAGTCGGCGACCGAGTCGTCTTCATGGATGGCAAACTGGCCGAAACTGGCGCCGGCGGCCAGGCTCTGCGCCAGCTTGAGCTTGAGGTCCTGGAAGCCCGAACAGCCTATCGCCCGGCAGAAGCGCACGATGGTTGGCTCGCTGATCCCCACGCTGTGCGCCAGGTCGGCCATCGAGCTGTGCATGACGGCAGCCGGATCGAGCAGCACATGGTCGGCCACTTTGAGTTCCGATTTACGCAGCAGGTGCCGCGATTGGTCGATATGTTGCAACAGATTCACGGGCTGGACTCGGTTATGATCGGCGTGCCGGGATGTAGCTTTCTTGTAGTTATACTACATGCTTGCCAACCCGCCCAGCTAAACGAACGTGGAGAGTGGTGGTTTGACGATTCCTTGCGACATCCTGGTCTTCGGCGGCACGGGCGACCTGGCCCTGCACAAACTGCTCCCGGCGCTCTACCACCTGTATCGCGAGGCCCGCCTGCACAACGCCGTGCGAATCATTGCCCTGGCCCGGCGCAACCTTTCGCGCAACGACTACCTCAAGCTCGCCGAACGCCACTGCCGGGCGCAGATCGCCCGCCAGGACTTCGACGAGGACGTCTGGCAGCGCTTCTGCGCACGCCTGGACTATTTCCCCATGGACGCCGCGCAAAGCGCCGACTTCGGTCGCCTGGCCCGCTACCTGGGCGAACCTGGCGGGTTGACCCGGATCTTCTACCTGGCCACCGCGCCCAAGCTGTTCGTGCCCATCGCCAACCACCTGCGCATCGCCGGCCTTGCCGACAGCGAGGCGCGCATCGTGCTGGAGAAGCCCATCGGTCACTCGCTGGAGTCGGCCACCGCGATCAACGAGGCCATCGGTGCGGTGTTCAGCGAACCGCAGGTGTTCCGCATCGACCACTACCTGGGCAAGGAAACCGTGCAGAACCTCATGGCGCTGCGCTTTGCCAATGCCCTGCTGGAGCCGGTGTGGCGCAACGGCCAGGTCGACCATGTGCAGATCAGCGTCTGCGAGACCCTTGGCGTGGAAAACCGCGGCGCCTACTACGACCGTGCCGGCGCCACCCGCGACATGCTGCAGAACCACCTGCTGCAATTGCTCTGCCTGGTGGCCATGGAGCCGCCGGCGCAGTTCGAGGCCGAGGCGGTGCGCGACGAAAAGGTGAAGATCCTCCGCGCGCTCAAGCCCATCACCGGCCAGGACGTGCAGGACAAGACCGTGCGCGGCCAGTACGGCGCCGGCAAGATCGGCGGCCAGGAAGTACCGGCCTACTACTTCGAGAAGGACGTGGACAACGACAGCGACACCGAGACCTTCGTCGCGGTGCAGGCGCACATCGACAACTGGCGCTGGGCCGGCGTGCCCTTCTACCTGCGCACCGGCAAGCGCATGGCGCGGCGCTCGTCGCAGATCGTCATCCAGTTCAAGCCGGTGCCCCACGAGCTGTTCAGCGGCGGTCAGGTCAACCAGCTGCTGATCCAGCTACAGCCGGACGAGCACATCAGCCTGCGCATGATGACCAAGAGCCCGGGCAAGGGCATGCGCCTGGCACCGGTCGAACTGGACCTGAACCTCGCCCAGGCCTTCGCCCAGACCCGCCGCTGGGACGCCTACGAGCGGCTGCTGCTGGATGTGCTGGAAGGCGACTCGACACTGTTCATGCGCCGCGACGAGGTCGAGGCCGCCTGGGCCTGGATCGACCCGATCCTGCAGGGCTGGGAGGAGCACTTCCAGGCGCCACGTCCCTACCCCGCCGGCAGCAATGGCCCGGAACAGGCCAACAGCCTGTTGGCCCGCCAAGGCCAGGCCTGGCACCTGTAGGAGCGGCCTCGTGCCGCGAAACGGCTGCAAAGCAGCCCCGGCAACTCCAAGCCGGGCGCCTATTATCAACGCCTTGAAAAGGCCGACCTTCAGCGCAACAGGTCGGCCGTCGAGCGATCAAGCAGCGCGCGGAACGAGGTCGCATCCACCGGCCGGCTGATCAGGTAGCCCTGCACCTCGTCACAGCCATGCTCGCGCAGGAACTGAAGCTGCTCGCGGGTTTCCACCCCTTCGGCCACTACCTTCAGTCGCAGGCTCTTGGCCATGGCGATGATCGCCCGGGTGATGGCCGCGTCCTGAGTCCCTTCGAGCAGGCCGCGAATGAACGCCTGGTCAATCTTCACGTAGTCGACCGGGAACCGTTTGAGGTAGCTCAGCGACGAGTAGCCGGTGCCGAAATCGTCGATGGCCAGCTTCACCCCCAGCGCGTGCAGCTGTTCGAAGGTGGTGATGATGTGCTCGACGCTGTCCAGCAACTGGCTTTCGGTCAGCTCCAACTCCAGCAGGTGCGGCGCCAGGCCTGACTCCTGCAGGACCTGGCGCACCAGGCTGACCAGCTTGCCTTGGCGCAGCTGGTACACCGACAGGTTGACCGAAACGCGTACCTCCAGGCCCTGGCGCAACCATTCGCACGCCTGCCAGCAGGCCTGGCGCAGCACGAACTCACCCATGGGCGCGATCAGCCCGGTCTCTTCGGCCAGGCCGATGAACTCACTGGGCGGCACCATGCCCCACTCGGGGTGCTGCCAGCGCACAAGCGCCTCGGCCGCGTGCAACTGGCCGGTGCGCAGGCACAGCTTGGGCTGGTAGTAGACGAGCAACTGGCGCTCGTCGATGGCCTTGCGCAGCTGGTTCTCCAGTTGCAGGCGCTCCAGGGTGCTGGCGCGCAAGCTCTCGGTGTAGAACTGGAAGCTGTCGCCGCCCAGATGCTTGGCATGCTGCTTGGCCATGTCGGCCTGGCTGACCAGGGCATTGAGGTCCTGGGTGGCGTCGGACAACAGGCTGATACCTACCGAGGCGCTGATCACCACCTCGTGCCCACCGACGCGCTGGGGTACGCGCAGCTTGTCGAGCAGCCGGGTGGTGACGCGCACCAGGCTCGACAGGTTGGTGTAGCCGTCGAACAGCACGGCGAATTCGTCGCCGGACAGGCGCGCCACGGTGTCGGCCTCCGGCACCGCGTTGGCCAGGCGCTGGGCCATCTTCTTGAGCAGCTGGTCCGCCAGTTCATGGCCCAGGCTCTCGTTGAGCAGCTTGAAACGGTCCAGGTCCACATGCAGCAGCGCCAGGCTGCGGCCGTTCAGGCGCATGCGCTGCGCCGCCTCGTGCAGGCGCAGGCGGAACAGCGCGCGATTGGCCAGCCCGGTGAGGTCGTCGTAATGCGCCAGGTAGCGCAGGCGCTCCTCGGATTCGCGGCGTGCGGACAGGTCGGTGAAGAAGCCGACGATGTTGACGATCCGTCCCCGAGGGTCATTCACGCTGTTCAGTTGCAGCCACTGCGGGTAGAGCTCGCCGTTCTTGCGCGCCTCGACCAGCTCGCCCTGCCAGCGGCCCTGCTGCTCCAACGCCTGGTCGATAGCCTGGCTGTGGCGCCGGGCATCGCGGCTGCAGGGCAGTTCCAGGGCATTGCGGGCGATCAGCTCGGCCCGGCCGTAGCCGGTGACATCGCAGAAGGCCTGGTTCACCGCCAGCAACTGGAAGTCCGCGTCGAGAATGGCGATCCCTTCGCTGGCCGCCTCGAACACCGTCGCGGCCAAGCGCTGCTGCTCTTCCTGTTCCTTCTGCGCGGTGATGTCGCGGCGGGTGCCGAGCATGCGCAGGACCTTGCCCTGGTCATCGGACTCCACCGCCCGCCCACGGTCCTCGATCCAGCACCAGTGCCCCTGGGCGTGGCGTACCCGGTACTCGACCCGGTAGTCCTCGGTGCGCCCCTTGAGGTGCTCGACCAGCGTGCGCCGCAGCACAGGCAGATCATCAGGATGCAGCCGTGGCTTGAGGTCGGCGCGCACCGAGCGCACCTGCTCCGGATCCAGGCCAAATAAAGTGTGCAACTGGGTGTGGTGGACCTCGTCGGTTTCCAGGTTCCAGTCCCACAGCCCGAGTTCGCTGGCTTGCAAGGCCAGGGCCAGGCGCTGCTCGCTCTTGCTCAGGGCCTGGTTGGCCAGGTCCAGCTCATGACTGCGTTGGGCCACCCGCTGCTCGAGGCCGGCATGGGCCTTGCGCAGGTCGTCCTCGGCCCGGCGTCGTTGGGCGATCTCGGCGCTGAGCTGACGGTTGAGCCCTTCGCCATGGCGCTGGGCGTTCTGCAGGTGCTCGATCAGCGCCTGGTTCTGGAAGCGGCGCAGCAGGCCGCGCTCGATCAGGCGATTGACCTGCCAGGCCACCACCATCAGCGCCACCAGCAGGATCAGCCCCAGCCAGCCCCAGCCGCGCTGGTGCCCGGCGTCATAGACGAACAGAAACGCGATCGGCGGCAGCAGGCACGGCAGGGCGAAGCTGAGAAACGCCGGCAGGCTCACCGCGTAGGCGACACTGGCGGACAACGCCGCCGCGCCGAGCAGGCCGAAGACCCAGGCCTGCTGCACGAAGTTGTCCGCCGGCGCCAGGGCGATTACCGCGCTGGCCAAGGTCAGGCCGCTGAACGCCGAGCCGAGCAGGAACATGCGCCGCCAGGTCGGCTTGGCCTGGCGCGCCGGCGTCGCCGCGTCGAAGGCCGCCACCTGGATCACCCGCAGCGCCACCAGCGCCAGCAACCAGGCCAGCCACACCCCGACCAGCAGATAGCGCGCAGGGCTCCACAGCAGCCAGGCGCAGAGCAGGCCGTTGAGCAGCATGAACAAGGTGGGCAACAACGAGCCCTGGTACAGCAGGCGAGTACGCTCGATCGACAGCTGGGTGGCGAATTGCCTGCGAACGCTCCTTGTCGTCTCCGGCGATGCTCCGATCGCCCCGCAATCCTGGGTCATATTGGCTGGTTTCTTTTGTGTTCTTGTTATGGCTGACCGCAAATGTGCAGGGAGCATACACAAGCACCGCGTCGGACCAAACTGCTCTGCGTCATGATTTCGAAAATGTCTGCTGCGTCCAGGTCTGACCGCTCAACCACGGGTGCCGGGCAAGACCACCGATGAACGGTCGAGCGTCCGCCCGGCGATTTGCACCCGGGGCGTTTGCCCCTGCCTTCGCGCGGCCATAGAATGCCCGGATGCATAATGACGACCTCTCCCTCCTGCTGAACTCCCTCAACGACGCTCAACGCCAGGCCGTGGCGGCCTCGGTGGGGCGCCAACTGGTTCTGGCCGGCGCCGGCTCGGGCAAGACCCGCGTGCTGGTGCACCGCATCGCCTGGCTGATCCAGGTCGAGCAGGCCTCGCCGCACTCGATCCTGTCGGTGACCTTCACCAACAAGGCCGCGGCGGAAATGCGCCAGCGGATCGAGCAACTGCTGGGCATCAACCCGGCCGGCATGTGGGTCGGCACCTTCCACGGCCTGGCCCACCGCCTGCTGCGGGCGCACTGGCAGGAGGCGGGGCTGGCGCAGAACTTCCAGATCCTCGACAGCGACGACCAGCAGCGCCTGATCAAGCGGGTGATCCGCGAGATGGGCCTGGACGAGCAGAAATGGCCGGCGCGCCAGGTCCAGTGGTTCATCAACGGGCAGAAGGACGAAGGCCTGCGCCCACGCCATATCCAGGCCAGCGGCGACCTGTTCCTGGCCACCATGCGCGACATCTATATCGCCTACGAGCAGGCCTGCGACCGCGCCGGGGTCATCGACTTCTCCGAGCTGCTGCTGCGCGCCCTCGATCTGTGGCGCGACCACCCGGACCTGCTCAGGCACTACCAGCGCCGCTTCCGCCACCTGCTGGTGGACGAGTTCCAGGACACCAACGCCGTGCAGTACGCCTGGTTGCGCCTGCTGGCCTCCGGTGGCGACAGCCTGATGGCGGTGGGCGACGACGACCAGTCGATCTACGGCTGGCGCGGCGCCAAGATCGAGAACATCCACCAGTACACCGCCGACTTCCCGGACGCCGAGCTGATCCGCCTGGAGCAGAACTACCGCTCCACCGGCGGCATCCTCAAGGCCGCCAACGCCCTGATCGCCAACAACAGCGGGCGCCTGGGCAAGGAACTGTGGACCGACATGGGCGAGGGCGAGCCGCTGACGCTCTACGCCGCGTACAACGAGCACGACGAAGCGCGCTATGTGGTCGAGACCATCGAAAGCCTGGTCAAGCAGGGCAACGCGCGCAGCGAGATCGCCATCCTGTACCGCTCCAACGCCCAGTCGCGGGTGCTGGAAGAGGCCCTGCTGCGCGAACGCATCCCGTACCGCATCTATGGCGGCCAGCGCTTCTTCGAGCGCGCCGAGATCAAGAACGCCATGGCCTACCTGCGCCTGCTCGAAGGCCGCGGCAATGACGCGGCGCTGGAGCGGGTGATCAACGTGCCGCCACGGGGCATCGGCGAAAAGACCGTCGAGGCCATCCGCGACCACGCCCGCCACAGCCAGCTGTCGATGTGGGAAGCCATGTGCCAGCTGCTCGCCGCCAAGGCCCTCAAGGGCCGCGCCGCCAGCGCCCTGGGCGCGTTCATCGAGCTGCTCGAGAACCTCGCCGCCAAGGTGCTGGACATGCCGCTGCACCTGATGACCCAGACGGTCATCGAGCAGTCCGGGCTGATCGTCTATCACCAGGAAGAAAAAGGCGAGAAAGGCCAGGCCCGGGTGGAAAACCTTGAGGAACTGGTCAGCGCGGCGCGCAACTTCGAGACCAGTGACGAAGACGCCGACCTCTCGCCGCTGTCGGCGTTCCTCGGCCACGCTTCGCTGGAGGCTGGCGACACCCAGGCCGACGAGCACGAGGACAGCATCCAGCTGATGACCCTGCACAGTGCCAAGGGCCTGGAGTTCCCGTACGTGTTCCTGGTAGGCATGGAGGAAGGCCTGTTCCCGCACAAGATGAGCCTGGAAGAGCCCGGTCGTCTTGAAGAGGAGCGCCGCCTGGCCTACGTGGGGATTACCCGGGCCATGCGCCAGCTGGTCATGACCTACGCCGAGACCCGTCGACTATATGGCAGCGAGACCTACAACAAGGTGTCGCGCTTCGTCCGGGAGATCCCCGCCGGACTGGTGCAGGAGGTGCGCCTGTCGAACACCGTCAGCCGTCCGTTCGGTGGCGCGAAGACGCCGGCCAGCAGCCTGTTCGCCAACGCCAGCATCCCGCAGACCGCCTTCAGCCTCGGCCAGCGGGTGCAGCATGCGGTGTTCGGCGAGGGCGTAATCCTCAACTTCGAGGGCTCCGGGGCCCAGGCACGGGTGCAGGTGAACTTCTCCGAGGGCAGCAAATGGCTGATGCTGGGCTACGCCAAGCTGGAAGCTATCTGACTGGACTGAACGACACGCGCCTGTAGGAGCGGCCTCGTGCCGCGAAAGGGCCGCAAAGCGGCCCCGGCAATTTCAGCGTCACACCGCAACAGGGGCTGCTGCGCAGCCCTTTCCGGCCGGTCCGACGCCTCGGCAAGGCCGCTCCTACAGGTGAACGCGTAGATCCGGGCGATCAGGCAAAAGCTCGAAACATCTTGTCGCTGGCTATGTCTGCCAGTTCATGTGCACCATGACGCGCGTGCAATCCACACAAACGGGAATCCCCATCTTATGCAACGTTTTCTTAGCATCGCTCTGGCGCTCTGCGTCGGCCTGACGCTGAGCCTCGACGCCAACGCCAAGCGCTTCGGTGGTGGCAAGAGCTCGGGCTCCGCGCCTATCCACCAGACCCGCCAGGCCACCCCGACCACGCCTGCCGCCGCCCCGACCGCTCCTGGCCGCGCACCCGCTGCCGCCAGCGGTGCCTCGCGCTGGCTGGGCCCACTCGCCGGCCTCGCCGCCGGTGGCCTGCTGGCCTCCATGTTCATGGGCGACGGCTTCGACGGCATGCAGATCCTCGATTTCCTGATCATGGGCCTGATCGCCTTCCTGGTCTTCCGCTTCATCGCCGCGCGCCGTCGCCAGCAGCAGCCGCAACACGCTGCCGCCGGCCACGCCCCGTACCAGCGCGAAGCACAGCCGCAGGCCGCACCGCAGTCGATCTTCGGCGGCTCCGCCGCACCGGTCGCCTCGCCTGTGATCAACGCCCCGGCCTGGTTCAACGAAGCCAGCTTCCTGTCCGCCGCCCGTTCGCACTTCCAGTCGCTGCAGCAGCACTGGGACGCCAACGAGATGGACAAGATCGCCGAGTTCGTCACCCCGCAGATGCTCGAGTTCCTCAAGCGCGAGCGCGCCGAGCAGGGTGAAGGCTTCCAGTCCACCTACATCGACGACCTCGATGTGCAACTCGACGGCGTCGACGAGCGCGCCGACCAGACCGACGCCACCCTGACCTTCCGTGGCGTGTCGAAGACCTCGCGCTTCGACCAGGGCGAAGCCTTCAGCGAAAGCTGGCACATGGTTCGCGCCCATGGCGAAAACCAGCCTTGGCTGCTGGCCGGTATCCGCCAAAACGGTTAACCGTCGCACGTTGCAGAAAAAACCCCGGGCCTGTCCCGGGGTTTTTGCTTTTGCCAGAGCGGCCTACTAGGGTATAACGCGCAGCGTTGTCATAAGGTCAGAGGATGTGAACCGTGGAAGAAGTGATCGAACAACTCCGTGAAGCCAACGAGCCGGTACCGGTGCCGCTGGAGCTGCCGGACGAGGATCAGCTGGTCGAGATCGAGGAAGAGCTGTTCATCAACATCCCGTTCGTGTTCAAGGAATACCTGCTGACCGTCAGCGACGTGGTGTACGGTAGCCTCGAGCCGGTGACCGTGACCGATCCGCAATCCCACACCTACCTGCCGGAAGTGGCGGCCAACGCCTGGGACGCCGGTGTGCCCCGCGATCTCATTCCCATCTGCCAGGACGGAGACGACTACTACTGCGTCGAAGAGGACGGCACCGTGGTGCTGTGGTCCGGCGAAGAAGAAATCGTCACCGAGGAAAGCTGGGAATCGGTCTGGCACTGGGCACGGGATGTCTGGCTGGAAAGCTGAATGAGAAATACCCGCATAAAGTGATGGCTTATAGCTACCAATCACTCGTAGAATCGCCAGGCTCTCTGCGCCTGGCGACACTGCTACCGCTCCATCCCCTCGGACGACGGTGAAATCTTGCGCAGAAAGCGTTAACCGCCCGCTCAGTGCGAATGATCGCGGCTGTTCTCCAACGTCTCCAGCAACGCCACCTGCATCCGCGTATGCACCCGGATCAACCAGCGCCACAGCAGCGCCACCACCACCGCCGCCACCACCACGATGACCAGCAGCAGTTCGCTGGTCGGCAGGATGCTTGCCGACAAGGCCGACAGCAGCAGGAAGATCACCAGCAGTGACAGCAGCGGAATCACCTCGGCGATCACCCGCCGTACCCGCTGGGTATGCCGCCCGGCCATCTCGGGCTTGACGCCCATCTCCGCCAGCAGCATCGACAACGCCTTGAGCTTGCGATACGCCGCGATCAGGAACGGCAGCGACAACAGCAATGCCGCGCCCCAGATCATCGCCTTCTGCTGGCCGGCGTCCGCCACCCACTCGCTCAACCAGCTGCCGATGCGCCCGGCGAAGTAGCCGCCACTGAAGAAGATCGCGAACACCAGCGCCAGGTTGACCCCGACGTGCAGCAGAATGCGTCGGATCATCGCCGCCAGCATGGCCCCCTCGCCCTGCGGCTGGATGCTGCGCAACCACTCGCCGTACAACGACAGCACCCGTGCCACGCGGCTCGGCACCACCTTGCCCAGCCTGATCGACAACGGATCGGCGGCACGGATCAGGTACGGTGTCAGCAAGGTGGTGATGGCCGACACCGCCACTGCGACCGGATAGAGAAAGTCACTGGTGACCTGCAGGGTCACCCCCAGGGCGGCGATGATGAAGGAGAACTCGCCGATCTGCGAAAGCCCCATCCCCACGCGCAACGAGGTGCGCCCGTCGTTGCCGGCGATGAACGCGCCCAAGCCGCAGGAGAGCATCTTGCCCAGTACCACCGCCAGGGTGATGACCACGATCGGCCAGGCGTACTCGACCAGGATCGACGGGTCGATCATCAAGCCGATGGCGACGAAGAAGATGGCGCTGAACAGGTCGCGAACCGGCTCGATCAGGCGCTCGATCTTCAGCAGCTGGCGCGACTCGGCCATGATCGCACCGATCAGGAAGGCGCCGAGCACCATGCTGTACTCGAGCTTGACCACCAGCAGGCAGAAGCCGAAACACAGGCCCAGCACGGTGATCAGCAGCATCTCGTTGCTTTCGAATTTCGCCACGTAGGCCAGCAGCCGCGGCACCAGCAGGATGCCGATGACCAGCGCGACGATCATGAACAGCGACAGCTTGCCCACGGTGGAGAACACTTCGCCGGAGCTCACCGAGCCACTGACGGCGATGCCCGACAGCAGTGCGATGATACCGATGCCGAGGATGTCCTCGACGATCAACACGCCGAAGATCAGCTGGGCGAAACGCTCGTTCTTCATCTTCAGGTCGTTGAGCGCCTTGACGATGATGGTGGTCGAGGAGATCGCCAGGATCGCCCCGAGGAACAGCGAATCCATGGTGTTCCAGCCGAACCAGCGACCGATCTCGAAACCGATCCAGATCATCAGCACGATTTCCAGGAAGGCCGCGATGAAGGCCGTGGCGCCGACCTTGAACAGCTTGCGCAGGCTGAACTCCAGGCCCAGGCAGAACATCAGGAAGATCACCCCCAGCTCGGCCAGGGTCTTGATGGTGTCTTCGTCGTGGATCAGGCCGAACGGCGGCGTATGCGGGCCGATGATGAAACCAGCGACGATATAACCCAGCACCACCGGCTGCTTGAGGCGATGAAAGAGGATGGTGACCACCCCGGCAACCAGCATGATCACCGCCAGGTCCTGGATGAAGCTGATGGCATGCATGGCGTGATACTCCTTGTTTTCAGTGCTCGGGGCGAACCGCTCCTCTGCCGGACGATCCTTCGGCGCGGAGCAGGCACATACTCTTGTGATAGACGCAAAAGCCCACGTTGCATGGGCGTCGTCAGGTTAACATCGCGCCTTGCCACAAATTGCCGATGCAATATGCAGAAACAGATCGGCCGATTCGACACCGCCGATGGCAAGATTGGCGTGACGATGGAGCGTCAGCCGACGTCCCGTACCAGGATGGGAAACCTCAACGAGGGGAAACAGAAGTGTCTGCAGATACCCGCCCCGAATCCGTGCAAATTCACCGTGAGCTCTCTATGGAACCTGGAAACGCCCAGCTGACCATGACCGTCCTGATGACACCGGACATGGCCAATTTCTCTGGCAACGTACACGGCGGCACCCTGCTCAAGTACCTCGACGAAGTCGCCTATGCCTGCGCCAGCCGCTATGCCGGCACTTATGTGGTGACCCTGTCGGTGGACCAGGTGATTTTCCGCGAACCGGTGCATGTCGGCGAGCTGGTGACCTTCCTCGCCTCGGTCAACTACACCGGCAACACCTCGATGGAGGTGGGCATCAAGGTGGTCACCGAGAACATCCGCGAGCGCTCGGTACGCCACTCCAACAGCTGCTTCTTCACCATGGTCGCGGTGGACGACGACCGTCGCCCGGTGAAGGTGCCGCCGCGCCAGCCGCAGAGCAGCGAGGAGAAGCGCCGCTTCCTGCAAGGCCAGCAACGCCGCCAGATCCGCCAGGAGCTGGAACAGCGTTACCAGAACCTCAAGGCTGATTCGATCTAGTACATCAGGCGCTGCGCCTCGAAGCGCACCCGTGGATGGGCGATGCGATCCTGGGCCCGCACCAGCTGCAGCTCATAGCTGGTACAGGCCTGGGTTTCCAGCAGCACCTCATGTACCGCGGCGGCGGTGAATTCGAAAGCCTGCAACCAGTCGTCACCCAGCAGCACGCGGGCGAGGAACAGCCCGGAGGTCAGGTCGCCCACGCCCACCGGCTGGCGTGGGAAGGCCAGCAAGGGCCGGCGCAGGTGCCAGCTGGCATCACGGGTCACCAGCAGCATCTCGAAGGCGTCGTCCGCCCGCTGTGGATAATTCAGGTGCTTGACCAGCACCACCTGCGGCCCGCGCTCCAGCAACCCGCGCGCCATGCTCACGCAATCGTCCAGGGACTGCGCGCGACGGCCACAGAAGCTATCCAGCTCGAGCTGGTTCGGGCACAGGATATCGGCCTTGGCGACGGCCTCCTCGAGCAGGAACTCGCTGACCTCTGCCGGTACGATGCAGCCCTTCTCGGCATGCCCCATGACCGGGTCGCACAGGTACAAGGCCTTAGGATTGACCGCCTTGATCCGCTCGACGCCGGCCAGGATCGCCCGCCCCTGCTCGGCACTGCCCAGGTAGCCCGACAACACCGCATCGCAGTGGCCCAGCTCACCGATATTGGAAATGCCTTCCACCAACGCGGGAATTTGCGCTGGGGCAAGCACTTCCCCAGCCCACTGTCCATACTGAGTATGGTTGGAGAACTGTACGGTGTTGAGCGGCCAGACGTTGACCCCAACCCGCTGCATGGGAAACACCGCGGCGCTGTTTCCGGCGTGTCCAAAGACCACGTGGGACTGAATGGCGAGCAGGTGCGGCGTACGTTTCATGCGGGACGATTCCGAAACTGTGTGAATAAGTGTGCGGCCCGCAGTATGAACCCGATTGCCATCTGTACGACAGGCCAGAGACGCAGTTAAGCTGGATCGACCTGTCTGGAGCTTACGCAAATGCTGACCCTGGAAAACCTCTTCGTCCTGATGCTGGTGGCGACCGCAGGCGCCTGGCTGTGGCACAACCACGGGCTGCGCGAAAAGGCCCTGGCACGGGTCAAGCAGCATTGCGCCAAGCTCGACCTGGAACTGCTCGACGACGCCGTGGCGCTCAAACGCATCGCCTTCGTGCGTGACGCCAATGGCAGGAAGCGCCTGGCGCGCATCTACAACTTCGAGTTCACCGTCACCGGTGAACAACGCCACCCCGGCACCGTCACCCAGTTCGGCGCCCACACCATGCAGATTGAACTCGCGCCCTATCCGTTCGAGATCAAGACCCCGCCGCGTACCGACAACGTCATCGAGATGCAGCAGTGGCGCCAGGAACATAACCGCTGGCGCAATTGATCAACGGATCAACGGATCAGCTGGCAGCCGCCGATGGCCGCTTGCAGGGCCTGCAAGGGTTGCGGTCGATCGAAGATCAGCTCGATACGCGAGTCCTTGCGCCATTCGCTGGAACGCCACTCCAGCGTCCCGCCTTCCAGGCCGTTGAACGACTGCCAGCCTTCCGTGCTGTGGATAACACCCTTCGCCCGGCGCCACACCCATTGCTCGAGAACACCGCGCAGCACCGCATTGTCGAGGCATTGGTCGGGATGCCAGCGCCAGCCGACGCTCCAACCTCCCTCCCCCTGCTGAAACTGGCAGATCGGCTGTCGTGGATCGGTCCACAGGGTGGGCAACGGCACTGCACCGTTATCCACAGGCAGGCTGCCAAGGTCGAGAGTGCCTACTGCTACGGGGGTTGAAACAGGCAATACAGCAAGCGGCAGTACCCCGTGATCCGTCCAGCATGACGGTATTGCGGGTAGTGATGCAGTTATCAACAAGCGTTCGGCTTCATCCACAACGCTCGCCTTGTTGAACACCAGCATCCCCGCCTTCGCCAGTGCCTGGTGCTGAGCCTCAGGCAGGACGCCGCCCCGGGACAGGGCTGCGGCATCCAGCACCATCAGCAGTGGCTGGACCGACAGTACGCCAGTCCAGGGTGGGCGTCCCAGTTGCTCCAGCAACTCGAGCGGGTGACCAAGGCCGGACGGTTCGATGAACAGACGGTCCGGGCGCGCCTTGCGCAGCAAACGGCCAAGCCCCACCTGGAACGGCGCGCCATTGACGCAGCACAAGCAGCCTCCCGCCACTTCACCGATGGCGATGCCCACCTCGTCGCGGCTGAGCAAGGCGGCATCGAGGCCGACCTGGCCGAACTCGTTGACCAGCACGGCCCAGCGCTCGCCGGCTGGACGCTGCTCCAGCAGGTGGCGGATCAGGCTGGTCTTGCCGGCGCCGAGGGGGCCGGCGATCACATGGGTGGGAATGTCCTGCAGCATGGCTCGGTATCGGGGGGGATTGATGGCAGTCTATACCGCCGGGCCCCGCGATTCATGCCAACCAGTCCAGGCTCAGCAACAATCGGCGCTCCCCGGCAGGCGTCAGCGGTGATCGGTGCACCAATCCCGCGCCCTCGTTGCCCAGCCACTTCTCGCCCTTGAGCAGGGCCACCTCTCCCGCCGTCAGGCGCCGAACGTTATCCACAGGCGGTAACGACTGCTGCAAGCGCGCGCGATCGATCGCTCCCTCCGCCAGCCATTCGCTGCCCGCGCCGGCATAGGTGCTGAGCAGGCGCACCGGCACATGGTCCACATGCATGCGCGGACACATCGCCCCGTCCAGTACCCGCACGCGTACACCGAGACGACGGGCTCCCAACAGGCAGGTATAGGCGGCCACCAGCCAGGCCACATCCGCGACGAAACCGTCATAGCCGTGCAGATCAGCGGCCTCCCTGAGCAAACCGGGCAAGGCCGGCGGGTGGCGTTCATCCACCTCGATCACCCGCTCATCGGCCAGGGACTGGCCAAGACTGAGCACCAGGTTGGCGAAGTCCTCCACCTGGGCCGGCAGGCGGCGCTGCCAGACCGCCAGGTTGACGCCATCCTGAAGAATGTCGGTCATCACCTGGGGCGATTCACCGAACACCTGGCGGATATCCACAGTCATGCCACCGCGTCCTCATGCCAGGCACCGAAAGGATCGGGTAGCCGCAGCCAGGCCATCGGTCCAGTTTCCATCTCCTCGTCCGTGAGCAGGCAGGCCTCCAACTCTGTGGATAACCGCTGGAAGTCGATGTTCTGCCCGATGAACACCAGTTCCTGGCGGCAATCACCGCTTTCCACCGACCACTGCTTGAGGATCGCCGCGGTGTTCTCTTCGTCCTGCGGCCATTGCTCGCGTGGCACGAAGCGCCACCAGCGCCCCGCCAGGCCGTGACGCATCATGCCACCGGCCTGGGACCAGCTCCCGGCCTCCTGATACTTGCTGGCCAGCCAGAAGAAGCCCTTGGAACGCAGCAACCGGCCGTTGCTCCAGGGCGTGTGGATAAAATCGAAGAAGCGCTGCGGGTGGAACGGCCGACGAGCCTGCCAGGTGCTGGCGGCGATGCCGTATTCCTCGGTTTCGGGTACATGCTCGCCCCGCAGTTCGCGCAGCCACCCCGGAGCCTGGGCTGCCTGGTCGAAATCGAACAGGCCGGTATCGAGGATGCGCGACAGCGCCACCTGGCCCATCACCATCGGCACGATCTGCGCCCGGGCATTGAGGCTGCGCAGGATGGCCACCAGCTCCTCGCGGTCAGACTGGCTGATCAGGTCGATCTTGCTCAGCAACAGCACGTCGGCGAATTCGACCTGCTCGATCAACAGGTCACTGATCGAGCGCTCGTCCTGCTCACCCAAGGTCTCGCCACGGCTGGCGAGACTCTCGGCGGCCTGGTAGTCACGCAGGAAGTTCAGCCCGTCGACCACGGTGACCATGGTGTCCAGGCGCGCCATGTCGGAGAGGCTGCGCCCCTGTTCGTCGCGAAAGGTGAAAGTCTCGGCGACCGGCAGCGGCTCGGATATTCCGGTCGACTCGATCAGCAGGTAATCGAAGCGGCCCTCACTCGCCAACCGCGCCACCTCTTCCAGCAGGTCCTCGCGCAAGGTGCAGCAGATGCAGCCGTTGCTCATCTCCACCAGTTTTTCTTCGGCCCGGTTCAGGCTGACGTTGCGCTGGACCTCGCTGGCATCGATGTTGATTTCGCTCATGTCGTTGACGATCACGGCGACGCGCAGGTTGTCGCGGTTGCGCAGCACATGGTTGAGCAGCGTGCTCTTGCCGGCGCCGAGGAAGCCGGACAGCACGGTGACAGGGAGACGGTTGGGCATGACTAACCTCATCGGGCAGGCGCATTCGAATCGATGCATTGCACAATGTTATATTATAACAATACAATTTCGCCAAGCCGTGTCGACCGAACGGTTGTCTGGAGAGCGTCATGAAATCATCCGGCCTCGCTGCCTTGCTGCTGCTCGCAACACCCACGCAGCTCTTCGCCATGCCTCACACCGACCTCGCTCTGTGCACCCGCAGCGCGACCTTGCTCGCCTGCCAGGATGGCCAAGGCAACTACTACAGCGTGCGTACCGAAGGCAGCACCTTCTACCTGCGTGGCTACGAAGTGGCAGGCAAACGCCTGTGGGCTCAGACCAACAGCCGCTACGGCACGCTGACCTTCTTCACCGGGCTGGCCAGCGACGGTGAAGCCTGGGTGGGTTACAGCCGCCGCATCGGCTGGACCACCCTCAACCGTGTCTCCAGCTCCAGTGGTCAACGCTTCAACCTGCACTGCAGCCTTGTCGGCGGTTGCCGTTGACTGCCATCACTTCAGGATCCTTTCATGTCTAGCCTCGCCCTTCCCGACATCGCCGCACAGAGCAGCCAGCAGGCACTTCCGCTGGACTGGGTCGGCATGTGCGGTATCGCCCTGCCACTGCTGGTCGACGGACGCAGCCTCGGCGCACACGCCGATGCCGGCGTGAGCCTGGATGACGGCGCAGCCCGGGGCATCCATATGTCACGGCTGTACCTGGCGCTGGAAGCGCTGGAACAGCGAGCGTTGAGCCCGCAGCTGATTCGCCGGACGCTCGAGCATTTTCTCGCCAGCCACGAAGGCCTTTCGAACACCGCCTACCTGCGCCTGGCATTCGATCACCTGTTAAAGCGCCCAGCGCTGGTCAGCCCGCTGGCAGGCTGGAAACGTTACCCGGTGAATATCGAAGCTCGGCTAAAAGATGAAATGTTCCACGTGGAACTATCGGTGCACATTCCCTATTCCTCGACCTGCCCGTGCTCGGCGGCGCTGGCCAGGCAGCTGATCCAGACGCAGTTCGACCGGGACTTCGCTGGCCAGTCGCTGGAGCGGGAACGTGTTCGCCAGTGGCTTGGCAGCAGCGACGGCATCGTTGCGACACCCCACAGCCAAAGGAGCTTGGCCAAGCTGCAAGTCCGCCTGGACGGCGACGAGCTCAGGCTGACCGAGTTGATCGAGACTGCGGAGGCAGCTTTGGGCACGGCCGTACAGACGGCAGTAAAGCGCGCCGACGAGCAGGCCTTTGCCCTGGCCAACGGACAGAACCTGATGTTCTGCGAGGATGCCGCCCGCCGCCTGCATGCGGCCTTGCGAACGCTAACGGGCGTGAGCGGCTTCAGCGTGCGCGTGGAACATGCAGAGAGCCTGCATGCCCACGACGCAGTGGCGGTCAGTCGTTATCGCTGGTGACAGATCAGGTACGCGGCTTGACGGTTCCACAGTCATTCCCAAGCCACACCGCCCGGGTGTCCATGCTGCCCTGCTGCTGGACCCCGGAGGCATTGAAGGTGCCGTTGACCTTGGTCAGGAACTCCCGGTCGCTGAGGAAGGTGGCCTGGCCGTTGCCCTGGGCCTTGGGGCAACTGAACTGGAACTTCCAGACATTGCCATTGCGCTCGGTGATCTTCTGCGTGCACCCCGACTGCGGATCCTGCAGCGGAATGTCGTTGGTCTTGACCTGCTCCGCAGTCAGGCACGAACGCACCCCCTTGCCCCCCACCGTGATGCCCTGCTTGGCCAGGGCACCCTCCATCATCGCCCGTTGCTCGGGCGGCAGGTTCTTCAACTGACCGAGCATGAACTCCATGTCCGGCAACGGCTTGCCATCGACCTGCATGTTGCTGGTGGTCAGTTCCCACAGGCCGGGTTGCAGCATCTGCGCATGAACCAGCGGACTACCCAGCCCCAGTACCAGGGCAAGCAGTGGCAGACGAATCTTCATGGATGAAAGCTCCTCGAAATACCGGCTCCGGCCGGACTGAGCCGTTAGACGTCAAAATCGCCTGTGGGTTGCAGGCATACCCTCGAACGTGGTCTGTTAGCAGCAGTGCTCTCGGCAAGCAGGATGCGTATGGATTTCCACAGCCCCTACTTCTTCGGTTACTTGCTCGGCCTGATTCATCTGCTCGGCCTCATCGCCGCGCTGCATGCGGTGTTCACCGTGCGCACCGCCCAGGGTGCGATCGCCTGGGCCATGTCACTGCTGTTCATCCCCTACCTCACCCTCATCCCCTACCTGGTGTTCGGCGCCCGTTCCTTCTACGCCTATATCCAGGCGCGGCGCCAGGCCAACCAGGAAATGCACGTGGCCATGGCCAACCTGAACTGGCGGCCCTGGGTGGAGGAAGCGTTGACCGCCCGCGAGTCCGGCAGCTACGCCGCCCTGCGCGCCATGCCCAAGCTGGGGCGCATGCCGTGTCTGGCCAACAACGAGGTGAAGCTGCTGATCGATGGCGCCGCCACCTTCGAGGCGATCTTCTCGGCCATCCGCACCGCGCGCGACACCGTGCTGGTGCAGTTCTTCATCATCCATGACGACGCCCTCGGCCGGGAGTTGCAGCAACTGCTGCTGCGCAAGGCCGCCGAGGGCGTGCGGGTGTTCGTGCTGTACGACCGCGTCGGCAGCCATGCCCTGCCAGCCAGCTACAGCCAGGTACTGCGCGACGGCGGCGTACAGATCGAAGCGTTCGCCACCCGGCGCGGCTGGTTCAACCGCTTCCAGGTCAACTTTCGCAACCATCGCAAGATCGTCGTGGTCGATGGCCTGCTCGGGTTTCTCGGCGGCCATAACGTAGGGGACGAGTACCTAGGGGCGCACCCCAAGCTGTCACCGTGGCGCGACACCCATGTGCAGATCGGCGGTCCGGTGCTGGCCTGCCTGCAGGAGTCCTTCGCCGAGGATTGGTACTGGGCCACGCGCCAGCTGCCGCCGCTGATCCTGCCCGACGTCTACCCGGAGAACGGCGTGCTGTGCCAGGCCTTGGCCAGCGGCCCGGCCGATCCACAGGAAACCTGTGCGCTGTTCTTCCTCGAGGCGATTCACTCGGCCACCCGACGGGTCTGGATCACCAGTCCCTATTTCATCCCCGACGAAGCCATCTTCGCCGCCCTGCGCCTGGCAGTGCTGCGGGGTGTCGACGTACGCATCCTGATTCCCTCGCGCCCCGACCACCGCATCGTCTACGCCGCCTCCAGCCTGTTCGCCTTCGAGGCGGTGCGCGCCGGGGTGCGCATGTTCCGCTACCTGCCGGGCTTCCTGCACCAGAAGGTGGTGCTGGTTGACGATGAGGTCAGCGCCATCGGCAGCGCCAACCTCGACAACCGCTCGTTCCGGCTGAACTTCGAGATCACCCTGCTCACCGTGGACCGCGCTTTCGCCGACCAGGTCGAACGGATGCTGGAGAATGACTTCGAGCAGGCCCGGGAGATCACCGCGGAGGACAGCCGCGACACCCACCGCCTGCAACAGCTGGGGATGCGTATCGCACGGCTGATTTCACCGATCCTGTAGCCCGGCGAGCCTTGTCGGCACGCCGGGCTAGCCGATCAGCGATAGAGGTCCTCACGGGTCCACGGCAGGTCGTGGTGGCCGTCGGCGTAGGGCTTCACCGCGAGAATCTGGTGCAGGTTGATCCAGCCCTTGGTGAAGGCGTAGGCGCAACCGGCCAGGTACAGGCGCCAGATACGCAAGGTCTTCTCCGGCACCAGCGCGGCGGCGCGGTGCAGCTGGTTCTCCAGGTTCTCGCTCCAGTGGTTGAGGGTCTTGGCGTAATGCAGGCGCAGGCTCTCGATATCGACCACCTCCAGGCCCGCCTCGCAGATCCGCGCCGTGATCATCGAGATATGTGGCAGCTCGCCGTGGGGGAACACATAACGGTCGATGAAGTCCCCCGCGCCACGGCCAACCGGACGACCATCGACGTGCTTGGCGGTGATGCCATGGTTCATCACCAGGCCACCTTCACGCACCGCGCCGAACAGCCGCTGGCAATACAGCTCGAGGTTGGCATGCCCGACGTGTTCGAACATGCCGACGCTGACCGCCTTGTCGAAGCGACCATCCTGGGGCAGGTCGCGGTAGTCGAGGATCCGCAGGTCGACCTTGTCGGCCAGGCCCTCCTCCTTGACCCGTTGGCGACCGAGCTTCAGCTGCTCCTTGCTCAGGGTGATGCCAAACACCTTGGCGCCGTACTCGCGGGCGGCGAATCGCGCCAGCCCGCCCCAACCGCAACCGACATCCAGCAGGTAGTCGCCGGCCTGCAGGCGCAGCTTGCGGCACAGGTGGTCGAACTTGTCCTGCTGGGCCTGGGCCAGGGTGTTATCCGGCTCCTTGAAGTAGGCGCAGGAGTAGACCATGTCCGGGTCGAGCCACAGTTGGTAGAAATCGTTGGACAGGTCGTAATGGTAGGAAATGGCTTCGGCATCGGTGCGCTTGTCATGGGACGTGCGCTCCGGCAAGAACTCGTCTTCATCCTTGAGCAAGGCTTCGCTGAGCTCGTCGCAGACCCGGATGACTTCGCCGATATCGCCTTCCAGCTCCAGCTTGCCCTCGACAAAGGCGGAGCCAAGCGCCTCCAGGTTCGGATGGGTGAGCTGGGCGATCAGCTGGGGTTCCTTGACCAGGATGGTGACCTGCGGGCTCGGCCCCAGATCGAACTGGTTGCCGTCCCACAACTTGACGCGCAAAGGTAAGTGCAGGCTCTGCAATGCGGGTGGAAGTTGCGCAAGCATTCATGACCCTCCCTTTCATTGATACGGGACGCCAAGCCTCAAGCTGTCGGACGTCACCGGATCAGGGTAGTTCATTCGTGCGAAGTTTCCGTTAATCGCGACCATAGTCTAGAACTATCTGGTCCGGGCCGCACAACAGATTGTATACAATTTCAATCGCTCAGACTAACCTTGTGCCCCTCTTCGCTTCCTCACACTCTCGGAGTAACGAAACCCATGAAATCCTATGACGTGGTGATCATCGGCGGCGGCCCCGGCGGCTACAACGCAGCGATCCGCGCCGGCCAGCTGGGCCTGAGCGTGGCCTGTGTCGAGGGTCGCTCGACCCTGGGCGGCACCTGCCTGAACGTCGGCTGCATGCCTTCCAAGGCGCTGCTGCATGCGTCCGAGCTGTACGAGGCGGCCAGCGGCGAGGAGTTCGCCCACCTGGGGATCGAGGTCAAGCCGACCCTCAACCTGGGCCAGATGATGAAGCAGAAAGACGAAAGCGTGACCGGCCTGACCAAGGGCATCGAGTACCTCTTTCGCAAGAACAAGGTCGACTGGGTCAAGGGCTGGGGCCGCCTGGACGGCGCCGGCAAGGTGGTGGTCAAAGCCGAGGACGGCAGTGAAACCACCCTGCAGGCCAAGGACATCGTCATCGCCAGCGGTTCCGAACCCACGCCGCTGCCTGGCGTGACCATCGACAACCAGCGCATCATCGATTCCACCGGCGCCCTGTCGCTGCCCCAGGTGCCCAAGCACCTGATCGTGATCGGCGCCGGCGTGATCGGCCTGGAGCTGGGTTCGGTGTGGCGCCGCCTGGGTGCCGAAGTGACGGTGATCGAATACCTGGACCGCATCTGCCCGGGCACCGATGAGGAAACCGCCAAGACCCTGCAGAAGGCCCTGGCCAAGCAAGGCATGACCTTCAAGCTCGGCAGCAAGGTGACCCAGGCCACATCCAGCGCCGACGGCGTCAGCCTGACCCTGGAGCCCGCCGCCGGTGGCAACGCCGAAACCCTGCAGGCCGACTACGTGCTGGTGGCCATCGGTCGCCGTCCTTATACCAAGGGCCTTAACCTGGAAAGCGTGGGGCTGGAAACCGACAAGCGCGGCATGCTCGCCAACGACCATCACCGCAGCACGGTCCCGGGTATCTGGGTGATCGGCGACGTCACCTCCGGCCCGATGCTGGCGCACAAGGCCGAGGACGAAGCGGTGGCGTGCATCGAGCGCATCGCCGGCAAGCCCCACGAGGTCAACTACAACCTGATCCCCGGCGTCATCTATACCCGCCCGGAACTGGCCAGTGTCGGCAAGACCGAGGAGCAGCTCAAGGCCGAAGGCCGTGCCTACAAGGTCGGCAAGTTCCCCTTCACCGCCAACAGCCGGGCCAAGATCAACCATGAGACCGAAGGCTTCGCCAAGGTTATCGCCGACGCCGTCACCGACGAGGTGCTGGGCGTGCATCTGGTTGGCCCGAGCGTGAGCGAGATGATCGGCGAGTTCTGCGTGGCCATGGAATTCTCGGCCTCGGCCGAGGACATCGCCCTCACCTGCCACCCACACCCGACCCGCTCCGAGGCGCTGCGCCAGGCGGCGATGAATGTGGATGGGAAAGCGATGCAGATCTGAAGCAAAGCCTTGCGTTAAACCGTGTGGGAGCGGCTTTAGCCGCAAAGCAAGCGATTCGGTGGATGGCACCGGCTTCGCCGGTGTTCGCGGCTAAAGCCGCTCCCACAGGTACTACGCCAACCTGTCGGAGCGGCCTTGCCCCACGAGTGCTCGACCTAGCCGTGGGCCAGTTGTTTATCCACACCCTCACGGAAGCGCGACGCCAGGAATGGCGTGATATCCAGCGGTAACGCCTCGTTGTGGACAACCTTGTCCAGCAACACACCGGTAATGGCCGACGTGAGGATTCCTGTACGGAAATGTCCACAGGCATTGAAATAGCCCTGCACATTATCCACAGGCCCGAGGATCGGCAGCTCGTCCGGTGACCCCGGGCGCAGGCCGGCCCAGGTGCGCTTGAGGTTCACCTGCGCCAGCTGCGGCACGCAACGAATCGCACCCTGCACCAGGCCGCTGATTTCCGGGAAGGTGTTGCTGACATCGAAGCCCTTCTCTTCCGTGGTACTGCCGATCAGGATCTCGCCATTGTCCTTCTGCGCCATGTAGCAATCGCTGGTGGTGATGCAACCATCGAGCAGCTTGGGCAGGCGTTCGGTCAGCACGATCTGGCCCTTCACCGGCTTGACCGGAATGCTCTCCCCGGTCGCCCATTCGCTCAGCTCGGCGGCCCAGGCGCCAGCGGCATTGATCAAGGTGGCGCAATGGAACTCGCCGGCCTCGGCGGTGCGCACGCCCTTGATCCGCGAGCCTTCATGCAGCACGCCGGTGATGTTCACGTTCGGGTACAAATCGACGCCGTTCTGCCGCGCCGCCTCCATGTAGGCATCGCCCAGGCGGAACGGGCTGACCTGATGGTCGCAGAGAAACTCCAGCGCGCCATTGGCCTTGAGCGTCACCGCCGGCTCCGAGGCCCGCAGCGCGTCGCGGTCGAGCCAGCGTACCTGGTCGGCCAGGTGCGGGATCTGTTTGACGATGTGCTCGGCGTACAGTTGGTCTTCTTCATCCTGGATGATGTACTTGAGCCCGGTGCGTTCGAACTTGAAGTCCATCCCGTGGCGCTCGATCAGCTCCTGGTGCAGCTGTGGATAAAGCGCGTTGGACTGCAGGGCGAAGTCAAAGAAGCACTCCGGCAGGATGTGCGGCGTGCTCGAGTCAACCACCACCGCCGCGCCGTTGGCCTCACGCTTGTTGCGCGAGGACATCATGCGAAAGAAGATCACCCCGCAGCCCAGTCCCACCGACTCGCCGATGGCCCACAGGCCGCCGGCCGAGGCACGGGTGGCGTTGCCCGGGCGCTTGCAGTCGATCAGGGCGATCTTCAGGTTGTGCCGCTTGGACAGCTGGTAGGCACAGGACGCGCCGATCACGCCGCCACCGGCAATGATGATGTCGTAATGCTTGTTCATGCTCAGGCCTCCGTGCCGAGTTGTTCGAATGCGGAAAATGGGATCGGGTCCACCGGGAAGCGCGGGCGCAGCCAGCCCACGTCCGGACGTCCAGTGGCGCTGCGCAAGCGGTCGCTGCAGTAGCCGACGCACATGCGCCCCTGGCAGTCGCCCATGCTTACCCGGGTACGCATCTTCAGGCTGGCCATGTCCTCCACGCCCTGCTCCAGGGCCAGGTCGATCTGATCGCGAGTGACGTTTTCGCAACGGCAGATCACCGTGTCGGCCTGGGGCAGCTGGATCTGCGCCGCGCCGCGCGCGGTGTAGCGTTCCACCCCGGAGCGGAAGCGCTTGATCGCCGCCAGCTTGCCGAGGAAACGCTCACGGCGCTCGATCGCCTGCTCGGCATCGAGCTTGCCCATCTGCTGCAGCATCGACACCGCGGCGATACGCCCGGTGAGCATTGCCGCCTCGCCACCGCGAATACCGGCCATGTCGCCGGCCAGGTGAATGTTCGGCTGGCTGCTCTGCTGCCACACGTTGCATTCGGCGCGCAGGTAGCCATCCTCGCTGAAACCATGGGCCAGGCCCAGTTGCTGGCTGAGCTGGGTCCGCGGAATGAAGCCGTAGCCTACCGCCAGGGTGCGCACCTGCTCGCGCTGGACGCGGGTCATGTCCGGCTGCCAGTCCTGGGTGTAGGGGGCGACCTGGACCTCCTGCAACTCGCCATCACCCGTGGCGCCCACCACGCCCCAGCCGTAATGCATGGGGATGCCGTTGAGCTTCATGTAGGCGAGCATGCTCAGGCCGTCGAGGAACAGCTGCGGCTTGTTCATCAAGGCCAGGCTTTCCTTGGCGATACGGTTGAACGAGCAAGCTTCGTACACGCCGGCCACCTTGGCGCCGGCGGCGTGCAACTGGCAGGCGACCAGCGGCAGCAACGGCCCGGTACCGGCAATCAGCGTGCTGCCCAGTGGCTTGACCACGCCGCTCTTGATCTGCAGCTGCAAGCCGCCGAGCAGGATCACCCCAGGCAAGGTCCAGCCGGGGAACGGCACGTTGCGCTCGTGGCATCCGGCGGCCAGCAGCAGGTGCGAGTAGTCGATCTCGTGCAGTTGCTCGTCAGCGTCGAGGACCATCAGCCGTTGATCGTCCCCGCCCACCACGCGATGGTTCAGGCGCAGGTCGATGCGCTCGGCGCAGGCGGCGAAATCTTCATGCAGCTTGGTCAGGGCCTTGGTGTAGCGCGGCCCCAGGTAGCCCAGGTCGACACCCGCGCGCAGCGGGCCACGATAGACCACGCCACCGGGGCGCGAGGCCTCGTCGAACAGCAGGCAATCCACGCCATGTTCAGCCAGCTCGATGGCGGCGCCCATGCCGGCCGAACCACCACCGACGATCACGGGACGAAGGCTCATGGGTGGGCCTCCTCTTGCACGCGGTTGACCTCGGTCTCGATGCTCATGCCCGGCTTGACGATGGTCTGGCAGGCGCGACGCTTGGGACGCCCATCGATCTGCACCAGACAGCAATGGCAGACGCCCATGCCGCAGTAGGCACCGCTGAGCTGGCCATGATCATTACGCGCCAGCTGGCGCAGGCCAACGGCGTTGAGCACGCTGAGTACGGTTTCGCCGGCACTGGCGACCGCAGGCAGGCCATTGACCAGCAGGGTCATTTCAGCGCCTTCCAATGGCTGGATATCGTGCTTTCGTTGCAGCGTCTGCATTTCCTGTCGTCCTTGATGACTGATGGGTCGGGCGACGTTAGGGCAAACAACGAGGGAAAACATTGATCCATGCCAGAGGCACGTTTAAGAAATGTCCTACAGCGACGGACGTACAATCGCGTAGGACAAGAGCGCTACAAATCCATTGTCGAACACTCAGAAATAAAAAGCCCCTGGCGGACCAGGGGCGTTCGGTAGCCTTGGTTTTAGAGAATTAAAACTGTCGCAGCGAGGGCCGAAAATCCGCGGTCTACAGCCACGGTTTGAGGTAACGCAAAACTGTCGCAACCATCCGAAATGACAGTCCAGACGATTGCGCCAGAGAAATAAAACTGTCTCAGCCAGCATCGACGCGGCCTGGAGGCCTCACGGCGCAGCGCGCTCCCGCCTTGGTCGATCAGTCCTAATCCGCTGGATGAATCCAGCATCCCGGACTTTCAATGTCAAAGAATTCGACCTCTACAGGATCAAGGTCATCCTGGATAACCTAGTAAGCAATGTTGCAGTACGGCTGGCCCCCTTGGAACAGCGCAACGCCGCATAACAAGGCAACGCTGGGCCACGAAACTAGGATGAGATCGCGCTTATCTCGTCGTAGAACAGCTGGAATGTAGGGTCCGTCGCCCGCAGCTCTGTCATGTCCAATGCCAACAGCGCTTTGGAGTAAACTTCGAATCGCGGATACCGCCTGACCTGTTCCTTGGTGAGGCCCAGCCATTGTTCGATGCTGGGATGGATGATGATGGGCGCCCAATTCGGTGAGGTGATGATCTTCTCCAGCATCGACTTGGTGCCTTCAACATCGTCATCGCTGTCAACCACCGCCAAAACCCTGATCTCTGGCTGGTTCATCAGGAGGCTATTAACGATCTTGGGGACACCGATTTTGCCCAGTGCTGAAATCACCTCAATCTTCTTCGAAGATTGTGAATTTTCGAGGATTCGCTGCGCGAGATGAGCCAAGACCTCTCTATCAGGGTCCCCCTCACAGACAATAATGAGGTCTGCTGAAGAAGGGCCTGGTCGGCCCAGGACCCTGTCTGTCATACGATCGAAGTGGAGGCGTTCAATCGCGACTCCCCCCGTCCCAGCGCTTTCCACCAGCTCAATCGCCGTCGGGTAGTACACCAAGCCTTCCTCTGCCGCTTTACGCAGTTTAGCTTTCAAAATGGTCTTGAAGCCCAGATTGCCTGCGATGGCCGCGTCTATATCCTCTTTGTTGAACAGGATCAGGTTCAGCGACTTACCTGCAGTCAGCGCGTCGACGGCATCTTCCGAATAGCCTGACATCGATACGAATACACCAAGCGTACCGACTAGCTTACCGTCCACCTTCCCTTTGAACTGGTATAGCGTAGAAGCAGGTATCGGATCAGCGTGCCATTTCGCTTCCAGCAGAATGAAAGTCCCGTCTAGGTAGAACGACCCATCAACCTGCTCCCCCTTGGCTTTGTAGCTTGCACGGGGCTCCAGGCCATCCGCATCAAGTAGCCGCTTCAATACGCGCTCGAAGTCAAAACCCCGCTTGCGTTTCAAAGGTCCCGGAGCTGTGGGGCTCAATTGGCAAAGCTGTGCGTACTGCTCGGGGAGGCTTGGCTCCAGGCTCATATGTATCGCGTCCATCGCTACGGGTAGGTTGACGCGCAGTATGACGACGAACCGAAGGACAAGCTACCAAGTAGGCTGAGTCAGCCTACAGTAGGGCCCGCGAATAGCCTGAAGAGTACGCGAATTCAAGCATGGTAGGAGAAGATCCGACTCCAATAGGATAACGCTTCATGGGCGTCGCACGGCATCCGCCGGGCCTACTCAGTTTCGTTTCATGTTCACTGAGTTAAACCAGCAAAGAGGATGACAGGATATGAAATCCCTGTCTGTCTGGTTAGGTGGGCAATCGTGCCAGTTAGGACCCGGCCAATGAGAGGCGCTAATCGCACCTGCAAAGGCTTGGCTGTTGGCGCTGATACGGTTTTGCTCCAGGCTGACAGAAATCGTTTACCCACGCGAAGACACAGCAAACGATTATCTTGCTTGTGATTTCGAAGGTCATGTTTGGGTCAGGCAAATTCAGCAGCCTGGGTCAAAATCGTATGAGCATCACATGCAAATGCCCACTGAATCGCCCCAGGTTTCGTAAACACTTCGAAAGGCTGCAGGGTTCGAAGCTGCCGGTCGTGGAGGCCGGTATCGACCCTCAGCCGCCATTCAGCTAGAAGCCCCAAACCCGTCATTCAGCCAGCCGGCAACGGGAGGTCTCTGGACTTTCGTTTTGCCCAACCGCAACCCATTGATTCGGTGGCAACGCTCGTCCTGTGCGTCATTGATCTTTCGGTTTTTCCGATATTGCGTCAATGAACTTACGTGACGCAATTCTGCATTGCAGTGCCAGTGATGCATACCAGCTCGGCCAGGCCCGAGATGCCCACCGCCCTGGGCCGCCAGCTCGGCAGCGGCATGGCCGTAGGCCTGTCCACCCTGGCTAGTACCGGATGCTGCCACCAGCCTCCACAGGCCAGGCATGTCGCCGGCACGTCTGCAGGCTAGGATCCGCAAGGCACTCCCCGGCCCCTCCATCCTCCAGAAAAACTGCGCAGCGGCGCTCCTGCGGGCCGACATGGGC
>Ga0247820_10000096_pt1 | contig 42373 bp, 60 predicted proteins | sample 13C_Glucose_Day1_2_FD_192480 | JGI IMG/M metagenome (GOLD analysis project Ga0247820, IMG submission 192480) | Soil microbial communities from agricultural site in Penn Yan, New York, United States - 13C_Glucose_Day14 | ecosystem: Environmental > Terrestrial > Soil > Agricultural land | place...
TCGGGTTGATCTTGACGCCGTAGTTCTCGAACACGTAGTTGGCGAAGTGCTTCTCGCGCATGCCGTAGATGAAGCCGAAGTTGACACCCTTGGCCAGCGAGCGGTCCTCCTTGGTGAGGTCCTCGTATGGCTTGTGCGTCACTCGGCTGGCGATGTACTTGTGGATGTCTTCGTCGGCCTCGAACAGCGCCATCATGGTGGGCTCCTCCGCCAGCACTGCGGCCACCCGAAGCTCAAGCTGGCTGAAGTCGACCTCGATCCACGCCAGCCCACGCTCCCCGAAGAGGTTACGTGTGGCCTTGTCGCGCGGGATCTGCTGCGAGTTCAGCCCGGTCTTGCCACCGGGGTCGCTGGAGCTCAGCCTGCCGGTCACTGTGCCGGTGAGGTTGAAGCTGGTCGCGATCCTGCCGTCCCTTGTCCTCTGCTCGATCGGGACCAGGAAGCCGGTAAGCTGCTTGTACAGGGTCGCACGCTGGACGAGCAGGCGAGCCGCAGGGTGGTCGATCTTGGCGAGGTTCTCGGCTGCAAGGCTGGGCACACCTTCGGGCCATGTCTTGGAGGGCTTGCCGCGTGCGGGACAGAGAGCGCCTTGGTACTCGAAGAGCCACCACTTGGTCCAGTTGGAGTTGCCCCAGTTGACCTTAGACTTCTGGAGCCAGTCGGGCCATCGCTCCTTGTCGGGGATGGACTTGTCGAGCTTGAGCTCGATGGCTGCGATCTCGGCCTCGACGACTGCCTTCCGCTTGCGCACCATACCCAGACGGACGGGCAGCTTGGTGTCCTCCATCTGCGTGAGAGGCTCGATCGCGGGGATCATGACCTCACGCATGACACGCACCGGGTCTTCGTGAGGCTTGAGGCTGGTGCGGATGCGCTTGCGCTGCCACTTGAGAAGCTCGCGAGTGTAGTGCACGTCCTTGCCATTGTAGATGCTGACGCGCTGCTTGGCCTTGGCGAAGATCTTGCGCGGGATGGTGGGGTCGTCCTCGAACCTACCGAACTCGTCAGCGTACCCGGCGACGTTGTCGTCAGCCCAGTCCTCGTAGCCCAGCAGGCGGACGACAGTGTCCTTCAGACCGCTGGGGTGGTTCTCATCGAGGAGATGGGCCATGTGCTGCGTGTCCCACCAGATGCCGAGCTTGGTGCCGTAGCTGCAGAGCCAGCGCTTCTCGAACTTCGCGTTGTGCGCGACCATGCGAGGGATCCGCAGCTTGCGCAGCTCACGGAGGTCCTTGGGCCACCAGACCAGCACGTCGTCGCGGTCCAGCGGGCCGAAGCCGACGCAGAGGATGCGGCCTTGGCCGACGAACAGAGACGTGGTCTCGATGTCTACGACGACAGGCTGCTTGGACTGGGCGAGGTACGCTTGTACCTCAGCCAGACTTTCGCTGATGATCAGTTCCATAGGGGTGGACTCCTAGTGGGTGGATGGTGCCCAGCCGGGGCGGATCAGAAGGTCTTCGAAGCATCCGGATCGATGCCCCGGCTGGGGGCTGTTGAGTTATCAGTGGAACCGACAGGATTCGAACCTGCAACCTGCGGAGTTTAAGTCCGCCGCCTCTGCCAATTGAGCTACGGTTCCAACGCGGGTACACCACTGCCCCGACTCCGAGGGGAGAGCCGGGGCAGTGGATGGGGTCAGCGAGCCGGGCGAGCGCGCTTGGCTGCGGCGGGCGCAGCGGCCTTCGTGGAGGCACGCGCCGGACGCTTGGCCGGGGTGGCCTTGGTGGCGGGCGTCGCCTTCTTGGCCGGGGTCGCCTTGGCCGGGGCCTCGTCGTCCTTGGCGGGACGCTCGATCTCCCAGCCTGCGGGGAGCTCGTCGATGTTGGCGATGGCCTCGTCGACGAGGTCGTCGAAGGTGCCGTCGGCGATGGCGTTGGCGAACGCCTGGAACGCGATCGCTCGCATCGCCTTGTAGCGGTTCTTCTGGACGTCGATGCCGGTCGCCTCGATGACGCGGGCGATGCCCTCGTTGATGACCTGCTTCGTGGTCGGCTCGGCGGTCGTCTCCTCGACCTCGGCCTCGACCGTCTCGTCCTCGAGGACTGCGGCCTTGGTGCTGGTGCGCTTCGTTGCCATTGTGATCGTCTCCTTGATCGGGGGTTGTGGTTCGGTCTGTGTTGGCCTGCTGGCCTGACAAGTACTACTATGCCTGACCTCGGGAGAGAGCGCAAGCCCAAACTGACATTTTCCTGAAATAGATTTCAGCGCCTAGCGCGCCTAGGAGTGTGTGGCCTGCGCTTGATGCGGCGCACCACTGCGCGGAGATGGTCGTGGTCCTCCTGGAGGGTCGTCCACACGTCCTCGTCCACGGTGCCCCGGCCACACAGGAACCACACCGTCGGGCTGGCTGGCGACAGCTTGATGCGGTCGGAGGCCTGCTTGAAGGTGACGTAGTTGAAGTCCGACGTGTACCAGATGAGGTCGTTCGCCACCGAGATGTCCACGGCCATCGCCACGGTACGCGGCTGGACCAACAGCACCCGGTAGTCTGGGTCCCGCTGGAAGGCGTCGATCACGTCGTTCTTGTGCTTGGTCGAGCCTGTGACGGTGAGGAAGCCAATGCCCTTGATGCGGAGGTAGCGCTTCACCAGCCGGACCTCCCAGAGATGCGTGCAGGCGATGATGATCTTGCCCTTGCACCGGCGGATGACCTTGCCGAGCGCTGCCAGCCGTGCCCGTGCTGCGTCCGGTACGGTGAAGGCCTCGCCCTCGTCGTCCTTGACCCAGCCTGCCACGAGCATCCGCATGCGCAGCAGACGGACCAGCGGGTTGAGACCCACCACGTCGCGGCCCTGCTCCTCGAAGACACCCTCCTTGAACATCTCCTTGTGCAGCTTCAGGACCCTGGGAGGCACCGGGTAGGTGATCTTGCGGATGGGCACCGGCTCTCCAGGCCCGACCATCGTGATCACGTCCGGCTGGATGTACGCGTTCAGCTCATACTGCCTGCGCGGGCGGATCAGCTCGGGAAAGCCCTTCACGGTGGACCACTCCCCGAAGTACTCCCGGAAGTCTCGAGCGGTCTCCCACTCGTCCCGGATGTCGGGGTTCAGGAACGTCCACTGCCCGTAGATGGCGTCGATCTGGTCGGGGTTCGTGACAGGCGTGCCGGTCATCAGCAGACGGTAGAAGTAGTGGTGCGCCAGCGGCCGGACGTTACGGCCCTGGACCGAGCTGGGGGTCTTGATCATGTGCGACTCGTCCAGCAGCATCGCGCCTTGCTTGTCGTACTTCTTGGCGACCGCGCGCAGGAACGGCCCGAGCCGCTTCCAGGGCAGCTTGCCGAACTGATCGTAGTTCACGAACATGAGATGGATGACGTCATCCCGAAGGTGCTTCAGGTCGGGGTAGGCGTTGCCCGACGTGAGCGAGTGGAACTGATACGGGGTCTTCAGCCACTTGGCAGCTTCCCCGCGCCACACACCTTCGGCGATCTTCGGGCCGACCACGATGGCGACATGGGGCTTGATGTGGCCGAGCCAGCTCAGCGCCACTGCCGTCTTGCCGCTACGGGGTTCTGCCCAGAGGGCAGCGAAGTGACGGCCACGCTCGGTGAGCCGTTCCAACGCCACCCTCTGGGAGTCCCTGAGCTTCATCGGTCGAGAGCCGCTCTGATGCCGCGTGCCATGCTCTCTGCTGCCTCGTTCCAGGCCCGCTGAAGGTTGCCCACCATGAGCCCGAACTGATACGCGCTGTCGCTGTACGCCTGGATGGTGGCCGCAGCCTGCTCGGCGTCCAGCTTGGCAGCGTACTCCGCAGGGGTCATGTCGTAGATCTTGGCCGTGGCCTCGAGAGCCTGACGGCGGATCTGCATCTTGATCTTGAAGTCGATCTCCTTGAACTCTCGGGCCACATCCATCAGTGGACCGCCGTGGCTGCTGCGATGTCGAGGTCGGCGTGACCGCTGGCCAGGAGGGCACCGATGTTCGGCTTGAAGTAGTTCGGCCCCTTCTTGACGCGGCCCTCGAAGATGCCGTCGGGGTCGTTCGGACCAGCGATGATGGGCTGCCCGTCTGCTCCGAGCTTGCTCATGTTGCTGCGCTGGACCTCGTCGAAGAGTACCTCGGCGTCGATGCCCATGCGGCACGCCAGCACGAACGTCACGTAGAGGAGGTCCACCACGGCGTCGGCCGACTCGACGAGGTCGCCGCGCTCCAGGGCAGGGATCAGCTCGTCCTCGAACTCCTCACGGATGAGCTCGATCGACACCGGCACGAGCTCCTGGGGCAGTGCCCGAGCACGGTGCGCCACCTCCAGACCCATCACTCGCTGGAATTCGGCGACTTGCTGCTGCATCTTGTTCACTGGTTCTCCTTGGTGGTGAGCTCGTTCACACGAGCGACGGTGGCCTCGAGGATGCTCTCGGCCTGTTCTGACTGGAAGACCCCTGCCTTGGACAGGTCCTCCCAGCAAGATGATGCTGCTCCCATACCGAGGCCGATGGCCTCTTCCACGGTCTCTGCCGCAGCGATGGTCTCCTGGATGGTGCTCATTGGGGGTTGCCGTTCCTCTCCTTGCGTACGAGCCGCTGCTCCTTCTCGAAGGCAGCGGTGATGCGGTCGACCTCGTCCCAGTTGACCAGTCGGGGGTCGGCCTCGTCCTCGCAGGAGAAGGGGCTGAGCACGACGTTGAGGGCTTCGGCGAAGCCAAGGGCTTCGGCCTTGATGTCCCGCTTCTTGTCGGGGTCCTGCTCCTCCTCTGCGAGCACGGCCAGCTCGTTGTAGGCGTTGTACAGCTTGCGCAGCATGAGAGCGCCCACGGCGTCCCCAGCCTTCAGCACGCTGTTGAAGCGCACGCGCTTGTCGGTGACATGCTGGAACGCACTGGTGGTGAGGAACCGGGCGATCTCGTCGCTGGTCTCGTGGCCTGCGTCCAGCGCAGCCTCGATGCCGTCGGCGATGACGTCGATGGTCGTGACCTTGCCGGTACGCATGCCTTCGCGGTCGTCGATCACCGCGAAGATGATGCCCTGTCCGGCATACGTCTCCGGCTCGGTCTCGTGAGCTCGGGTCTTCTTGGTTGCCACGGGGTACTCCTTTCCGCGTTTCTGAAGGTCGAGGCCCTGATCACGGTACCTCAGGATCTCGGCGTCGGCCTCATCACGTGTGGCCTTGGGATAAGCTTTACTCACACTTCGGTTGTGAAGCAAGCCGATCTGGAACAGGTGGTCCAGATGACGGTCAGAGGGTGTGCTGCTCGACATACTGGAGGAAGTCCAGGAGCGTCTCGTCGTCGTGCACGAGGCGCTCGCCGATGCTGCCGAACTCGAACGCGGGGCTGTCGCAGGCGATCATCCGCTGCTCGAAGACCCCTGCGGTCTGGTCGTTCCAGACCTCGATGATCGAGACCGACTTGAACAGGTTGTACCCGTTGGTCCGGTTCAGCCGGGTGAGGAAGTCGATCTGGTGGAAGTACAGCGCGTTGACGTTGGCCAGCCTGCCCGGTTCGTACCCCTCGCCGTGTGCCTCGATCTGCGCTGCCCGCTCGGGGTGGTGCATCTTGAGGACGAGGTGCGTGTCCGGCATGGCGAACACCGTGCGGGGCCGGTCGTCGTTCCAGTCGCGGTCGGGCAGCGCCAGCCGGTAGACCATGTGCGTGAGCCAGTCGATGCGGTCGTACGTGTGCGGCATCAGGCGCTCGCCCTGGAAGGCTGCGACGTTCTCCGCGTGCATGGTCTTGGTGGCGTTGTAGTCGGGCTGGCCTGCGGCGTCCAGAGCCTTGGCGCTGCTGCTCTTGCCGACCTCGTCCGGTCCTTCGAATGCGATGAACATCTAGATCTCCTCCATGATGAGTGCCAGCGGGACATCCGTCGGCGCGGTCTCGGTGGCCTTGTACCACCGACTCCAGTTTACCCCGATCCGCATCACTCCGCCGAGCTTGTTCTTCATGCTGACTCGGAGGAACGGGTGCATCTGCGGGTAGTACTTCTCGGTGTCGTTCAGGTGTGGCCTGCCGACCTCGTCCTGCGGGTCCAGCGGGATGGTCGTCTCGATCGCACCGTGCTGGTCGTAGGCCACACCAGGAAGCGTGAAGCTGCGCTGGCCCTTCTCGAACGTGTCCAGGAACATGGCGAGGTCCTCCCCGTGGTACTGGAAGGGCTTCGGCATCTTGCGCATCGTGAACCGGTCCACGTCGAAGAACATGACGCACGCCGGGAACGATCCCCTGTTGATCGTGGCAGCGACTGAGGGATCCACGTCGCCGCTGAAGAGCGCGTTTCGGGCCGCACCATAGGCCAACCCCGGAACGTGCTCAAAGAGGACGCCAGCGATCTTGCAGCCGACAGCGAGCGAGCGCAGCAGCAGGAGCGGCTCAGTGATGCCGGAGACCTTGGAGCTGTACCGACGCGTGTGCTGCTTCTCCTCCTGCCGCTCCAGCAGGCTCACGTGGATGATGTCGTCGTCGAGCACCACGATGTTCTGGAAGCCACGCTCGTCTGCGTCGATCAGGCAGCGCATTCGGGCCGGGCCGATCCCAGGGGTCGCCTCTGGGACGATGGTGGCCCACGGGTAGGCACGCTGGTACTTCCTGATCTGCGCGGGCCTCACGACGATGTAGACGCGGTCCTGGATCCTGCTCGGTGCCTTGCGCAGCATCTCCAGGAGCGGGGCTGACCCGGCTCGGTTGTAGCTGGGCACGTAGATCGGGTAGACCCAGCTTGTCTTGGACTTGCGCAGCAGCGCGAGGTGTTCATTCATGAGTGACAAATCCATCCCATTCGAAGTCGTTGATCCAGCCAGCGTGGCCGACCTGAGAGTAGATGCCTTCCTTGGTGTCTACTGGGGTGGGCTGCTCTGGGGTGCGGGTGAGCGCATCCAGCACCGGCATGATGATGTGGAAGTGGTCGCGGCCGGACGGGACAGACACTTGCTGCCCGTGCCACGGACCACCGTGGAGCTGTACGATCCTGGACATGCTGTCCCCCTAGATGGGTGCTCCCCCGGTCTACCACCACAGAGACCGGGGGAGCAGTCGGTTAGCGGTCGTGCCGCTGGTTCTTCTTGACGAAGGTGTTCCACACGCCCAGCAGGAGCGCGTAGAGGACGACCCCCATGAGGATGATGCAGATCGCTACGAGGAAGTAGCTGAAGATCGTGCCGAGGTAGTCCCAGGGGCTCATCACTTCTCACCCTTCCAGATGTGCCGTGCTGCGGCCTCCTGCCGGTCGTAGACCACGTCGGACCACTTGGCCAGCAGGTCGAAGTGACGCGGGTAGACGTGCAGGTTGGCGACCTGGAACGTGATGTCGCCACGGGTGACCGAGCCACCTTCGGTGCCGCCGAAGCGAGACTGGTTGTTCAGGTCGGAGACGAGCCGGATCATGAGGCTGTCCCACATGGAGTAGTCCGCACGGTAGCCGAACACGGCGTCCATCGACCGCATCTGGGCGATGATGTGCACACGGTTCTCGTGGTCGATCATGACGTTGAGCGCGTTCGTGCAGATGAAGTCGTTCCGGCCGTTGGCCTTGGCCAGCACGTGGATGTCCCGGTCGGAGATGATGGCCACACCGTGCCGCGACTCCGCACCCTCCGCCACGAACGTGTCGACGATCCGCTGGTAGAGGGTGGTCTGGACGAGCGGGTAGTCCCACGTCGGGCTGAACAGGATGTGGCCGTAGGCGCTGTTGACCTTGCCGTCCGTGCCAGCGCACGCCTGGAAGAGGGCAGGCACCGGGGCCTCCATGTCTTCCAGCTTGTCGCTGCCGGAGTTGAACCAGTCCAGCTCACGGCGGACCCAGTCCGGGTTGACCTCGCCGATCATGGAGTCGTTGGTCGCCCTCCAGTTCACCGAGTAGAGCACCTTGTTCCCGGTGCGGGGATCGATGGGTGCATCGGCGAGAGCCAGCACGACATCGTCAGAATCGCAGCGCAGCATGTGTGTGTCCTCCTTGGACGTTTGGCCGGTATGGGGCACCGGCTGGTACCATTATGCCCGATAGATCTTTTCGCCACAAGTGGCGGGTGGCCCCTAGCTGGGCGAGTGCTAGGAGCCACCCGGTCTGGGTCAGTCCTCCAGGGTCTCGAGGTACATCTCGCGGGCATCAACCCGCTGGTACTCCTCGAGGTCGCCCCACTGGACGTCCGGGCTGAGGGAGTTGAACCACTTCTTGGTCGCGCTCCAGATGGCCTTGTCAGTGTTGGTGTTGTTCGTCATAGTTAGAAGTTTACCTGACTTCGATCTAGAGCGCAAGCTGGGGGGAGGTTTCCCTCCCCCGTGGCCTGCTAGAAGTTGGGGTTCTTGTGCTTCCGGAGCTTGACACCCGAGGAGCCAACGACCGTGACGCGCTCGCCGCAGTCGGGGCAGGTGCCCCAATTGCCCGAGTAGAAGCCGAGCCGGTTCGGGAGCTCACGGTTCACGAAGCTGCCAGAGCCGGTGCAGGTCTCGGGGTCGGCTGCCTTGGTGGTCAGCTCCACCGGGGCGGAGGGGAAGCAGATGGTGCAGAGGGTGGCACCGTGCTCCTTGACGGCCTCGGCCTCGGTCAGGCCGGACACGTTGGGGAGCCATCCGATGCGGGTCGTGGGGCGGAAGGAGGAGCAGTGGGTGTTCGAGTGGATGTGCTGCACCAGGAAGAAGCGGCTCCAGCCCTTGTAGAGCTTCTCGGACTCGATGTAGGCGTCCGACTTGAGCTGGCGCTCGGCCTCGAGGCTCTCGATCTGGGCCTCGTACCCGGCGATGCGGCGCTCGATGGACTCCTTGGCACCGGGGTGGCGGGTCCAGGAGAGGCTCTTGTTCGAGTCCTTGATGGCCTTGCGGATGGTCGAGATGCGCTCGACGACTGCGAAGTACTCGTTGTACTTCTCCGCGATGAAGGTGTCAACCTTGCGGGCTTCTGCGATCTGCTGCTGGCGGTCCATTTGGTCCTCCTCGGTGGTGGTGTGGTAATTAGAAGTTTACCTGACGGTGCTTCAGTTTACCAAATCCACAATCCAAGTTCCTCCGTCGGACAGGGTGATGACGACCATACCCCTCTTGCGGAGGGACTCGGCCGTGCGCCTCAGCTCCTTCCGGTAGTGCGGGATGTGCACGGGGCCAGTGTCCTTGATGAGCCAGATGAACGTCTGCTGAGCCGGGCTGAGTGTGGCCATGTCCATGATCAGAACTCGATCGACTGAGCGGCGTCCAGAGCGTTGGAGACGGTCTCGTCCCAGTGCTCCTCCTTGGCCTGCTCCCAGTCGCTGTGCTCGGCCTCGAACTCGTCCTCGTCGTCGTACTCGTCGCGAGTGGGCTCTTCGGTGTCGAACTCGGCCACATCGTTCTGGATCTCCTCGGCCTCGTTGGCCGCGTTCTCCGCCGTCTCGTACAGCTCCTCGAGCTGCGAGTTGCCGTTCTCCCACGCGTCCAGAGCCGTCTGGCGCTCCTCGGCGTAGCTGCGGACCTCGCTGGCGAACTCCTCCAGCAGGCCGGTCAGACCGTCGTAGTCGCCCTGCTCCAGGCTGGGGATGCTGTCCTCCAGGGCCTCCAGCGCCGCGAGGGGCTGAGACCGCAGGCCGCTCACCAGCTCGCTGGGGCGGAAGGGGTGCTGGAAGCACCGGTGGATCTCGCGGCCCCGGAAGCCGGGTGCGGCTGCGTAGTAGCCCTCGCCCTTGGGGATGACGTGGCCGGTCCGCCCGCAGATGTGCTCGGTGCGGCTGGTCTTCTTGGTGTACACACGTGCCATGATCTCTTCTCCTTCGGTGGTGGTGAGTCAGTTGGACTCAGGCTCGTTGGCGATGCGCTCTTCCCACTGCTCGTAGGTGGCGCTGGTGGTGCCGTCCGCGTTGACCACGTCGGCGTTGTTCGCGAGGAGGTCGTCGACCTCGAGGTCGTCCCATCCGTTGTCCACGACGAGGTGGTGGCGGATGTCGGTGGTGGTGGGGTTCGTCATGTTAGAAGTTTACCTGAAGGTGAGGGTGAGGCGCAAGCCCCACCCCCACATTTCTTCTACAGGATTCCGATGTTCGCCCGGTAGCGCAGCTCGGTCTTGACGAAGTTGTACCGGATGTTGTCCAGCTGATCGAGGTCCTCGAGGCCCTTGTTCTCGAGCCGGTCGGCCTCGGCGAGAAGCTGCTGGTTCGTGAACTCGCTGGTGCGCTGGTCGGGGTAGCGGTCCAGGTAGGTCTCCCGCACGACGGCCTCGTTGCGGTCCTCGACGGCCATCTCGATGATCTGGTCGATGGTGGCGGTGAGCTCCTCCTTGGTGTAGGAGGTACCGGGAACGAGGAGGTCCATCATGGCCTCGAGTGCGTTGTAGCGGTCCATCTGCTGCTGGGTGAGGTCCGACATCTTTGACTCCTAGGGTTGTGGTGGTGTGGTGCCTTACACTTAGAAGCTTACCTGAAGTCGAGGGTGGAGCGCAAGCCCCACCCTCAACTATTTTCAGGGACGCCTACCCCCGAGCCAGACCACCACGATGGTGATGACCACCCCGGCGATGAGCCCGAGGCTGAACCACGATGCGTCGGTCATGCGCTGATGCCCCGACCCTGCGTGACGCCACGCTCGCCGGTGTTGGCGTTCTTCCCGGCCTTGTAGCCTTCGTGGTTCGCCGCACCGTGGGCGGTCGCGCTGCGGCCCCGGCTGCTGCGGAGGTTGGTGTACTGCTCGTCGACCCAGTCGTTGACCTTGGCCTTGCGGTCCACGAGGACCAGCTCAGTGCCGACCTTGGCCTCGCTGACGGCCTGATTGCGGCTCTCCCAGACCCGCACACCAGCACCGGACCCGAACCCGTGGACGAAGCCCCGGCGGACCTTCTCCTGGTCGTAGGAGGACAGGCCAGCGTTCTCAGCCTTGTGCTCCTTCCAGAAGGCACGGACCGCGACAGCGGCCTGAAGCTCGAGGCTCTTGATGAGGACCTCGGCCTGCGCCACGTCCGACTCGAAGCCGATGATGTAGGCCACGAACTTCTTGCCGTTCTCCCACGTGGTCGACTGGAGGACCCGCAGGGTGCCGAGGCTGTTGGCCACGGAGGTCGCGAGGTGGAGCAGCTCGCCACGGTAGGCCCCGGTGAAGAAGAGCTGCTTCTGCACGATCTTCTCGGTGGCCCCGCCCTTCTTGGCCCGACGGGCGTCGATGGTGGCCTGATCGATCATGTACTTGGCCATCATCTTGGCTGCGGCCTCGGTGAGCGCTTCGGCTTCTTCCGGGGTGGTCGACTCCGCCTTGGCGAGGAGCTGGGCGATGAGGTCGATCTTCTTCTCAGACATTTGGTGGACTCCCTCTGTGTGGTGGTGGTTGGTGGTAAGTTCAAGTTTGCCCGAAGTTGAGGCGAGGCGCAAGCCCCTACTCAACTTCAGACGAACCCAATCTTAGAAGTCTTCCTCCTCCACTTCTTCCTGCTCGAACAGGTTGACCCAAGGGGTCAGCACGCCGTAGGCCGCACCGTAGTTGTCGCCGTTGTGGAGGACGACCTTCTTGTCCTCGCCGTGGTCCGCGATGGCCTGCTCGACCGCTGCCAGCAGGTCGGCCAGCGTGATGGTCTCGTTGAGGACCTGATCGGCGGAGTAGCCACGGTTCGTCGAAACGTTGAAGATGATGTGCTCGGCCATGATGTGCTCCTTGGGTGGTGGTTGAACCTTACACTTAGAAGTTTAGCTCACTTCCGGGTTTTCGCCAAACCTTTCTTCGAAGTTTTCTTCGGAACTTCGCCGTTCGTAGTAACTGCTAGGGTGAGCTGGTCGATTACGGTGTTGTAGTCCTCCTTCTTGAGGGCCTCCTTCGCCGCTTCCAGGGCTGGCAGGGCCACACGTGAGATAGCGATGCTGGTGTCGGTTCCGGCGTTCTTGCCCTCGTGAGGGAGCTGGTTACGCAGGCTCCAGTACTCGGCGCGCTGCATGGTGTCCAGGGCTGCGACGAGAGCCTTGTAGGACGCCTCGCTCATCTCGCCCCACTCCGAGCACTCCTTCATGAGCTCGATGCAGACCTGCCCTGTAGCACGCCTGTCGGCGTTCACGGTTCATCTTCCGGAAGGATTGCCTTGGCCCGGTTCGGGCACGTGTCCCAGTGTCCGCCGTACTGCTCCATCAGCCACGGCATCTCGGTGTACGGTCCTGCGCACTGGTCGCAGAACGTCGGCATGGCGTCGACCGCCTCCAGCACCTTCTCCATCCGGTGCAGCTTGTGGTCCGCGTTCCCCTGGAGTGTGGCCGGGAAGAAGTCCCCGCAGGCGCACTTCTGGGCGGTCGCGTTCCACCGGTGTGAGCCGTAGACCTCCAGAGCGCGCACTGCCCGCTCAGACACGACGGACCTCTGCCATGTGCAGGACCTGCTCGTCGAGGCCGAGCTCACGCCACACCTCAGACTCGGTGCCGTTGTTCCTGGACGCCTCGACCGCCATGTCCGCAGCAGCTTCGCACGGCGTGCAGTCCTCGTGGAGCATCTCGACGTTCCACGCCTCGACCGACAGGCCAGGACACCGGTACTTCGCGTCCCACTCCTCCGGGTAGCGCTCGGGGTGCAGGAGCATCGGCAGGTCGGCCTTCCTCCAGTGCACCGTGTGGTCGTGGGCGTCGTGCGTGTTGGTGTTGTCACACTTCTTGACAAACATCCTAGATGTCCTCCTTGCGAATCCTGAGCACCTTCTGGCCGTTCTTGCGGTCCATCCACTGACCGACCGCGATGCTGTTCCGGTAGTCGTCCTCGACCTCGACGAACACCAGCTCGGGCATCTCGCCCTCGAAGACGATGTCGATGTACTTGGGGCTGTCCCCGTTCAGGCGGAGACCCATCAGGCACCACCGACGAGCGCGTAGTTCTCGATCAGCTTGGACTTGGTGAACTCGCGCAGCTTGCCGACGCTGTGCGGCTGCTTGGGAGCCTTGATCACCTTCATGGTGCCCGGCGACGAGAGGGTCGGCAGGGTGATGATCTCGACCTCCCGGTACTTCGGCTTCGCGCGTCCGGTCTTGCCCCGGTCCGTGTTCCGCACGTCGACGTCGATCCAACGCTGGCCAATGCGGATGTTCACGTTCGTCATGATGTTGCCTCCTCAGGCGTCGATGCTAAGGCCGTTGGTCGGCCCGCTGGCACAAGCATTGCACAGGGTGTGGCCGTAGCGCAAGTCCTAGAGTTTTAGCTGCTAGTCTTTAAAAGACGCGCGCACGCGTACATAGAAATGGAAACACTCTTCAACCCCCACGGCACCGAAGGTGCAAGTGGGGGCAGGGAGAGAGGGAGAAGCAGGGACGCTCCCACACCGTGACCACGGCACACTGTCGCTCAGCCCGCTCATGGGATGCACGCTCTCTCCGCGCCAGAGGCGCTCGATCGCGCACACCCGCGGACTGGCTCGGTGCCTGTACGGTGGTTCGCTGTGTCGCTTGAGTGGAAATGGATTAGGGCTTGCGCGCTGCGCCGCAGTGTGCCAAGCTTGGGGTTGTCGCCGGGGATGGCACCCGGCTGGCAAGCTACTCACAGAGGTAGATGTCGGCAGTCGGTAGTGTATCTCAGCGGATTTTACTTCCCCGGCGACCCCAACATTTGATCATACTCACAAGGAGTCCACCAAGATGAGCAACGACAAGGCGGCTGCGGCTCGCCACCCCAATCCGTTCACCCTCGAGCCTCTCGACATGCCCGAGACCTTCCAGCCGCTGACGGTGGCTGAGGTCAACGCGATCCGGGCGCAGCAGGAGGCGGAGACGTCCAAGCGGCGGAACATCGCCCACCGGAAGGAAGGCACCATGAAGACCTCGCGTGACGGTGCGCAGTACGTGCGCCAGCAGAAGGGTCACTCGTGGCTCCTGCACTGGGTCGTCCTCGGCATCTTCTCGCTCTTCATCGTGCCGATCTACTACTCGGTGTCGCCGAACCACTACTGGCACATCTGATGTCGACGCAGGAGCAGGAGACGGCTCTCTACGACCAGCCTGAAGAGCTGGAGGTCTTCAGTCTCGACGACGAAGACCCGGTGAGGCCGAAGCCCAGCCGGAAGCAGAAGCGGAAGGCGAAGCGGGAGCAGTCGCTCCGGGACATCGCCGCCACGCTGCCTCAGCCGCAGTACATCATGCGTGACGAGATCCTCAGCAATCGGCACCACGTCCAGGACGACGACATCCTGACGCCGTATGGCCGGTTCGATCGAGACGTTCCAGGCCTCGCAGTGGAGATCTGCGACAGGTCGAGCATGAACCTCGGACGCGGGCAGTGGGTCATCGTCCAGGAGCTGGTGGAGGAGGCACTTCGAGTCGGCTTCGCTGCGGCGCAAGGAGGACGCGGCTGAGTGTGGCCGTGTACGGGGACTAGGGATTCCAGGTGATGTAGGGGTCATTTGGGGGGAATCTCTGGTCCCCGGCTTGCTTGAGGCGGCTGGTGTGCGCTATGCTTGCCAGTATGCCTCCTACACAGCGCGCCGACGGGTCGGATCAGCCGACCTCACGTCGCCGTGTCTGTACTGCCACTACGGCTGCGGGTCAGCCGTGCCGCCGGACAGCCGTTGCCGGTCTGACCGTCTGCAAGTCACATGGTGGAGGCACTGCCGCTAGCGTTCGAGCAGGGAAGCGCGCTGAAGCCAGCCAGCAGGCGGCGACCCTATGGGGCATCAGCTCGGACGCTAGCGGCATCTCCATCGAGGAGGAGCTCACCAAGCTCGCTCGGAACAAGCTGACCGACATCCTGGCCCTCCGTCTTGAGCTCAGCTCCGGAGGTCGTCACATCGGTCTGCTGATGGACTCCAAGGAAGTCACCGACACTGAGGTCGGTGAAGACGTGTTCACCACCGTCAAGAAGAAGCACTCCTCCGGCGTGTCGCCGTGGGTCGCAGAGCTTCACCGGGCAGAGCAGGAGTTGCTCGCCATCCTCCGTCTCCTCCAGGAAGTCACTGGGGGCACCGAAGAGGTAGACACTCGCCGCATCCGCATGCAGACCGCACGCGAGACCGCACGCCTGCTCAAGGCGTTCCCAGGCCTCAGCGCCGACGATGTTGCGGCGGAGGTGGCGAAGCGTGCGTCATGAATCCACGGCTCAGCTCGAGCACGACCTGGACTTCGTAGATCCCGAGGACTACACCTACGAGGACATCTCGGAGGACTTCGGAGTCTTCTGCAAGGCGTCCGGCATCCGCGAGAGCGCTCTCACCAAGGCTCTGATCGAGTCGATCGATCCGGAAGCACTGGACACGTCCCTCGGCTGTGTGGCCTACTCAACGCCTCCGCAGGAAGGCAAGACCACCTGGATCGTCCACTACATCGCATGGCAGCTCATCCGGAACCCGTGGCTCAAGGTCGTCTACGCGACGTACAGCCAAGCCCGTGCGAACGCGGTCTCTCGCCAGATCCGTGGGCTGGTGCGCCACTGGACCCCTCTGGCCGCTGGAAGCTCGAACGTTCAGCGCTGGGAGACTCGAGAAGGTGGCGGACTCCTGGCAGCCGGTCGAGGTTCGGCCATGACAGGCTTCCGGTCTGACCTGACCGTCATCGACGACCCCATCAAGGACATGGTGGAAGCTCAGTCCGAGCTGATCCGTGAGACGACCGTGGAGTGGTTCTCCTCCGTGGTCATGACCCGTATGTCCAACCTCAGCCAGATCATCGTGATCGCCACCCGGTGGCACAAGGATGATCTCATCAGCCACGTAGTGAAGCCCGACGTGCTCGGTGCCACCTACGTGAACATCCCCGCTCAGGCGGTCTCGGAGGACGACCTCCTTGGCCGTAATGTCGGGGAATGGCTCCCGTCAGTGCAGAACCGGTCGGAGCGCTCCTGGAACCTCATCAAGAGGGCCGTGGGCACTTACGTCTGGCAGGCACTCTACCAAGGTGACCCCCAAGTCACTGGCGGGAGCTACATCAACGCAGACAAGATCGACGTGGTGCCGTGGGAGGCTGTGGTCTACCAGGACCCCAACACCAAGGTCATGTCGACTCTGGACCGCGCGCTCATCATCCAGTCGTGGGACCTCACGTTCGGCGACATCGACACGGACGCCCGGAAGAAGCGCGCCACGGGCAGCTATGTGGCCGGACACGTGTACGCCATCATCGGCAGGAAGTTCGTGCTGGTGGACCGGGTGCATGAGCGCCTGACCTTCACGGAGAGCGTGAGTGCCATCCTGAGGATGTCAGCCCGCTGGCCCCAGACCAGCCGCATCTACGTCGAGAAGAAGGCGAACGGGGCTGCCATGCTGAACACGCTGCGCAAGCGTGCCGCTCTGATCAAGCCCGTGTCGCCTGAGGGCAGCAAGGAAGTCCGCGCGCTGGCAGCACAGCCCACCGTGGACGAGGGCAACGTGGCCGTGCTGGACACGGTCTACGATGAGGGCATGTTCCAGGAGTTCCGGGACTTCCCCTTCGGCAAGAACGACGACGACGTGGACGCACTGACGCAGGCCCTCAATCAGGCCCGTGTTGACTACTTCCAGATGAGGAGCTAGGGCAATGGCTGACGACAACAACATGACGGTGGTGGAGCGGCACCTGATCAACAGGACCCCTCCCACCTTCACCCAGTACTACAACGGAAAGATGTCCTTCGCCCTGCACGGCAAGGACTGGAACGAGTACGTTGCCGAGGCGTTCCCCGAGCTGTCCAAGCAGGAGACCAGCGAGAACGTCTACAAGACCATCATCGACCTGTACGCGGAGAACCTCGTCCCCGTGCCCGAAGAGCTGAGGGGCTTCAGCAACGTGCTGGTTCCCCTCCTGTCGCGTGGGGAGTGCCCGGTGGTGGTGGACTCCGCGGGTACTCCCCACTTCCCCGAGCACTACGAGATGATGAGCGACGGGGTCTGGACCATCACGGCCATCTGGACCCGCAGCCTGAAGGAGATGAAGGACTTCCTGACCTTCGTCGACAGCAGCGGGGTCAGCAAGCTGTACGCCAAGGACATCCCCGACGACTTCACCGCAGCCACCCCCGAGGGCTACGAGTTCGTCGAGACCAAGACCGGCAACGAGCTGTTCCGCTTCGCCCTGGACGACAGGGGCTTCGGCGGCTCGCTCCAGGCCCTCCAGGACCGCGTGAACCACTCGATCATCGACCAGACCGTCGTGGCAGAGATGTACGCACGGCCCTTCTGGTACCTCCTCAACTTCCAGCAGGCCCCGTCCAACCCGTACATGCCTGTCGCCCCCGAGCAGCGTGCCATGACCGAGGAGAAGGCAGCCGGGGCAAGTGGCCGCATCTTCACCACGTCCAGCGAGGGACCCTTCGGCCAGCTCCAGCCCCCGACCATCGCGGACATGATCGGCTACCACGACAGCATCATCGACAAGATCCCCCAGAGCTTCGGCATCCCGGCGCACTACTTCAAGCCTGGGACCGGCACGCCTCCCACGGGTGTGGCCCTGAAGGTCCTCAGCAAGCGCTACAACAACAAGATCGCCCGCATGCGCGAGGACCTCGAGCCTGAGCTGGAGCGCCTCGCTGAGACCCTTGGGGTCGAGAAGACCGGCACCGACAAGGACAAGAACGGCAAGGAGGTCAAGGTGTACGAGTTCTGGAACACCGGTGACGACCTCCTCCAGGAGGCCTTGGACGCCCACGGCATCGCCCTCAGCACGATGGGCTACCCGCTGGCCTACATCGCTGAGGTTGTGACTCCTGGGGTCGACCTGGACGACTACGAGGAGGAAGAGGCACCTCCCGCTCCCAACGTGGACGACCCGAACGCTCCCACTGACATGACCGCCACGGGACAGGTCGGCACTCCGGCCACACCGGGGCAGGTCGCGTCCTACGCCCAGAACCCCGGCCAGCGCAAGAAGGTGAGGGCCTGATGGGTACGTGGAGGGTCCGCCTGCTGGTGGACGGCCAAGTGCAGCAGTGGGTCGGCGAGGCCGCAGATGGCACCGAAGCCGAAGCCAAGGCCCAGGAGGCGTTCCCCACGGGGGTCGTCAAGAGCGGCTCGCAGATCTCGTGAACCCCTTCAGCCTGATCCTCGGCTTCCTGGTGGGAGCACTGCTCGCCGTCAGCGCGATCGGGATCTGGCTCCACGAGTACACCAACATCCAGCCCCACGACAAGGAACGGAAGCACTAGGATGCCTACCATCCCCACTGGCTCGCTGGAGCGGGAGCTGAAGAAGCTCTACCTCCGGTGGGTCAATGGGCTTGCCTTCGACAGCCGTGACCTCCAGGACAAGATCGTGGACTTCACCCTGCGTGCGCAGCGGCTCATCGAGAGGGAGGGTGGGCAGGTCGCCAGCTTGGGCGCTCTGGCCGACTTCCCCGTGCCGAAGACCCTGGAGCTGTCGCCCTACATCGGGACCATCTACAAGGAGATGCAGCAGGCCGCGATCAGCGCCAGCATCACCGCAGGCCTCAACTCCCGCGAAGCTGCCCGTGCCATGTTCAAGGCAGGCATGGACAAGTCGTACCGGAAGCTGGAGAGGCTGGCCCGGACCGAGACCACCAACGCCTACTGGAAGAACGCGTTCGGCTCCATCGAGGAGTTGCCCGCACTGGTCATGGTGTGGGGCTCAGAGGAGTCCAAGAGGACGTGTGAGTGGTGTCTGGCTCGGGATGGGCTGGTCATCGCAGACAGCAACATCCGGGACCACCCCAACGGACGGTGCACCCCGATCCCCACACTGCGCAGCCGCGTCAACTACAAGGGCACGCTCCAGCCCGACGGCTCAGTGACCATGGACCCCGAGTGGGCCGACCAGAAGGCTAGGAACGCTAGGGCCAAGGCCTCGGCAGGACCCACGACAGCAGCCCAGCGCGACCCGCTGAGCGGCAAGACCAATCCGGCGGCACCAAGTGTGGCCCGGACATGAGCTTCCAAGGAGGAAGACCTCGGGGTGAACCCTAGCAAGGCTAGGCGACGCGCCGAGGGAAAGACAGGCTTGCGCGACCGGCACAAGTCAGGCAAACTACTACGAAAGGGACGCCGAAATGGCTACCGAGCAGAACCCCAGCACCACGGACACCTCAACCGAAACGGACGAGGACCAGTCCCAGCAGGACCAGCAGAGCAGCACCTCCGAAACGGAGGGTAACGCAGACTCGCAGTCCAGCACCGTCGATGACAGCACGCAGCTCCCCGAGTCGCACCCGCTCGTCAAGTCGCTTTCCGCACTCAAGTCCAAGGTCGCTGAGCAGAAGCAGGAGCTCAGCGAAGCGCGGGCCAACAGCGCCACGGCGACCAAGCTCCAGGAGGAGCTGGACAAGCGGCCGACCCAGGAGGCCCTGGAGACGCTCCAGACCCGGTACGACCGGCTCGAGGCGTTCGCACAGGCCGTGGGCATCGGCAAGGCTCTCGACAGCCGCACGTTCACCCGTGACCTGTTCGAGACCGACAAGGACATCGCCGACCTCGTCAAGGAGTGGAACCGGGCCAACCCCTCGGCCACATCCACCGCACTTGGCAGCAAGTCGGCGGCCCCTGCGGACAAGAAGCCGGATCCCAACGACCTGATCCGGGCCGCACTCAAGGGCAACTGAACCACCCTCTAGAGGCCTCCGGGCCAGAAAGGAGTCAGTCACATGGCTGACATCACACGGGCCGACGCACTGGCCCTCCTGGCCACCCAGGAGCTCAACTCGATCATCAAGCCGGAGACCTCGGGGTCGGCCGCGCTGTCGGCGTTCCGGACCATCCGGATGTCGAAGGCGACGAGCCGCATGCCGGTCCTCGCGGCCCTCCCGACTGCAGGCTGGGTCACCGACGGTTCCGCCGCCGAGGGCACCGGCGTCAAGCCGACCTCGAAGGTCTCGTGGACCAACAAGGAACTCATCGCCGAAGAGATGGCGGTCATCGTGCCGGTGCACGAGAACACCATCGCCGACAGCGACTTCGACATCTGGGGCGAGGTCCGCCCGCTGGTGTCGCAGGAGTTCGGTCGCATCCTCGACGCGGCGGTCTTCTTCGGGACCAACAAGCCCACGACCTGGACCGACCCGGCCCTCATCCCCGGTGCCATCGCCGCCGAGAACTACGTGGTCGAGGGTCTCCGCCCCGACGGCACGGCGTCGATCGACCTCGCGGACGAGATCAACGAGGTGTTCGGCCTCGTGGAGGACGACGAGTTCGACGTGGACTCGGCCTTCACCGGTCGCTTCCTGCGTCGCCGCCTGCGCGGCCTCCGGGACGACAACGGCCAGCCGATCTACCTCGACGGCCTCAAGAGCGACGGCTCGACCCCGTCGATCTACGGCCAGGACCTCAACTACGTCAAGAACGGCGGCTGGAACCGCAACGTGGCGACGCTCCTGGCGGGCGACTCCAACGCGGTCGTCATCGGCATCCGCGAGGACGTGCAGGTCAAGCTCCTCACGGAGGCCACGGTCGGCGGCATCAACCTCGCCGAGCGGGACATGGTGGCCCTGCGCTTCAAGTTCCGTGTGGCCTTCGCGACCGCCTACTCGACGGCACGTGTCGGGGGTGCGCCGACGGACTACCCGTTCGCCATCCTCGCCCCGACCGACCCGGTGGACGCCGACGGTCAGCCGGTGGGTGACGTCTGATGAGCCAGCAGCCGGAAGGGCAGGCCGTCTACGACGCCGCTCGGGCTGAGGCCAAGGAGCGCGCAGCGGTCACCATCGAGGAGAACGCCAAGGCGGCACAGGAGGCGAAGGCTGCGGCCCGACCCAAGGGTGTCGGCCTCGGGAACGAGGAGTTCCTCGCCCGAGCACAGCGGATCGAGTCGGCCATGAACCGGGCCGTCGAGGAAGTGGAAGGTGCGGCGGAAGTCGACTCCTACGACGACCTCTCCAGCGACGAGCTCTCGGAGCTCCTCAAGGATCGGGAACTCCCGCACTCGGGCACCAAGGCCGAGAAGCTCGACCGCCTCCGCGAGGCGGACAACAGCACCACCGAGTAACATCTCGCCAGCGGGTTGAGGGGCAGGTAGCGGGTCTGCCTGCCCCTCTCCCAGACAATCGAAGGAGGAAGTGACATGGCCGCGATCGACGATCTCAACGCACTGCTCAGCAGCCTGCCGGGCTATGCCCTCCTGACCGATGGCATGAAGAACGCGGCTCTGGCTGGCGCTCTCATCCCCGACTCCCTCAACGTGTGGCCCGGCGAAGTCGGCTACGTGGCCACATACGACATCTACTTCGCTGCAACGAACCTCATCGGCTTCCTCAAGGCTCAGCCGGTGCTTCGCTCAAGCTCCAGCGAGGGCACCAGCATCTCCGTGGACGCTCCGGACTGGTCGGCCCTGCAGGAGTTCTACCGCAGCCAGTCCCCCATCATGCTCGCCACTGGCGGAGGCCAGCTTGGCTTCATCTACATCCCTGACGCCCCGCACGTCCAGCGCGTGCCGATGACGTACGGAAGCGGTGAGTCCAGTGACAATGTCGACACAGACCTTGGCTGAGGCTGGGCGGCTCATGGCCGCAGCTACCCTCGTCGACACCATCCAGATCTACACCGTGGGCGCTCCTGACACGGTCGGCTTCGAGGTCACCCGGCCTCTCACGGCCGTGGGCGATCCCATCGAGGGCCTCGTCCAGAGCACCACCCTCGAGAACGCCATCGAGTCCCGCACCGAGACCATCTACTCGGTGAAGGTCGCACGTGGCACCCCGTTCAGCCCCGGCATCGCCGTGCGTGTCATCACGTGCGTCGCTGAGCCCGAGCTGGTGGGCAAGACACTCCTCATCGACAAGGTCAGCCTGAACGGCCTGTCGCTGATCCGCAAGGCGACCGCCAGCGACTTCGAGACCATCAACCAGGAAGGCAAGGGGGACATCGCATGAGCATCACGATGGGCCAGCTCGCCAGCCGCTTCGCGATGGCCGCTGCCAAGGTCGACCCGGTATCGGACCGCCAGCTTGCCACGCTGGCTCAGGTCGGTCTCGGCTACGTCAAGGACGAGATCCAGGGCATGCACGCCGTGGACACCGGCACGATGCTCAACTCGACCCAGTCCGAGAGGGCAGGCAAGGCGTACCTCATCGGCCCGACCGTCAACTACGCACCCTATGTGGCCCTCGGGACCTCACGGATGCCTGCTCGCCCCTTCCACATCGCCGCTGCCCGCAGGCTGAACCGGGATGTCAAGGACTTCCTCAAGGCAGGTGACCTGGGACTGTGAGCATCCTGCAGGAGTCCGTCACCTTCGACGTAGCAGCGGGTACGTCTACGTTCTACCGTCGCTGGGCCGGGACCATCACGTGGACCCGTGACCTCACGACTCAGGTCGTGCGCATTCAGCTGGACGCCGAGCGGATCGAGGGTCCCAGCACCACTGGCATCTACGTCTACTGGAATGAGCTTCCGGAGCCGTACATCGTCCCGCTCGAGCTGCGTGCCGGAACGGTGCAGTACCCGGATCTCTCGGATGGTACCTCCACCGCGATGTATGAGGACGGCACGGGCTACCTGTACATCTACGGTGAGGGCACCAAGGATGGCTACTTCGACTACGTGACCGGTGACCCGGTGCACGAGGAGGTCATCCCCCCGACCGACAGCTTCCTCCACGACATCACCGTGCAGCTTGCCCCCATCGGCGTCTCGAACTTCGAAGGCTACCCCGCCACTGGTGCGGGCCTGCCCTACACGGTCACCCGACCGCTGGACGTGGGCACCGACAACGAGCTGGCCCTCAACGGGGACGCAGTCGACTGGAACTTCCAGTTCTCGGTCTACGCCTGCGGCGCATCCGTGGAGGCCAGCTTCAATCTCGCGCTCGCTGTGATCAAGACTCTGCAGGGTGCGTGGGTGAGGGGAACCACCCTCTCAGCCTCGATGGGGTACAACGGTGCCGAAGTCGAGGGCCACTACGAGTCACAAGTCACCGTACAGCTCAACCAAGGAGGAATCCAATGAGCAACATCAAGCCGTCGGATCACGGCATCGTCGTCGAGGGCAAGGAGTCCGGTCTCCGGTACGCCTCCCTGGACGAGAACTTCGATCCGACCACCGAGCGGAAGATCCGCGACCTCCGGCCGGGCGAGAGCGTGCTCTCGTACGTGCCCAAGAGGGTCTCCCAGGACGACTCGGAGGAGCAGGGTAGCCCTGCACCTACCAACGACCCTGCTGGCGAGCCCACGGCTCTCTCAGCGACGGGGGGCGAGACCCAGTCGGCCACGCCCAAGCCCAGCAAGTAGCCCACCACCGGCATAACGTCTAGAAAGGACAGCAAATGCCTCCCATCACCGCATGGAAGCCTGCCACGCAGATCAGCCGTGGCAACGTCGTGGTCGGGCTCGCCCCGGCAATCGCGAACATCGAGGTTCCGTCGCTCGTCGAGCTGACGGCCACGGGCACCGACCTCTCGTGCTCGATCCAGACCTTCAACGGCACGTCGTCCTCGGACGCCGAGACCGTCGACTGGCTCTGCGACCCGGCATCGGAGCAGCTCCCCGGTTCCACCACCCACTCGGTCGACGACCTCGTCATCAAGACCACGGGGCAGGCGGACGCCACGCTCATCACGTCGCTCAAGATCGGCCAGACGGTCTACATCTGGCGTCGTGACGGCAAGGCCGTCGGCACGGCACCCATCGTCGGCGACTTCATCTGGGTCTGGAAGGTCATCATCACCTCCATCGACCCGCTCGAGGCGAACAACACGTTCGTCGGCATCACCGCCCACATCACCGTGCTCGCCCGCAGCAAGACCGCGGTCGCACTGGTGGCCTGACCGGGCCACACCAACCCATCACTCAAGGAGACAGAGAAATGGCATTCAGCAGCTACGAAGAACTCATGGCAGTCGTCGAGGAGCGCCGCAAGGACCTCCTCACCCTCGAGATCGACCTCGGCAGCAAGTACTCTCCGGAGCACGAGCAGGCCAAGGCGAACCTCGCGGAGGCCAAGGCCATGCGCTCGATCGTCGGACAGTCCTTCCTGGGCGGCGACAACATCGCCGAACTCGAACAGCGTGTGGCCGATACCCGACCGCAGGCATCCGCGATCTTCATCCAGTTCGAGAAGCTCGACCTGAACGAGTGGTCGGCGCTGGTCCGTAAGACCGGCATGACCCCGATCGATCAGTACGAGTCGGTCCTCTCGAAGACCTTCGTCGGCCTGTTCGGGGAGGACCCGGTGCAGCCGGACGACTTCCCGGAGGACGAGGTCTGGGTGAAGCCCGAGCCGCTGACCACCGACTCTCTGTCGGTCTCCTCCCGTGGAGGCTCCAAGACCGTTCTGCCCGGTGGGGCACTGCATTCGGTCGTGCAGAACTTCATCTCCTGGCAGAACTCGGGGGGCGAGGTCTCGATCCGCCCTACGAAATCGGGCCGCGTCTAGCTCTCCTGCTGGACATGGCCCTGGAGTCGGGGCGACCGCCGGTTCGCCTCCTTGACGACGCAAGCCCCGACTCCTGGACTGAGCTCGATCTGGAGATCGTGTCTCAGTGGAAGTATCTGAAGGAGGCCAAGTGCCCCGGCTGCGGGCGACCGCTGGCCCAGCACTTGTACAACTCAAGACTCGGTAGGGAAGAGACCCTCGAGGACTACACGGCCTACACCATGGAGTGTCCCGCCCAGCAGGCAATCGCTGAGGGGCAGGAGATGTGGAACACGGCCAACAAGTCCGCGATCGAGGCACACGGCAAGGGACACGGGCCAGACCCCCGGATGGGGATCTACTGGATCAGTGCCCGCGACGGTGAAGCACTCCCCCAGCCGGACAGCAACTAGACCAGAAGGAGGGCAGCATGGCCGACAACGACGTGAAGATCAAGGTCTCACTCGACGGTGCCGATCAGGTCCAGAAGGGCCTCACGGGCATCGGCGACGGTGCGTCGGCTGCTGACTCCAAGACGAGCGCGCTCAGTGGCGGACTCAAGGGTGCGGGGACCGCACTGCTCGGGTTCGCCACTGCGGCGGCTGCGGCTGGTGGCGCACTGGTGGCCGGAGTGGTCGGCCAGTACGCCCAGTACGAACAGCTCACGGGTGGTGTCGAGAAGCTCTTCGGAGATTCCGCCTCCAAGGTGCAGGCATACGCGGATCAGGCATACGCCACTGCGGGCCTGAGCGCCAACGACTACATGACTCAGGTGACCAGCTTCTCCGCTGCGCTCATCTCGGGCCTGGGAGGCGACTCTGCGGCTGCGGCCGAGATCGCCAACCGTGCCATCACCGACATGTCGGACAACGCTGCGGTGTTCGGCTCCAACATCGGTGACATCCAGAACGCCTATCAGGGCTTCGCGAAGCAGAACTTCACGATGCTCGACAACCTGAAGCTGGGCTACGGCGGCACCCGCGAGGAGATGGCCCGACTGGTCAACGACTCCGGCGTGCTGGCTGATGGCGTCACCGTCGACGCGACCACCCTGAACTCGGTCAGCTACGACCAGATCATCGCAGCCATCGGTGCCGTCCAGGACAAGATGGGCATCACTGGCACGACTGCCCGCGAAGCCACCGAGACCATCTCCGGCTCGATCGACATGCTGAAGGGCAGCTTCGCCAACCTGCTCACCGGCCTCGGCTCGGCGGATGCTGATGTGGCCACGCTGGCGGGCAACGTCATCAACTCGCTGGAGCTGGTCATCACCAACATCCAGCCTGTCATCGAGAACATCGGTGCCAACATCGCGACCCTCGGACCCAAGCTGGGCACCATGATGGAGAGCGTGATCGGAGCCATCTCCGCTGCCATCCCGGCCATCCTCAATGCAGGTGTGGCCCTCGTCGGCGGTCTGATCCAGGGTGTCATCTCAGCGCTCCCCAGCCTCGTGCAGGCTCTCGTACCGGGCATCGTACAGCTTGTGCAGACCGTGGCCACGCTGGCTCCTCAGCTGATCACCGCAGGCGTGCAGGCGGTCGTCTCGCTGGCACAGGGTCTGGCGCAGGCTGCACCGACCCTGATCCCCGCCATCGTCGGGGGTATCCTCGGTATGGTGCAGGCCCTCATCGCGGCTGCGCCGATGCTGATCGAGGCTGGCCTTCAGCTCATCCTGGGGCTGGTGGACGGCATCCTCGCTGCCATCCCGCAGATCGTTGCGGCCCTGCCGATCCTGATCGCCAACCTCGTCACCGGGCTGATCTCGGCCCTGCCCATGATCCTCAACGCAGGCCTCCAGCTCTTCATGGGGCTGGTGCAGGCTCTCCCTCAGGTCATCGTTGCACTGGTGGCCGCGCTCCCGATGATCATCAACTCCATCATCACCTTCCTGACCACGGGCATCCCGATGCTCATCCAGGCCGGTATCACGCTGCTCACCTCGCTGGTGACTGCGCTGCCCACCATCATCCAGGCCATCGTGACTGCGCTGCCCCAGATCATCACGGCGATCATCACCGCAGTGCTGTCGGCCATCCCGCTGCTGATCCAGGCTGGCATCGACCTCCTCATCGCCCTCATCGGCGCACTGCCCCAGATCATCAGCACCATCGTGCAGGCCATCCCCCAGATCATCGGCGGCATCGTCGGTGCCCTCATCAACGCCATCCCGCAGATCATTCAGGCCGGTATCACCATCATCACCGCACTGGCCAAGGGCTTCCCGCAGGCGATGGGCGCGGTCCTGGGCGGCATCGGCACGGTCCTGAGCGGCATCTGGCAGGCTCTCCAGAACGGTGTCGGGCAGGTGGTCAGCATCGGCACCAACATCGTCCGAGGCATCTGGGAGGGCATCTCCGGTGCGGCTGGCTGGCTCATGGGCCGCATCTCCGGCTTCGTCGACGACGTGATGGGAAACATCGGTAGCTTCTTCGGCATCGCCTCCCCGTCCAAGCGGATGGAGAAGGAGATCGGCGCGTGGCTGCCTGCCGGTATCGGCCTCGGTGTCACGAAGAACGAGGACGACGCCATCCAGCCCATCACCGACATGAACCGTCAGGTCATGATGGAGGCCCAGAAGGTGCAGGCCACGATGGCGTGGACGCACACCCCGACCACGGCCACTCGGGTCGAGGCCACACTGGACCCGGTGCTGATCTCCGGTGCCATCACCGATGCGTTCGCTGCAAACGACCGGGGCCAGCAGCAGGCCGCAGTCTCGCTTTCCAGGGAGTCGATCAACACGCTCGCTTCCGCAATCGTCGACTCGATTCGAGTCCAGTCTCGTCAGGGGGTGGTGAGCCTTGCCTAACTTCGATGGAGGTCTGGCTTCTGGGTACGTACTTCGACTCTGGGTCACTGAGGTCGGCTACAACGCCGTCGCGAACACCTCGCAGATCTCATGGTCGCTCGAACTCGTCAAGGGCAGCGGCTCGGGCAAGTGGGCCGATGGCCCGCACGGCTGGTCCGTCAACATCGGTGGTGCCACCGGCTCCGGCTCGATCCCGTCGTACGACTTCCGTGCCTACTCGTCACTGACGCTCGGCTCCAACGGCTCGCTGACCGTGGGGCACAACGCCGACGGCTCGCGCTACCTCGACAGCTCGGCGTTCTTCGACGACAACAACACATGGGGTGAGCTGGGCGACGGCTCTGCTGGTGGTGGCTTCTGGCTGACCCAGCTCACGGTCGTCCCCGGCACCCCGACCGGCATGACCGCGACCCGCGTGTCGGACACCCAGATCAACCTCGCCTGGAGCATCTCTCACGCGTCCAACGGTGCCCCGACCAGCACGCTCGTCCAGAGCCGTGTGAACGGTGGTGCCTGGACGGACCTCATCGGCCTCGGCAACGTGCGTGCGGTGACGGTGTCGGCTGCGGCCAACCAGAAGGTCGAGTACCGGGTACGGGCAGGCAACTCCGCTGGGACCACTGCCTTCAGCTCGGCGTCGTCTCCGATCTACACGACCCCGGCTGTCCCGACGAACGTGGTCGCGGCCAAGAACGCGGGCCTCGACATCATCACCACGTTCACCGAGAACGTGAACTACACCGAGCACGAGCATGAGGTGTGGCACGGCACGGTGACCGGCGGAGTCACGACCTGGGATGGCGCTGCGCTGGCGACCCTCGCATCGGGTGTCCAGACGTACACACACGTCGCGCCGAACCCCAGCTTCCAGCACGTCTACAGGGTGCGGGCCAAGGCAGGCACCCTGTACTCGGCCTACGCCACGTCGAACACGGTTCAGCTCCTGGCTGCGCCGAACGCGCCGACCGTCCCTGCGATGGGGGCATACGCCGACAAGGCCTCCCCGCTGGTCTTCAGCTGGGTTCACAACCCGATCGACACGACCGCCCAGACGGCATACGAGTTCGAGTCCTCCACGAACGGTGGCTCGTCCTGGACGTCCTCCGGGAAGATCGTCTCGACCGCTGCAAGCCGGACCATCGCGGCTAGCACCTACGCGGCGAATGTGGCCCTGTCGACGCGCGTGCGGACGTGGGGTTCGGCGACGACTGGTGGCGCTGACGGTACCGGTGCCTCGGCGTGGTCGACGGTGCGCACGGTCACCTACAAGACGGTGCCCACGGCGACCATTACGGCTCCTGCCGAAGGTGCCACGGTCAACGACGCCACGCTGCGTGTCACGGTCGGGTTCTCCCAGCCTGAAGCGGCCACCTTCGTCAAGGCTCAGCTCGAGCTTCTGCAGGGTGCGGCTCTCCTGGAGGAGCTGGAGTCGACCATCCTCACCGGCATCACGATGGCCACACCGGTCCAGAACGCGACCAGCTACACCATCCGAGCACGGGTCCAGGACTCGAACGGCCTCTGGTCGGCGTGGGACTCCAACGCCTTCAACGTGGTCTACCTCGCCCCGGTGCCCGCTGTCGTGACCCTCGAGTACCTGCCGGACAACGGCTGGGGCCAGATCGGCCTCACGGTCGACGCTCCTGGTGGCGGGCAGGCCGCAGCTACCAAGCTCACGATCACCCGGTCGATCGACGGTGGCCCGGAGGAGACCATCGTGCTGGACTACCCGGTGGTGTCGCCCATGACCTTCATCGACACGACCCCGACCATCCACGGCACCAACGTCTACACGGTCACCACGATCAGCGCGCTGGGCGCGAAGACGGTGGTCACGGGCAGCCTGATCACTGAGGAGTGCCGCAAGGCGTTCCTGAGCAAGGGTCCCGGCTTCTCGGTGGTCGGTGCCTTCGGTGGCAACCTCTCCGTCGACGAGCAGCTCAGTGTGGCCAGCGATACCGTCGCAGCCGCAGGCCGCGTCAAGCCCATCGCCCTCTACGGGGTGGAGACCAGCGTGCAGCTCAAGGTCAGCTCCTTCGTCTTCGAGGGGTTCGGCTCCCCGATCCCCGACCTGAGGAACGTGCTGCTGCTGCCCGGTAAGGCGTGCTTCCGTGACTCGTCCGGCCGTCGTGTCTTCGGCACGGCCAAGGGCAGCATCAAGTACACCAAGGCCACCCGAGGCGACCTGTCGTTCACGATGACCGAGACGAGCTGACATGGCTGACATCATCTACCCGATCGAACACCCCGAAGTCGGGCACTGGGAGCCTGGACCCGATGTCTGGGTCGTGGACGAGCCTGAGTACACCATCCCCCACGATGCTGAGATCGTCTTCTCGATGGTCGGTGCAGAGACGGTCCTGACCGGCTGGCTGGGTGAGCTGGTGACAGCTAACGGCTCGGGAGCCACGGGCTTCGCGCTCGCCCGACAGGGTGCTTCGCCCAACTACTCTCTCCGGCTCACCGTCTCTGGGGCTACGACGGCAGTCAACCCGACGGCCGCGACGCGACTGTACCGAGACATCACTGTCACTCCTGGCCGGTCGTACGTGGCTTCGGCGGGCCTGATCCGGAGCAGCGTCGGGGCTACCCGCACGCACCTTCAGATCGGTACGGCCCAGAGTGGCACGCAGTCGGGTACCACCGGAGGCCCTGCCACCACCACTGCGTTCGTCGCCACTGGGGCTACGGCTCGGCTGTCTGCTGAGATGTACGACAACCCTTCATCGTCGAGCACCGTGCAGACCCCGTGGCATGAGCTCAAGGATGTCACCGTCACCCAGGAAGCCTGGATCGAGACCGTCCCGGAGGAGGGCCACTTCGAGCCTGGACCGGACGTCTGGGTGGTCGACACCCCGGCATACACCGAGTACGTCACCATCCCTGTTCGCGACCTGAGCACGCAGGAGGTCCTGTACGGTGACCGGGTCACGACGTACCGGTGGGAGGTCCTCGAGCACTCCAACGGCGTGGACCAGCTCGTCGGTGTCCTGGACGGTGTCTCTGATGGCTCCCTCCGCTGGACCCAGAACGCAGCGGTCAAGGGCAGCGGCAAGGTCAGCGTCATCGACCTCGAAGTCGCTGAGTCGGGCAAGCTGCGCATCGGTGAGCTCCCTCTGGAGTCGCTGCGGGTCCGCCCGGTGTGCTCCATCCAGGGTCTGCCGGAGACGCCGCTGGGGGTCTTCCTGGTGTCGGCTGCGGTCGAGGAGTGGGCAGCCACCGGACGTGTCTGGTCCATCGAGCTTCTCGACCGGTGCACGGTGCCCGCACAGGACGCCGTGGAGGAGGCCTACGCAGTGGCGGCAGGCACTCTCATCCTGCCCACGGTGCGGACCCTCCTGGCGTCGTCGGACGAGTTCATCGCCATCGACGAGTCGGTCACTCTGGCCACATCGAGCGGCATGGTCTGGGAGGCTGGCACCACCAAGCTCAAGATCATCAACGACCTGCTGGATGTGGCCGGGTACAACTCGCTCTGGATGGATGGCTTCGGCAACTTCAAGGCGACCCCGCGCATCCTGCCTGCTGACCGCTCCATCATCTACGAGGTCCTGGGCTTCCCTCGCGAGCTGCGTGACGGCGACCTGTCGATCTACCGTCCGGACTGGACCCGAGACCGGGACAGCTTCGAGGTTCCGAACAAGGTCATCGCGGTCCAGGCTGCTGGTGGCGGAGACGCTGCTGCACTCACGGGCACGTGGACCAACACGGACCCGACCAGCCCCTACTCGTACCCTTCTCGGGGCCGGTGGATCACCCACGTGCTCGACTCGGTGGAGTGTCCCGCTGGCTCCAACGCCCAGATCATCGCGTTCCTCGAGAAGCGTGCGCAGACCACCCTCATCCAAATGTCTGCCGTGCAGGCTCAGGTGAAGATCGAGCACTTGCCCATCCCCGTCCGCGTCTCCGACGTGGTCCGCTTCGAGCACTCGGGCGCAGGGGTCGACGCACGCCACGTCATCACCAGCCTCGAGCTTGACACCTCGGCCCAAGGGCTGATGAAGTCCACCCTCCAGGAGGTGATCTCGCTGTGACCGTTACCGACATCCGGGACATCACGTCGTTCAAGTGGGCGACGGTGATGGGTACCAACCCACTCTCCATCAAGCTCGATGGCGACACGGCCCCGCTGGCCCTGATCCCCGACTCGCTCGTGGACCCTCTCTCACTGGCTCCTGGCGATCGCGTGAGGACCGAACTCTCGCTCCGCAAGGTGGTCGTACACGGTGTCTCCAAGGGAGGCCCTGCGGGAGGCTCAACGTCTGCGCGGAACACCCGGTACGGATCGCCCTCCACGGACGCCCAGCGTGTGGCCCTCGCCAACCGGAAGGTCCGCTGGTTCAACACGGACCTGGGATGGGAGGAGTCGTACTACGCAGTCACCGGCCTCGCCGGTCTGGCTGTGCCGGGGCTGGTGGCTGGCACTGCCAGCGGATGGTACCCGACCGGCTTGGGTCCGGAGATCTCCATGTTCCCGACAGCTGGCTTCGCGGCCACGACCGGCAACTACATCGCAGCCTGGAACGGTGACGTTCGGCGCAAGGGTGGCGCTTCCTGGTTCCTGTACGACCAGTACGGCCCCACCATCCTGCAGCCGGGGTTCTACGATCTGGCTGTGTACACGGTGCAGGGGTCGGGTTCTGGTCTGGCTGACTATCACGTCCGCCTCAACAACCTCGCTGGATCGGTGGTCGAGTGGCAGAGCAACCTGTCGGGCATCCTGCTGAGCTCCTCGTACATCACTTCCATCGGGGCTGAGTTCCGGTCTCAGCCCAGCAAGGGCAACCAGCTGTTCCGGCTGCTCTGCTCCGCAGGAACCCTGAACGTCCACCAGACCACGGGACCGGCAGGGTCTGGCCGTGGTCAGCTTCACGTTCGCTACGTGCGGCCCCTGCTCGTCTCAGACTAGATCACCAAGGAGAAGGAGAAACATCATGCCATTCAACCCGTGGAGCGGGTACCGGATGACCGGTACTTGGCAGGACCACATGAGCTACAGCCTCGGAGGCGAGGACTACCCGCTGGGGTACGGCACCGGCCTCAAGGCTCCCGCATCGGGCACGCTGCGCACCAGCGGCGGATCCGGTGAGAAGGCAGCCGGGTGGATCGGTTCCGCCGGTCGCCGGTCGATCCTCGACCTCGACCACCCCATCGGTGCGATGGCGTCCATCGTCTTCCAGCACCAGTCGGAGTTCGGTACCGACGGCAAGCACTACGAAGAGGGCGAGATCCTCGGCAAGTCGGGTGCGTCGGCCAACGGCAAGGACTACGGTGGCGACACGCACCTTCACGTCCACGGTCTCACGGCCGACGGTCGCCGGGTGCCCTTCACCCAGTACATCGGCGGAAGCTCGACGGCTGGGGGTGGCGGCGGACTCTCGAAGGAGACGCAGGCCCTTCTCCAGCAGTACGTCACGAACGCCAAGCTGTACTCCGGCCCGATCGACGGGGCACTGGGAGAGAACAGCTGGAGGGCCATCCAGACGTGGCTCCAGATGTACGGCCTCTACGGTGGCCCGCTCGACGGCATCCCCGGCGAGAACACCTACATGGGCCTTCAGCGCGTCGCCCAGCAGGCAGGCTACACCGGTCCCGTCGACGGCGACATCGGCGTGAACAGCGACGCGGCGCTCAACGTGTGGCTGAAGCGCCAGCTCACCCCGGCGACCCCGCAGCCCACGGCAGGCTGGTCCGCGTGGCAGACCTTCCTCCGGGCCTACGGGTACGAGGGTCCGATCGACGGCGAGCCGGGTGTGAACACGTGGATGGCGCTCCAGCGCTTCCTGGCTGAGAAGTTCGGCTACACCGGTCCGATCGACGGAGAGCCCGGCGAGAAGACCTACGAGGCCTGGAACCGGTCTGCAGCCGCAGGCTACCCGAACGTGCCCACTACCCCGAAGCCGGAGGAGCCCAAGCCGGAGACCCCCAAGGTCTTCCCGGCAGGCGAGACCGTGCTGACCGGCGTGGACCTCGGCACCAGCCAGAAGGACTTCGACTTCGAGAAGTTCGCGGCTGGGGGTGGCGACTTCGCCATCGTCAAGCTCGGTGGTGGCAACGCCAGCGACAGCCCGTACCAGTCGCCGCACGCGGGGACGCAGATGAGCAAGGCACGCGCGTGTCAGGCGAAGTACCCGAACTTCATCGTCGGGCACTACTGGATGAACGGCAACAAGAACGGCCTGACGCCCACCACGTCGGCGCAGTACTTCGCCCGGTACATCCCGCTGCTCGAGGGTGACCTCATCGGTCTCGACATCGAAGCGATCGACGGTGTGCCTGCCTACACCCCGGCGGAGGCGCTCGAGTTCACGCGCGAGTTCCAGAAGTTCCACGCGGGTGCCGTGTTCGAGATCTACCTGAACCGTGCGCTCATCAACACGTACGACTGGCAGCCGCTCATCGACGACGGACACCTTCTCTGGGTGGCCACACTCGATGGCACGCGGGTCCCGGCAGTCGGCGAGTGGGAGGAGCCCAGCATCGTCCAGTTCCAGATCGCGCACAGTGCGGGAGGAGCGTTCGACACCGACCTCAACATCGCCAAGGACCTCGCCCCTGCCCGGTTCAAGCGGACCGTGCCGGAGGAGCCCGAGGAGCCGACGGACCCGACCACGACCCTGCTCCTCTCGGAGTACTTCGTCAAGTCGGTGAGCCTCGGCAAGGAGTACGCCGACAAGCTCGGTGTGGCCGTCCCCAAGTAACCAACCAGGAAGTGTGAACGTGGCTACGAAACCAACGGAAACCAAGGCCCACCCCGTACTGTGGACCCTGGGAGCTGTCATCGCAGCAGTGGCGGTGATCATCGTCCTGGGAACCGTGGAAACCCCGGACGGTGACCCCGTCATCAAGAACCCCGAACTCCTCATCACTCAGATCCTCATCACGGCCGGTGTCATCGGAGCGGCCACGCTGCCCCTGCTGATCAAGACGCAGCGGGACGCAGCGGTCGCGAAGGAACAGCTTGCCAACGACCACATCGACAACGAGGGTCAGCAGATCAACCTCCGGGTTGAGCAGGACGAGCGGCACCACACCGTCGTCGACCTCGTGACTGAGAAGTTCGAGGATCTCACCAAGCACTTCAACATCCAGTTCGACGGCGTGCGGAGCGACATCCGTGGCATCCGCTCAGACGTCGGGCGCAACACCAACCGAATCCAGCGAACGAGTGACAAGCTGGAGGAACACCTCGAGGACAGCCGCGAGATCATCCGAGAGTTCAAGGGTGAGATCCAGGAACTCCACAAGCTCAACGTGAACTACGAGGAAGCCCAAGAAGCCACCACCACATCAGAAGAAGACACTACAGGAGGTAACCCCTAATGATCGAAATCCCCGCAGAGATCAGCAACCTCGCCCTCTGGACGAGCATCGTGGCGTTCTTCGCCCCGGTCGTGCTGGACCTCATCATCCAGTCCGGCTGGACCCCGCGCGTGCAGGCCATCGTGGCCTTCATCGCGAGCGCCATCATCGGTACGGCGACCGCGTTCTTCAGCGGTGCCTTCAACGGTGTCGGCATCGTGACCGGCATCCTGCTGGCGTTCGTCGTCACCATCTCCGCCTACAAGGGCTTCTGGAAGCCGGTGGCACCGAACCTGAAGGCTGCGACGAGCGTCGGCCCGGCTGACCAGCCGAGCCACTCGGCTCACTAGCCACCACCACCGAGAGCCATCCCCGGCTGCAAGCTGGGGGTGGCTCTCTGCTGTCTCGGGCTGGCTTAGAGACCGCTCCTCCCAGGGGTCGCCAGCAGCCCCAACCCTACCCCAACCACGCAGGAGACCCCCAGCGACGGCAGGCTGGGGGTCTCTGGCGGGAACCGGGGTGTGTGTGCGGCCTACAGCCTGCCTCCCTCGTCCAACTCCCACCGGTATTCGATGAACTTGCCGTCTTGCCAGAACGCGCTCATCTTGAGGATGCGGCGCTTGCTGAGCTCCCGCAGCTTGACCACCCGCTCCTCCTCGGTGGACCCGAGCGAGGCGACGATGATGCTGCTGGAGTTGAACGGGGTGGTGATGCCCTGGATGCTGGAGACGAACTCCGGGATCCAGGTGGTGTCGGTGTCCCGCGCGGGCAGTGTGGCCTTGGCGACACCGTTCCGCTGAGCGGCCTTGGAGGTCCGCTGGTAGTGGCTGGCGCGGCTCATCAGAGGGCCTTGCGTGCTGCGTAGAACGCGTCCATCTTGGCGCGGGTCTCGGCGTCGGCGTTGTTGTCGATGTACTCGAGGAGGTAGTTGATGTCGCCACCCTCGATGAGAGCGTCGACGCAGCCCTGGAGGCCCTCGCGGAAGCCAAGCTGGTAGGCACGTGCCTGAGTGTGAACGTTGAGGTTGACCTTCTCGCCCATGTTTCCTTCTCCTTAGTTCTCGAACGCGAAGATCGCGTCCATCCACTCGTCCTGAGTGCGGGTCTCGGTGCCAACCTCGCGGAGGAACTTACCGGCGACGGTGGGGTTCCAGCACTCGGTGTTGACGAGGTGCTCGCGGATCTGGGTGGCGGTGATGTTGTTCATAAGTTGATTTTAGCACGGCCTCTAGGTTTCACCAAATCCGGCTTAGAGCCAAGCACCCTTGGTCGGGCGGCTGCCGAAGCCGAAGCTGGCGTCGTCGCGGCTCTGCTCGAGTGTGGCCGTGAACGTGATGCGACGGCCCTTGACACCCTGCTCGTCGGTGCCCTGCGTGCCAAGGAACCAGCAGGCCGGTCCGTAGGTGTAGTAGCGGAAGTTGCCCTCGTCGTCGCAGTGGCTCGGGTCGGACTCGAACTCGGTGATGACCTCGTCGGCCTGCGCCTTGGGGAGCGAGCAGTAGATGCGGAAGCCCCGGTCGTCCTTGACCGTGATCTTGTAGGCAGTGCCGTAGTCGCCCTCGACGACCTTGGCGGAGACGATCTCACCGGTCACAACCTGACGGCCAGCGGGCACCGGGTGGGCTGCTGCCTCTTCCTGGCGGGCCACACGCTTAGCCGCGATGTCGGTGAGGACCTCGAGCTGACGGGGGCTGAAGCCGACCTCGTCGAGCTTCCAGAGCTTGTCGGTCATCGAGAGGACGAACGAGTCGCGCTCGGTAACGTCCTGGTTGTACATGCTGTCCTGGAAGGGGATCGCGAGACCGTGGATGCTGCTGAGGAGGTCCCAGACCGTGGGGTGCTGGTCCTTCAGTGCCTGCCACGCTGCGTCGCGCTTGGCCAGCTTGGCGAGGCGGACGGCCTCACGCTTACGGTCGGCCTGCGCCTTGCGCACTGCCCGACCGTGGCACCACTTCTGCGCCTCGGCCTCGTTGGCGAACGCGTCGCCCAGCTTGGCGTCGGTGTTGCGGCAGAGGTAGCAGAGGCTGTCGAAGCCGTCAAACATGTAGTGGCCGGTGCCGCCGCAGCGCTTGCAGCCCTTGAAGTACTCGCCGTTGAACTCGACGTAGGAGTAGCCCTCGAAGTAGAGGATGTTGGCCTTGATGTTGGTGGTGGTGTCCATGTGATCAGTTTAGCTGAAGTGTGAGGATGGCGCAAGCCTATCCTTCAACTTCTTCCGGAGGCGGTCGCTTGATGATGGCGAGGTTGTTGCTGAGGTAGTGCGTGTCGTTGCCCATCTTGGTCTGCACGCCCAGCCGCAGGAAGGTGACCTCCTCGCTGGCTCCCACCAGATTGAGGATGAAGTCGGACCACGCGTGAAGAGCCGTGCTACCGAGGACCATCTCCTGGATGGACTCGCCCTTCTCGAAGACCCGCTTGCGTGTGTGGTGGATGAACATGATGGCACACCCGGTGGCCTTGGCGATGGTCTTGATGTCCTTGAGGATGGCGTACATGTCCTTGGAGTTGGACACGTCTGACTTGCCGATGGCCATGCTCAGCGTGTCGATGATGACCAGCTTGAGGTCGTACTTCAGGATGGTCTCGTAGAGCCGCTGCTTGTCCATGTTGTCGCTGAGGTCGATCTGGGCGAAGCTGGTCAGCAGGCTCATCGGAGTGCCGGGTGTCCAGAGGAAGCCCCCGTTCCCGTCCCGGGCGATGTGGCCATCCCAGTGGAATCGGGCACGACCGTTCTGCATGCCCTTGCTGAGCCGGTCGGCGAACAGGTACTCGCCGTCCTCGAGGCTGAAGAAGCCGATCGGGGTCTGGCGCTGTACGTTGATGCCGAGAGGCCGCTTGCCTGTCGCCAGTCCCAGGGCCATCTCGATGGCGATGCGGGTCTTGCCGACCTTCGGGGCTGCCACCAGCAGCCCGCAGCCACCTTCGGGGATGATGCCGGGGACGACCCAGCGGACCGGCTTGCGCACGATGGGGCCGAACTCGTCGACCGTGGCCAGCGTCCACGCGCTGGCTTCTTCTTCCTCGTGGGTCTCGTGGGTGTCGTGCTGGTCCCTCGCCTGCTCCCTCTCTGGGTCGCGTTCGGGCTTCGCCTCAGGTTGTGCGTCATACGCACGCGCGATATCCTCCTTGAGGCGCTCAGGCTCGTCCTTCCACTTGTTCCACTTGGTGGCGCGGATCATCTTGAACGCGAGGTCCTGGGGCAAGCCCAGCTCAGCCGCGTTCCGGGCGAACTTCCACAGGACCTTGCTGCGGTCGCCGTAGGGGTCGTCTGCGCCCAGCTCAGAGGCCAGCCCAGGAGCGAAGCCCAGTCCTCTGGCCACACGGGTGAGAAGCTGCCCGCGCGTGTAGACCGTGCCCGCAGTGCGCAGCAGACGGCCCTGGAACGGCTCTCGCTTGTGGTGCCACGTACCCGGCACCCGCAGGAGCTGACCGATGTCGACTCCGCTCTTGTCGCCGCCGAGAGCCTGTGTGAGCATGCCGATGAAGCCGTCTCGGTGGAACTCAGCGGTCGGCATCTCCTCGCGCAGGAGCCAGACGGCCTGCTTGTGGCCGGGGCTGGTCTCCCACATGAACGACGGCCGGAGGTCCTGCAGGAGCCTGTCGTTGAACGACTCGTCGCAGTCCACCCAGACGGCCTTCTGGGCAGGGAACGCCTTGGCCTTGCGGCTGTCAGTACGGCTGACTGCCGGGGTCCAGTACCAGTCGACCGCGTCGTTGAGGTCGGGGATGGTGGGCTTCTTGCTGCTGATGGGAGGTCCCTCGCGGAAGCGCTCCTTGTCCTTGACACCGATGTGCGCGATGTGGGGCATCCACACGTGCCCGGCGATTCCGGAGTGCTGCCACACCTTCCGGACTACGTCGAGAGGCTTGAGATCCACTCTATCACTTCCTGAGCCTTGGGGTCGTGGCTGACGAACGTCCTGCCGCCAGCTTCACGAAACTTCTTCATGTTGTACTGCTGCGCCTTGGATGGCTTCTCACGCGCGCTGCGCTTCGCCTCGATGGCGAAGAACCTACCGTGCGCACAACCAAGGACGTCGGGGGTGCCCTTCTGCTGAAAGGCACCCCCGTGGGTGCGGATTGCGTACACCCCGTCGATGGAGTTGAGGGTGGCCAGCATGCGCCGGACTACCTCCGCCTCCTCCATGAGGAGTTAGCGGCGACGGACCGTGCGCTTCGGCGCTGCCTTGGCAGCGGGCTTGCGCGCCGGGGCCTTGCGACGGGGAGCGGGAGCAGGCTCCTCCTCCTCTTCCTCGTCGTCCTCGAACTCCTCGTCCTCGAGCTCCTCGTCGTCGAGGTCTTCGTCGTCGAGGTCGTCCTCGTCTTCGTCGTCCTCGTCTCCGGCCTGCTCCTCCTCGATCGACTCGATGAGGTCGGCCTTCTTGAGGCCGGTGTGGTCGATGCCGAGCGACTTGGCGAGCTTGCGGAGTTCGGGGAGGGTGAGGGCCTCGAGGTCCTCGTCTTCCTCCTCCTCGTCGTCCTCTTCCTCGTCCTCGTCGACCTCGTCGACCTCGTCCTCCTCCTCGTACTCCTCGTCGTCCTCGTCGTCCGACGCGCCGACGCCGTCCTCGTCGAGGATGTCCAGGCTGTAGGTGGCCTGGATGCTGGAGCGGCCCTCGTACTGGCCGGTCTCGTCCGTGGCCTCCGCCGCGATGACCTTGCCGACGACCTTGGAGGGGTCGATCTGCTGTGCCTTCTTGGGGACCGGGATGCCAGCCGCGACGAAGAGGTCGCGCAGCTTCCAGAGCTGGTTCTGCTGGAGCTTGCAGTAGAACGGGAACCGGCGGGTCTTGTACTTGCCCTCGGTCGGGACGAGCGCGTAGACGAGCATGTCGGTGCCGTCCTGCGCCTCGGTCTCCTGCACGGCCTCGATCTTCATCGAGTGCAGGCCCTCGGGGATGTGACGCGTGTTCCAGCCCGAGCGCTCCTCGACCTTGCTGAAGTCGAGACGGATCTTCTTGACCATGTTGTGCTTCCTTCTGTTTTCGGTATTCTCGGCTAGCGGGTCCAGCCGAGAAGCTGGTTGAGCCGCCCGATGGTGGGCTGCTTCAGGTAGGGAGGGGTGCCGTGGTACGTCTTGCTGCGGGCACCCGCTACGATGGATGAGGACGGGCCGAGCCAGAGCCTGCGCACCGGCTTGTCGTTGACGTTGGCGATGTACAGCCTGCCGATCACGTCGGACATCTGCAGGAGGCCACTGGCCGCACCGGGCGAGAGGTCCACGGTGGTCATGACCCCGGTGTCCTCGTCGTCGTCCTCGGACATCCAGTCCTCGTTCGGGAGGATGAGCTTCTCCTGCGCGATGATGATCGACTGCTTGGCCTTCTCGTTGCGAAGCTGGCGGACGAGTGCCAGGACGGCTGAGTTGGCCACACCGTACTGAGCCTGCGTGGAGCCGGTGCCCCGGTTCATCTCGAACATCATGTCGGCGTGGAGGGCAGTCGCCGTGTCCACGAGGATGCGTGTGTGGCTGCGCAGGAAGGTGCCGTTCATCAGCTTGGTCAGGTTCTTCGCCGACATGTCCTCCTCGACGTTGAAGCCGGTGGTGTCGATGCCGATGAGGCCCTGATCCGCGCTGATGATGCCGGTCTTGCCCTTGGGCGCGTCCTTGAGCGCCATCGTGGTCTTGCCGACCTTGGGCCGACCGTAGATGGTGTAGACGGTCATGCTGCTGCCTCCACTCGGGTTCCGTGGTACCAGACGATGGACAGCGGGCCGACCTCGGGGCAGAGAACGAGCTGGCATGGCTGGTTCACTCCTGCCCCGCAGTAGGAGCACGCGACCGCGCTGGCGGGGATGGCTTTGAGTCTCACTTCTTGCCCTTCTTCTGATTGGGGTAGTAGTCCAGGGGATCCCTCGTGGTGACGTACCGGGTGCGCTGCTCGATCTCGCTGGAGCCGTGCATGAGGTCCGCGACGGTGAGGTCCTTGAAGTTGCACATGTAGCCCGAGCAGGCGTGCAGGTTCCGCTCGACGCAGTCGGGGTCGTCCCACTTGTAGGTCAGGAGCCTGCGGGCGGACGCGTAGAACGCCTTGCGCTGGCGCTCAGCCTGCTCGGGGCTGAAGACTGCCTTGTCGCGGCGGAAGAGGTCGCTGTAGTCGCGCTGCTGGAGCGCTACCAGGAACTCCTCGACGTACGCACGCTCGGCCCTGTCCTCGATCGCCAGCAGGAACTTCCCGCGGATACGTGTGGCCATCCCGACCTCGATGAGCCAGTCCTGGAACACCGGAAGGGTCGTGCTGGTCGGCTTGACCACGCGGCTGATCTTGCCCTTGGTGGTGAGCGTCGGGCGACTGATGCTGCCAGTCTTGCAGTAGTCGTAGATGAAGCCCTTGGGCTGCGGCAGAGGCTTGCCCTTGTAGCGCAGCGCGGCATACTCAGGCGAGGTCTTGACGGCCCAGAGGTACGAGTAGTGCTGATAGGCCAGCTCACGATAGCGCCAGTCGGGGATCTGGGCGTGCGTCTTGTGATCGCCCAGCCACACATCGCCGTTCTCGTCCATCCAGATGATGTCGATGCGGCCCCGGTACAGGACCTTGCCGTTGAACATCGGACGCTCGACGGTGAGCTCCACCGCGATGGGGATGAGGACCTCATCACGGTGCGCGTACTCGTAGCTGCTGACGATGTCGTAGCACTCGCGGGGGAGGCCTGCGCTCTCCTCCTCGAAGGTGGTCTCTTCGGCCTTCTTGACCAGCTCTTCGTGCTTCTTCCGCCAGTCGCCACCCTTGCCGCGCTCCTCGAGCAGCGCGTGGACCCACGTACCACGGGTCAGGGGCTTCTTCTCGAGGCGAGGACGGAGGCCCATGACGATGCTGTAGTACACCTCACGCGGGCACTCGACGAACCCTGAGACCATGCTCTGGGTGATGACCAGCTTGCCATCGTCGGTCTTGGGCCACGTGCCCTTCGGACCGTGCCACGCCTTGGATCCAGGCTTCTTGCCGGTCGACGGAAGCTGCTTGGGCTTAGAACTCTGCAAGCGGCTCACCTCCCCAGCAGCGCGAGATCGTGACGTCTGCCTTGAGGAAGAACTTCCGTTCGAGGGTGTCATCTGCCAGCTCCATAGTTTCCTTGACGATCCTGCCTACTCGACGTGCCGTCTTATACGGGGCAGTAAGACAGACGGAGTCGTGGACAGTGGTTACTAGCTTAGCCCCCAGCGCGGGCAGGCGCAAGTCCCTAGCCAGCCTGCTAAGGCTGATAAGCATGAAGTCGCTTCCAGTTGACTGCACGGGCGAGTTGATCGCCTGCCGGAACGCGTTCTCCTGGACCCAGTAGTCCTCATGGTAGACACGGGGCAGGTGGCGGAAGCGGCCGAACTCGTTGTGCACGCCACCGTACTCGATCGCCTCCTGGCGCTGCTTCCGGTACCACGGCTCGAGCGCGCTGAAGTTGTTGAAGTACTCAGTCCGGAAGACGCCCGAGTCCTTCGGGTTGATCTTGACGCCGTAGTTCTCGAACACGTAGTTGGCGAAGTGCTTCTCGCGCATGCCGTAGATGAAGCCGAAGTTGACACCCTTGGCCAGCGAGCGGTCCTCCTTGGTGAGGTCCTCGTAGGGCTTGTGCGTCACTCGGCTGGCGATGTACTTGTGGATGTCTTCATCCGCCTCGAACAGCGCCATCATGGTAGGCTCCTCCGCCAGCACTGCGGCCACCCGAAGCTCAAGCTGGCTGAAGTCGACCTCGATCCACGCCAGCCCGCGCTCCCCGAAGAGGTTACGTGTGGCCTTGTCGCGCGGGATCTGCTGCGAGTTCAGGCCGGTCTTGCCACCGGGGTCGCTGGAGCTCAGCCTGCCGGTCACTGTGCCGGTGAGGTTGAAGCTGGTCGCGATCCTGCCGTCCCTTGTCCTCTGCTCGATCGGGACCAGGAAGCCAGTAAGCTGCTTGTACAGGGTCGCACGCTGGACGAGCAGGCGAGCCGCAGGGTGGTCGATCTTGGCGAGGTTCTCGGCTGCAAGGCTGGGCACACCTTCGGGCCACGTCTTGGAGGGCTTGCCGCGTGCGGGGCAGAGAGCGCCTTGGTACTCGAAGAGCCACCACTTGGTCCAGTTGGAGTTGCCCCAGTTGACCTTCGACTTCTGAAGCCACTCGGGCCAGCGCTCCTTGTCGGGGATGGACTTGTCGAGCTTCAGCTCGATGGCTGCGATCT
>Ga0247820_10000098_pt1 | contig 42027 bp, 34 predicted proteins | sample 13C_Glucose_Day1_2_FD_192480 | JGI IMG/M metagenome (GOLD analysis project Ga0247820, IMG submission 192480) | Soil microbial communities from agricultural site in Penn Yan, New York, United States - 13C_Glucose_Day14 | ecosystem: Environmental > Terrestrial > Soil > Agricultural land | place...
CTACGGCGCTGACGGCATCACCGAACAAGGTGCGGCCATCCTACAATCCTCGATGGAATCGGTCCTCAAAGCCGCGGGTATCGATATCCCGGTGAAGGTGGTCGTACCTTCCTTCGAGAACGGTATCTCGCGCACCGACTACTCCACCGAAGCCGAAGAAAAGAAGACCGGCATCATCAGCCGTATTCTGAAATGGCTGGCTGACGCCTACCACGCGGTGATCGACGGCATCTCCAACTTCTTCACTCGCTTCTTCGTGACCGCTGGTCGCGTCGAGAAGTACGTCAGCAAGGTGAAGGAAAAGGTCAACGCTCAGAAGGGCGATGGTGGCGCTGGTGAAATCAGCCTGGGCGGTGAGATCCTCTTCATCGACGGCGGTAACCCATCGGCCAGTCTGAACAAGAACGTTCAGACCTTCCAGAAGTTTGTTCAGCGCTGGACCAATACCTTCGGTCGTCTGGCTGACATCAAGGTTGGTGGCCTGCAAGAAACCTTCAGCTCCGCAGCCGATGCCATGACCGGCATGATGCAAAACGGTGTCGGTCACCTCAAAGGTGTCGAGATCGTTCCAGGTTATTCTGTCGATGTCGCTAAAGGCGCCAACACCGAGTTCCCGATGCTCGGCGCTAAGCTGAAAGTCGAAAGCAAAGAGAAACCTAAGGACACCAAAGTCCGCGGCGTCTCGCTGGCTGATTGTAAGTCCGGCATTGACGTGTGCGAGAAAGCACTGAAGGTCTTGGACGGCATGAAGTCCAAGGTCGACGAATGGCTGAAGGATGCCAAGAAGCTGCAGAAGTGGGCAGCCGGCCACGCCTTCAACCAAAACATGCTACAGATGGGCGAGCAGAACGTGCACCTGAAGGCCCAGATGGGCCGTCACCGCGACATGCTCAAGTCCGTCGTCGGCGCTTCTCAGGTAATGGCTCAGGGCTGGGCTCAAGCAGCTCCTCTGTTCCTGCGCGCGGTCAAAGCTCATGCCACCTGGATCGATCGCAGCTGCCGCGGTTCGGCTGGTCAGGACAAAGACGCTCCTGAGCTGAAGACTGTTACTCCGGACAAAGTTCCTCAACTGGGTCACGACAAGACCGGTAAGAAGAGTTCCGGCACCTATGGCAACGGTAAAGAGCCTGAGAAAGAAGGCACCACTTACCAGAAGAAGAAATAAGGGGATGGTGAATGGGCGCCTCGCTGCTTAAGCAATTGTCAGCAGTCCAGGTGCCACACAAACCTCAAGTTGATACCAGCCTCGAGAGCGCGATCGTCGAGGCTGCTGCCACCGCGGACGGCAATATCGAAAGTTTGTCTGATATTGCCGCTACGGTTGATCAACATGTCGGGGAGATCTCGACTGGGATTTGCGTGGCGGACAGTCTGACTGACGTAGTCGACAACACCATCGCACTGTATGGCGAAGGCGGCATTGACGAACAGGGGGCCGAACTTCTCAGGATCTCTGTGGAGTCCATCCTTAAGGTAGGTGGTGTAAACATCCCTGCTGAGATGATAGCTCCTTCGTTCGAATCTGTTACCGGTAACTACTCCACTGAAGTGGCGGCCCAGAAGGGTAACGTCATTTCCCGCATCATGACTTGGCTGCACGCTGCTCTGCAATCGATCAGCGAATCGATGAAGGCGTTCTGGTTGCGGTTGACCACCAGCTCTAAGTCGGTGGAAGACTACGCTAAGAAAGTCTCCGAGAAAGTCAAGGCCATCAAAGGCGATGCGAAAGATGCCGAAGGCACTATCAGCGTGGGCGGTAATGCGCTCTGGCTGACTGGTCGCAGCGATCACATCTCCAAGCCTGATCGACACGTCGTGGAGACGGTAGCACGGTTCGAGGACTTCGTCGTTGAATGGCGCAACCTCTGGGGCAAGATCATCGACTTCCAATTCCCGACGCCTTTGAGCGATCCGAAGAAGATGGAAGAGTTGAACACGAAGCTACACGCTGTGGCCGTCGATACCGTGAAAGGCACCAAGCCCGTCAAGATCGACATCACTGTGGGTCACGCGATCGATCTCAAGCCAGGTGCTGGCGAAGTGCCAATGCTGGCTGCTACCGCCAAGGTGGTTGTCAACGTCACCGTCAAAGACAAGACCGCTCCTGTGCTCACTAAGGACGAGATGAAACACGGTATCGATACCGTGCTCGAAGCCTTCGGTGTGCTGCGTAAGCTTGAGAAGGACATGGAGAAGGTTCAAGAAACCACCACTCGTGTCTCCAGGCTTACCAAGAGCGTATCTGTCAAAGGTACCGATACCCCGATCAAAGAGGCTGAACTGCGTCAGACTCTCAGGGCACTCTCTAAGGCTTGCGGCTTCGCCTCTTGGGGCTGGACCAACGCCGTACCGTATTACCTCAAAACCCTCAAGGCTTGCGTCAAGTACATTGATGCGTCGGCCAGCCGTTACTCTTAATCGAGGATTCACCCAATGTTCGTTCATGACGACGCACTGCAACAAGCCGCAGCCCAGGCGCAGCTGGAAGAGAACCCGACCGTCCTGGTCGAGAGCATGGTCGAAGAAGCGGCCAGCGAACTGAACAACGCTGTCATCGCGGCTGACGCCTCCGGTCAAGAAGTGGTCAAGATCGCTGAAGTGACCGAATCTCTCGAGTCCTTCATCCACGGCATCTTCGAGCAGGTCCCTGCGACCGAGTGGAACTCCAAGGTTGCCCGTCAGTACCAGGTCGGCGTTGGCTCGATCTTCGCGGCTGCCGGTGTTCCGATGGACGCGAAGAACTACTCCGCTTCCTTCGAAGACGCTGGCAAAGAGCAGACCAACGAAGAGAACCGTACCGAGTCCGAAACCAAGGGCAAGAACATCGTTGTTCGCATGTGGGAAGCTTTCCTGAAAGCGCTGGCGTCCCTGGCCAACAACATCATGCTCTTCGCCGGCAAGGTCGGTAAGAACGCAGCCGCCTGCCGCAAGGCTGGTGAGAACCTGTGGAACCGTGCCAAGAAAGCCAAGGGCACTCCGAAGAAGACCACCTTCGACGGTTCTCCGGCCTGGGGCAAGTACCTGTACAAGAACGGCTCTCAGGGCAAGGCTGCGGCTGCTGTTGAATCGGCAACCTACGAGCTGATGCACGTAGCCATTCCTACCATCGAGACTTATGGCGGCATGGCCGAAGCCTGGTCGGCGGCGGTGGCCAGCGGTGATTCGCCAGATGAGACCAAGTTCAAGAAACAGCTTGACGACATCGCTGACGAAGCCGGTGAGCTGTTCGGTGCTCAGAAGCTCGAACTCTCCGTCAAGGCGGATATCAACCTTGACATCAACGCCAAGATCACCAAGGGCACCGTTTCCGTCAAGGACGTGAAAGTCCTGACCCTGACCGAGATCAACGAACTCGGCACTGCTATCACCAAGGTGGCCGACACCATGGAGAAAGTGGAAAGTGGCGTCAAGGCCGCTGTGAAGGGTCTGTCGAAGATCCGTTCCAATATCCAGAAAGCGGTCGGTGGTCGGGTGGTGCTTAAAAGTCTGCGTTCCTCGCAGCTGTCGAGCATGATCAACAACATCACCTCGATGGCCAAGGTCATCCTGCCTTACTCGGCCAACCTCGTGCAAGACGCCTACAGCCACGGCTCGAACTCGCTGAAGATGTACAAAGGCGACTCTCCGGCCGTTGAAGAAGGCAAAGGCGGCGACGAGAAGGAAGTGAAGAAGGAAGAGCCGAAGGCCGATGACAAGGCGGACGACAAGAAAGAGGAAGGGAAGAAGGATGACTGATACTAGCCTGTTTCCCGAATCCACAGCTGAGGACCTAGGTCCTCTGACCGAAGCCGAGATAGACGGACCGATCTTCGATCCTGTTGACGACGTGCAGTTAGGCGAAGCCGTGGGTAACCTCGAGAAACTCGCTAGCATTACCGAGAGCCTGGAATCGTACACGTCCAGGTTCTTGGATACCGTTCCTGCTGATCAATGGACTGATAGAGCCTCGGTGCAGTTCTATACCGGGGCTAAGCAAATCCTCAGTGCTGGCGGTATCGTCGTTGACTCCCCGATCTTCGATCTCTCCACCGAAGCTTCTGACAAGGCCGGTATTGGCGGGGCGATGAAGTCTTTCTTGGTGCGCATGTGGGAAGTGTTCCGTGGGCTGCTGGCTACGGTGATCGATAAGGTCACTCAGCTGGTGGTCAACTACGGGAAGACCTCCAAGGCAGTCAGGAAGATGATTCTGGCTATGAATAACTTGCGCGACAAGTATCCAGACGCCAACCCGCCTAACGGCCAGTCCTTCGACATGGTCCCCTCGTGGTCTGACTACCTGATGCACAAGGGTAGTCAGGTATCGGCCCGTGCATCTCTGGAAGCTACCATCGGTATCTTGCAGACCGAGTCGCTGAAGTGGATGGATGCTTTCATCGCTCCAGCAGAAGCGTGCATCAAGATGGCGATTGACGGTAAGCCGGTTACTACGGAATACCTGAGCACCATCGCAGCTCCTCCTTCTGCTCCGATCATCTGGCCGGGCGGTACGTCCATTGAGTTTACGGTGGACAAGACTAAGCCGGGCGGTGCGATTCTTAACACCGTTCCGTCTATCGTCAAGGACCCCAAGAAGCCTCACCGCGTAGACGTTCTGAGTGAGCCTGAGATCAACCATGTAGCTGAACGCATGGAGGACCTCGCTCGCGCCATGGCGAGTGTTGAGAAAGGCCTGAAGACCCGTATCTCCACCATGCAGAACATCCAACGCAGGATCGGTAAGGAAGCGCTGCCGGTAAGTCCTAGTGCGATTGCTACGATGATCAAAAGCATGATCGCCGTGCCTCGCGCTGTCTTGCCTCAGTCTGGGTCCATGGCCCAGAAGGCGTTCGCACATGCTAACAACAGCATCCGCAGGCGTGCACGATAGCAAAAAAAAGACAGCATAGAGCACCTGGGAAAACCCAGGTGCTCTATGTCGTTTATGCCGCATCCTGTTCTGCCGCACTATACCGAGCGTAATCAGGAAGATACGCGCTCGTATCGTAATTACGACGGATGAATGGATGGACGAAGCTCATGTAAACACGGCCGTCGATGAAACCACGCTTGATGAATTCCATTGCGACCAAGTCCACCACTTGATGGTAGTCGAAGTCAATGAACTCACGCCACTTCAGGATGATCTCATACTCGTAGCCTTCACGTCGTGCAGTGCCGATGACGCGGGTCTCTTCAGGGAAGGCCACCTCATCCATTACGATCGTGTAAGCATAGAGACTATCGGCCATTGGGTACAGCGTGTTCTTGGCCAACGCCCGTGGTGCGCGTTTGATCAGCTTCTTAGCGCAGGACTGGACTGCTCTGTTGTCATCGTCGTTTAGCAATGCACAGATAGCTAGGGTTGTGAAAATGTCCTTCTTGAGCGCTGCAATATCAGGAGCCTTTCCCTTCATCGCTCCCTCCTAATGGGTATTCGTAAATGGATGTTTTCGACGGTTAGCAAAAGGATATCGCTACCGACGGCGTATGTGAAACTACTGGTATCTAAAGCTCTGGTAAGTTCACCTACGGTGTGGTTCTCGAGCCAGCATTGGACTGCTAGAGAAATCACCATTGGCGCTTCGCAAAAGTTTGAGTTTGATAAATCTCTGATGTCTTGTATCAGTAAGTCAGCACTGTTCAAGGAGCGTGTTCGTAGCTATCGCTAGCTCCGACCTCTGCACGCGCACTGTCATGGTACTATTGATATCAGGATGGTTCATTACGATGTGGTGCTTCAGGGAGTATTCGATATCCTGCCTGAAGTCCCAAGGGAAGTCTGCATCCCCAGGCCCTACCACGTCTAGCACCATGTTGCGCAAGATGCCTGACTCGGTATCGAACATGACAGATACTTGGCCTAACGTCTCCCCAGTGCTGGCCTTCAACACATGGAGAGTCCCTTCCGGTCCATTGAAACTGAACGTTTGACGCTCAAGATCCTTGATGAGGTTCTTGATCTTGCAAGTGTCGTTATTGAGCGAATACTCACGACACTCTTTAAGGGCGCTAGAAGCGCGTCCTTGCAATCCGAGATCGAGGATGTACGATTCAACGGGTTCGACGTAATCTCCTTCAATAAGCAGGTCAGAGAGCCTTAGAAAGACCTCGTCAGTCTTGATCAAACCTTCACGATAGATCTGTTCGATGAAATCGCTGTAATCGAACGGTTTCTTGACTGTGAACTGCTTGTGGATGATGTTCGTTCCATCAGTGCGAACGACTAAGCTTAACATTACTCCTTGATCGACTTGCGGTCGATCGGGCGATAGGACAACACTCATTGATTGCCACCTCAATTCTCAAAAACATCCGGGATCCCTTTCACCCAACGAAAAGAAACTGGGGCAAGAAGCCCCAGTGTGTTCATGGCGGTAATGTATTACCGCAGAATCATAGACTACCGATCTCAGGCGTTGGGCTAACCTGACCACCGTTCTTCATGTAGTCGATGTAGTCGGGGTCGTTTCGATCGACGAAGACCGACAACACGGAGGCGCAGGTATACCGGAAAGCGTTCATGCCCTGACCTTCCAACTCGTAGGAACTGGTACAGTTAAGGAGTGTACCTTCGATCGTCCTGATGATGCCGTTGAAATCGTACATGATCTCGACAGCCATGCCAGGGGTGATCAGTTCCGGGTTACTGCGCCGCCATGGGACGACCATGATCGCACCGGCACGCTTAGCCATTTGACTGGCTTCGTGATACACGTTACCGGTGATGCGTCGATCGGACGTATTCGCTACGTTCTGACCATTACCCACGACCGCAGTGGAGAACTCACTGTTTGTCTTGCCGCGGTGTGTGGTCATCTTGTTGTCGGCGATGTCGACTTCTCCATCGACCAATTGGTTGGCCATAGTGAACCGCACGGCGTTACCGCCCGTGTTCAGCTGACCAAGCGAATCGTCGAGTACCTGCGATATACCTGCCGAATAGATAAGCGTAGCCCGACCAGCCTGGCGCCATGTCTTGTCGACCATGACCGAATGTCGGTTAGGGGCTAGGAGCACTTGCAGCAGACGCTTAGCAGAAGACTGTCTGTAGCAGTCGTACAGCGGCCATGCGTAGATGTACGCGCCCTGTAGATAGATGCCCAAGCCAGTAGAGTAGATACCGCCCTGATCGTTCTGCAGGATGTCAGGCACATTAAACAACTCAGTGTTGTCTTCGATGATGACGTGGTCACGAGGCGTCTGGTTGTTTGGCGGAGACATGTCAAAGCCTGAGATAGCTTCGTCAGCAGCCAGCTTCAACGCACCACACGCACGGACCATCAGCGTCTGCATGACAGCATACGGAGGACACGCACGGCCAATATAACCCACCCGCATCTTGCGTAGCTGCGCTGCAGCCACTTCTTCCAAGACGAAGGTCACGTACTTGATGCTCGACCTGTCAGCCGTCTCCGTATCCGTCAGAGACGGGTTATAGCTGGAGTCGCTAGGTCGTGCAATCTCGTCACCCAGATAGGCGCAGTACGTTCGGGCCAAGATCGGCTTGTCGCTGAACTCAGTGCCCTGCTCATCCGCATCGATGATCGTTAGCGTGATCTTGAGATCGTCTTGGAATGGACCGATCCCGTTCATCAGCGTACCAGCACCGATCGCTACCACGATAGCGGTATTGTCGGCAATGGCTTGTCGATAGTCGCGCTCTGTATCTTTGCGCAGGATCTGGAGAGGAACGATCTCCTTTCCGCCAGCGTGGATGACAGCCCGCATTTGGTAATACGGGCTGCCGGGGGCGGCGGAGATTAGAGCGACCTCTTGCATCAGCGCAGAGGACTCTAATTCAGCCATTACGTTCCTCCAGGAATCGTTCGATGATATCCATCCGCTGTACGGACTTCGGCACCAGGCGCTCCTTCTTCACGTCAGGCAGATCCATTCGACTGAACTGCGCACGAACCGGCAGGAAGCCCTGCATCTGGTTCTTGACGATACGCTGGTCAATGTCAGGATCCACGTCGACGCCTACCGACCGACACATGAGCGCAAACTCGGCAAGCTGACGGAAGTCATCTGCGTTAGGCGCTTCGTACATCTTGTCGGTACGCATGGCACCCAAGTGGGCATCCATGTGCTGGAGGACGCGCTGATAGATCTTGACCGCGGTTTCCTTACGAGGGAACCGGATGGTAGCGCCGTCGATGAACTGGTCGCAGATGGTGATGATGTTGTCGGCAGTCGCGATCATCTGGTTCGCGATCCAACGCATCTCGTTGTCGCCACCTTGCTGGACCACGACAGGCATCCGACCCAACCCGTTCTTCATCTTGAAGTGGGCGTTGTCGATTTCGTATTCATGCAGCTCGTAGCGCCCGAAGATGTAGTCGGCCGTGTCACCGGCTTTCTTCTTCTCGGAGATACGAAAGCCTCGAGCTTGGAGAGTTGTAGATCGCATCAGAATACTCCCGGCGCCAACTTGATCAGCGTCAGAATGATGGGGATGTAGTAGAACCGCTCGAGGTTATCGAACTTCACTGCGTAATCGGCGATGTCTGCCAACATGTTCAGGTCGATCACCTTGCCGGAGATACGTTCACGCGTCAGACGCTCGAGGTGGCTTTGTCCAGGCTCATCCTCGTAGAACTCTTTACTGAACACGTAATACTCGTCGACCACGATCCGCTTGATGTACTGACCGTAGTCTGGCGCTGGTTCATCTCCTACGAGGTCCAGCTCTGGCAAGAGGGAGCGAATGTCCTTCTGCCGTACATCGGCCTTGACGAATGGGTCGATGGCGTGAGCAGGCTCGTAGTTGTTGTTCGCACTCCACGTAGGATCGGCTGCCGACACTACCAGCTGGATGCCGCTGTAGTAGATCGAGGCGAAGTGAGCCTTGGCTTTGTAAGCACCAATGGGACTGAAACCAAACCGTCTGGAACAGCTATAAAGCAGGTCGATGTCCTTACGAGCAAGTACATCGAATAGCGACCATTGGTTAGAATATACATCGCCTCCTACCCCTAGCTCAGTGATCCATGCGACATGCGGATGGTCAGTGGTTTCGAGGATGGACTTCATGAACTTCGTAACGTTCGGGTCGTACACCAGCTTGTTCGGATGCGGGACGACAAACGTCTGACGGGCATCGTCGAAGTGGTCCTTGAAGTACATCGCGATCAAACGCTTACGCGCCTTGGTCAAACGACGCAGTACCGAGACCTCTTCCTCACGCAGCAGGGCCTTTACGCCGTTGCGGAAGTTCTCGCGCAGGAAGACGTAGGTGTAGCTGACCCGCTTGGTGTTGATCTTTTCAGCGAACGCAGCATCGACCCAATGCAGGCCGCGGAACGAGATCGTGGTGTTGGCTTCAGGATAGATCGAACCACGCTTAGGTTCGTTTACCTGAAACATCACCCGACGGCCATTACCCACGTCAGCGATGAACATGTCACCGTTTTCTGGAGTAACGATACTGTAAACCGCAGCACCGCCTGTCAGGGCAAAGCCGCCAGTGTCGCTGTTGTTCTGATCCTGACTCATGTCGTCAGTGATGATCAGCTCAAAGCCTCGGATCAGCTCGTACTGACCGTAAGCCGCCGGCAGGTCATCTTGATACGACGCAGGCGCGGAGTCACGACGCTGGATCTGCTTGTAGTAGTCCACCGCCATCTTCTTACCGGCAGTGAAACCGGCAAGCGATTCGTGACCTTGGTTCCTGGTCTCAGCAACCGGAGTTACGTACGGCACTTCACTGATGATGAGGTTCGGCTTATCAACCGATACTTCATCTTCTTCATCTACGAATGGCATCGAATCTCTCCTGAGCCAGGTTCATGTTCATACCAAAGTCAAAAAAAAGACGGCATAGGGGAGAGGCAGACGCCTCTCCCCATTTCATCACTTCAGATGGTTGGTACGTTTATAGTCCAAGACTAGGATGAGTAGGGCGATCAAGCCTACCAGCCATACGTACCCTTTCGGGAATAACAATGAGACCAGGATAGCGATGACAATGAACACGACAGCGGTCAGCACTCCTAGTGCGTAACGCTCATGCCATCCAACCTGCTGCTTATCCATCCTGATACCGATGAGGTACAGATAGATCCCGCCAAACACGACTACTGCAATGGCTGTCACTGCAACGTCGAGGTACGTGAACATCTCACGAGTCATGGTCCGCTCCTTTTCGGTATGTTCATGACGCGTGGATTATGTATGGCTCTAAATACTTTACTTCCTCAGGGCGATGATACTGAGGTACTGCACGTACTTATTGCCATTCATGCCTTCACGCGACCAGTGGTCACCAGGACCCCAATTACCTCCGTTGCCCGGGTCTACACCAGGGATACCACCTCCGCCCCCGCCGGTACCACCGGTACCGCCATTACCCCCTCCCGGACCACCTGAACCTCCATCGCCTTTATTCCCTCCCCCAGGCAGAGCTCCTGCCTCACCGCCTCCGGTATTGATCGGACCACCAGGTCCCGCATCAGCACCGTTATCGAAACCAATACCCTTATCCTGCAAATACTTGTAGAACCACTTGATGTAAGACTTCGGAAGGTACTTATCATCAAGTAGAATCCCCATCGCATACTCAACGTCAAGCGTCGGTACGATCGTCTGGAATACTGACAAGGTAGCCTTAGGGTCCACCTGCATACTACGGATGGCAGCATCCGAGAACGCGGAGTAGTAGGTCGGGAAGGATAGGCGCAGGTGATACTGTCTGCGCAGGTCCAGTGGGATGGTCGCTCTGACGTTCAGATGTTCGTCGATCGTCAGCATCTCTTCGCTCATCGGCGTGTCGTCAGCGAACAGCGTGAACAGCATCGAGGAGCCGCCCTTGCGGTGCAGCTTCGCATGCATCTTGCGCATGTACGCATCAATCTCAACCGTGAACCGTACCTTTGGGATCTGCGTCAGGTTGATCAGTTCCTGAGAGTCCTTAGGATCCAGCTGGAGCATCCACGTCATCGCAGGAACCGTGTACATCGGCTGGCGCCGCTTACCCGGGATCCATTCGTCGTACGATGGGAAGCGGACACCGTCTGCTGGCGTTGGGCTGAAGTTGTAGTTGCCGCGAATGATGTCGAGGGCAGTGATGCCGATCGGACCATTCTTGGATAGCTCGTCGAGACTGTAGCGCTCACGCTTGTCGAGGAGTTTGGCCGAGATCATCTTCTGGTGAACCTGCATCGGGAAACCGAAGTACAGGTGAGTCGCCCTGTGGTACATGACCTTGTAGGTAAACTCAATCTTCCAGACGCTGTTCCCGTCCACCTTCTCTTCGACAGGGATGTCGCTGAAGTCAAACCAGCCCTGCACGTTGACCTGCTTCTCTGGGATTACGATAGTGCTCTTCTCAACGACGTTGTCGAGCGTACCGATGGTCCCGAAAGGACGACGCTGCATCCCTTTGAAGTAAGTCAGGAAGTCTTCACCGTAACCGGCGGTCTTCTCACGCAGTTCATGTAGGTGAGCTAAGATGCGCACCACGCCATCCTGCATTGGAATGTCGTAGCTGACCTCATGCTCAAGCGACGTACGGTTCTCTGCCCGACGTGCTGCGAACTCATCTCGCCACTGGACAGCCTCAACACGAGACGGAGCAGTATAGGTGAAGTTCATGGTGATGTCGGACGGGATGTAGACAGGGCGCAGGAAGATACCCAGTCTCGGATCCACCAGCATGGGCGGCATCTCGTTCTGACGGATGATCGCGTTCATGACCGATTCGTTACGGATACGGTCGGTGACTGTCACCTTGACCTTACGGTAACTCTCGAGCTGAACGTCATCACCTTGATCGGTTCTGTTGGCAGCTTGTCCGATCTGATCGAACTCGCCAGGCATGAACACGTCAGTGGTGTCAGGAATGTCCACCACCTTCATCACGTCCCGCGCAATCTTCATCGCTACAGGGCGGCTGATGTTCTCGTAGTTCGATGCCAGTTTCACAGTGATTCTTGGCATGCTGTTTCCTACCTAATGGCGGCATACACGGAGAGGGGAAGAACCCCTCTCCGCGCACCCGAGGTTATCAGTCCTGGAAGACCGACTCTTCGACGTAGGTCAGCACCGAGTCGATACGGTCGACCAGGTCGCTCTGGTAGCGATTGAGGCGATCGCACACGCGGCCGAGTTCAGCCACCATGTCGTTCTCGATACGCAGCAGGTCGAGGTAGTTGACGTTGTCTGGCAGATCCACGCCATCGTCTTTGTCGTCTTCAGCAGACTTGTTCAGTTGCTGGATGACGCTACGCACCGACTTGAAGGTACTGGTGGTCGAGTCGGTGATACGTTCCAGGGTTTTCACCTGGTCAGTAATGATACCTTCCAGACCAGCCAGGATCTTGCCGACTTCATCATTGGTCAACGACACCGGCGCATCGAGATGCTTGATGAGCATGCCGGCTTCGGTAGCGGTAGACGACAGGACTGCCTGCAAGATCACGTTGTAGCGGTTTTCCTGGATCGCGTAGACCTGGTTGCCGAGGAAGTTCTTCGGCTGGTGGTCAAGGATCTTCTTGAGTTCCTTGAGCAGGTCTTCGGTAGGAATGTTGATCAGTACGTTGTTGTTGGAGCTCTTGCTCAAGGCATCGAAGATTCGAGTCTTGATGATCTCCGCCAACCGGTGGTGGTACTGCTCAACGACCTTGGTGATCGCAAGGTTGGTGTCAGCAAACTCTTTCAGAGCACCGACCGGATCCTTGGTGTAGTTGTCGCCCAGGATCAGGTGCTTGAGCACGCCAGAGTTCAGCTTGAGCGGTTTACCACCCTCGCCCTTACGTTTACCGATGACGCTACGCACGCGCATGCTGCGCTTGACCAGGCCCTTGGAGCTATCGTTCAGACGGGAGAACGACAGAGCCATGCGCTCGACGAACGAACCCATGGCAGAACCGAAGGACTTGACTGCGCCACGGAACCAATCACCGAAGGATTCCATCGACGCTTCGGTTACGGCGCCATCGGAACCAGTCTCCAGACGCGGTAGCTCCGTGTCCAGGATCTTTTCAGCGTCGGCAATGGTAACGTTGGCGATCTCAGCGAAAGCCTCAGCAGCGTGCGCTGGGACGTCTTCAGCGGCGTTTACCGCAGCAGCCACGTTGTGCACGACGGCAGTAGCGGTATCGAGGTCGCGCTGATCCTCGCCCAGCTCATGCACTTCGTCCAGAGCATCGGAGAGCTCGGCACGTTCGTCTTGAGTCTGGATGATCAGCTCTTCGGTGATCTCGTCAGCCGGAACCTGCGGTTCTGGAGTTTCGACGATGGCCGATTCGAAGCTCGGAGCGCCTCGGAAGGCGTTCCGCAGGGAGTTAGAGAAGATGGACATGTGGATACCTTTAAGTCGAGGCGGCTTGATAGGCTAAGCTATATTATCAACGGCATATAGCGGGGGATTGCTCCCCCGCTATACTCAGACGGCCTGGGCGCGATTACTCGGCTTTGGCGTCGTCTTTCTTCGCGTCGTCAGGCTTGGCAGCTGCGTCGTCTTTCTTGTCGGCAGCGCCGGCATCGGCCGCAGGAGCCTTACCACCGTACTTGCCAGCCGAAGCGGCAGCGGCGCGGTAGGCTTCTTTGGACAGCTTGCCCAGGTACGAAACGTAAGTCGGGATGATGCCTTTGTTGGCGCTGATGGCGGACTTGGCCATTTTCAGCAGCTGACGGGCGGCAGCATCGTCGTCTTTGGTTTCGGACTTGTTCAGGCCGACCTTGTCCTTGATGGCGCGACCCATACCGCCGACCACTTTCGAGGCAGCGTTGATCACGGATTCGTTCGCAGCGATGACAGCGTCACCTTCTTTGCGAGCGGTTTCCATCAGGGTACCCACTTTGACCAGGCTGTCGCCAACGGCGCCAATCTCGGCCGGCGAGAGGATCGGGCTCTTTTCAGGAGCTTCTTTCTTCTCGGGGTTCTTGATGCCGAAGGTGGCACCGGACAGGCGATCGAAGTTCTCGCCGGAGCCCGGCTTGAACACGGCAGCGTAGCCGCCTGGCAGGGAGATCGACTGCTCGGCCAGGGCCGAGGTATTGACGGCAGCGCCGGCGGCCTTCAGACCAGCACCGGTAACGGTGCCTTTGTTCAGCTCGGTGATCAGAGGACGCAGGGAATCACGGATGCCCTTGGTCACTTTCAGAACGCCGGAGGTGTAGGTCGCGGCAGCTTCGTCCAGGGCAGCCTTCGGATCGACCTTGCCGCCAACGACGACCATGCCGAAACCACTCGAAGGAATTTCCTTGACCTTGGCTTCACCTTTCAGGCCCGAAGCTACGCGCTTCAGTTTGACGCCCGACGCCTTGATGGCGCTGGCCGATTTGCCCATGGTGGTGAAGAACTCTTTGATCGCAGTGGCGACTGCCGAAGCAGCGGCGCGCAGCATGGCGACCAGACGAGCCAGAACGCCTTGGCCTTTTTCTTCGGCTTCGGTGGTGTAGTCTTCCAGCTGGTTGCTTTCGAACGATTCGTGCATGGACACGACGTCGCCCTGGAAGATGCCAGCAGGGATGCCGCGGGCTTCCAGCGAACCGGCGATGCCTTGAGCCAGGAACTTGGCAGCCAGGCCGTTCAGCGGGATACCGGCAGCGGCGAGCGCGTCGATCTGACCGCAGTAGGCTTCCAGGGATTCAACGGCTTCGACGACTTTCTCGGCGGCGTTGTCCTGGTTTTCCAGCTTCTCGACGTCGTCGGCCAGCTCGGCAACGGCTTCTTCGAGGTCGGACTGGGTTTCGTCGGTGATGACGGTGAATTCTTCTTCGCCGGCTGGCAGGATCACTTCTTCCGGATCGATCTGGCCGGATTCCACGCCGTATTGACGCAGCGCATCAGAGAGGGAAAAGCTCATGTGTAAAACTCCTGAGGAGATTGATTGCGTCGGTGCGCACCGACGGCGTATACGCACATCATTACATCACGGCAGCAATGGTGCGGTCGCCTACATATAACTGGAGTGTGGACGAAAGGTCGTCTACTCCAAGGCGAGTCACCCAAAGCTGAATGAGGTGTTCTGGAAGCATGGCTGCCAAGAATTCCACCGCCTCACGCTCCTCGGGGGAGAACGTCGGCAAGCGGGTGGCTACCACAGTATCATGTTTCAGGAGCAGCGCTCGGTCCTGGAAGCCCACACGACGACGCGTGATACGCTTGGTCAGGAACAGCGCTGTCTCGGCGATGAACGACTGGACGGAGATGCCCAGTCGCACAGTTGGGTTAAGCGCAGCGGCGAAGAACCCGCTGGTCGCTGCCCATTCCCGCTGCATGATCGCAAGCTGTTCAAGCTCGAGTTTGAAGTCGGGACGGTTCTGCTCGCAACGGCGACGATAGATCTCGCTGATCTCAGGCGCCTCATAGACAGCTTCGGCTGAGACCGCAATATCCATCAGCGCCGGAAAGCCGCGATGGGTATATACGATGTTCATTTCACCTTCGCCTCCATCTCGGTAATCGACGCCCGCAGCAAGGTGAGCTCACGGGTGTAGCCGTCGATGATGGCTTCCGCCTGAGCGTCCTGCATGCCATTACGCTTGTTGCGCAGGCACTCAAGACGCATCTCGACGTCTTGCTTCTCTTTCTTGGCGCACTCGTAGCGATCGACTTCCCAGTCGACCTTACGGATGCCGACCCAATGGAAGATGTCGGAGACGATCGGGATAGCGTTCAGGTGCAGCGGGTCAGCTGCCGCACCGCCGGCCAGAGCAGGCACTTCGCCAATGGCCGCTTCGCTCAGGGTCACTTCCGGGATGTTCTCGATATCAGCGAGGATCTTCTTGGGATCGCCGTTGAGCAAGTCGAGCACCCGGACGTAGGAGCCGCGGTTCTGGGTCAGGTAGCGCAAGGCTGCAGGGGTGTAGGGGTTTCCATCAGGTCGGCCGAAGGCTTCGAGGTTCGTCTCGGACGCCACCAGGTAGGACAAGTGCCGGCTGGTATAGTCCGTGAAGAAGTCGATAACTTCGATCAGACGAATGACCGACGCTTTCTGATACGTCAGGCCTTCGACATGGATCTGATCGCCAACGTTCTTACCAACGTACTGCTCGAGAAGCTCCAGCAGCTTGGTGGCGTTGGTGATGGCGATCATCGACACTTTGGAGTAACCCAAAGGATCGTTACGCAGCCGCCCAGGCAGGTACGGCAGGACGTTCTTCATGAACTCCTTACCGTAAGCAGACTTGTAGGTCCGCTCGCCGATGGATTCGACAACCAGCTCGAGAGCGGGGCGGACGATGTCGTTCAGCTTTTTGCTGATGGTACGGATCTTGCTCACGACGTCTTTCTTCCCGAAGGTCGGGAGGAGGTCGCGCAGGAAAGTTGCGATGCTCATGGGTGTCCACTCTCGTGACTGGTGGTTACAGACGGCCTGGTACGCGGCCTTCCAGGTACGACTTCATGATCTCGGACAGATCACCGTTCTGGGACGTAGGACCTGCGCCCTTGATGTCCTTGAGGGTGTATACGCCGTAATCTTCGATGTCGCGGGTGTAGATGGTGACGGTCTCGAGATCAGGATCGATCACGAGCAGCAGCATCATCAGACCACCTTCGAACATGTCCTGACGGACAGCGAAGTCGGAGAAGCGACCATTCATCTTCTCTTCCACTTCACGCTGCGTGTCTTTGGTGATCACGCAGATAGAGGTGGCGTCGCCGATGGATGGTTGGCCGGTCAGCAGGGTGGCAATCAGGCCCTTGTTGGCGCGCGAGTGAGCCTTGCGGAAGTAGCCCGACTTGTCAGCCATAACAGCACGACGGTAAGCGTCGATACGGTCAAGGCCCAGTACCAGGTCACGCAGCAGCTCTTTCTCGCCGACACGCCATGCACGCCAGCGGGCAGGGGAACGGTTGTTCTCGCCGACCAGGCTCAGCAGCTCGACCAGAGAGACTGGTTCCATTGCCAGGGTACGCAGACGGATGGCAACCGGGATAGTGGCTTTGTTAGCACCGTCCTGGATGTTCACGTCAACGATCTGACCCACGGCGAGGTTACCCACGTCCTGAGCGATCTTGGCAGTGGTGGAGCCGAAGGTGGCGCCGCCGGAGGTGCCCTTGTCGGAACCGAGCGGATCGCCGCTTGGCAGATCCTTCTCATTGCGGCCGCGTGGGTCGTTGGCTTCGGTGGTGTACTCCGAGTAACGATCCAGACCAGCAGCCTCGCCGACGAACGGCAAGCCCAATTGATATGATTCGTTGGAAAGGAAGGACAACGATGCCGCAGTCAGGTCACGGTCTGGGGCGAACTTGTCCAGATACTTCGAAACCCGAACCCCGCCGATGGTGTTGTCACTTGCCACGGTCAGCAGGTAGTACGAGGTGAACAGTCGCTGAGCGACGTTCATTACATCTTTGGTGTACGGCAGACGCACGGCGCGGGAGTCGATCAGAGCGAACGGCTCGATGCGCACGGACTTGGTTTTCGAAACGTAGTTTTGCCCGGCGCCGGAGGCCCAAGCGACTTTCAGTGCATCGACGACCTTGTTAAGCGAGGTGTTGACAACGGCGTCAGCCGTCCTGTCCACCACCGCTTTAGCGAAGGCTCCGCCTACAGCTGCACCTGCCGCAACGCCTGCGGCTTTGAAGATGGCACCAATGCTCATCGCGTTACTCCCGAGGTGTCATTACCAGAGCTGTTAATTGAACACATTGAATAAAGGAAGGTAGGGCTGGGTATGGCCGAAGCAACCGATTTCATTTACTCGCAAATCATGCAGCACGTTGCTGAGTCAGGTGGACTGGATGACCAGTATGCCCTGATGGACAACGTGTCTCGAACCATGGGCGCTGGCGCAGAATACAGTCGTTACAACGACATCTTCTACGGCATCAACCGCAGTACCGGATTGGCACCCCTGCCAATGCACAGAGAATTACAAGGCCTTGTGTTGTTCACAAGACCGAATCTCAATTTGTCATACGATAACATCGCGCCGGTACGGCAGTTGGCGGCGTTGTTCACGCAAGACCCCGATACCTACCAGTACGCTGTACGTATGGCGCTTGATCCGACCACCTATAAGGTAGCCAAGAAGTCCCCGCTCGTTGACTCATTCATGCCCTACCTAACCTTGCTGACGAACACTATCGCCACAGCGAGTGCTCCGCCAGACATCGGCCTCAACGCATATTCTTCTCCGGAAGGTGCTGCGAAGGAGGTGTGGATCATGAACGACTCGATCGCTGAGTATAACGGTCGGTACGATATCACCTGCACCTTCAACAACATTAAAGGTAACGCTGTGCTGGCCATGCTACATGCATGGATCATCTATATCGGTGCTCTGCGTGTTGGTCCGATCGTCCCTCACCCCATCCAGCGTAAGCGTAACGAGATGGACTACTTCACCCGTATCGAACGGATCAAGCTTGAGGAGAACGGTCGGAAGATCGCGTCGTGGTTCCACTGCGGTGCTGCGTTCCCAACCAACCTCTCGATCGGTGCAGGCTTTGGCTTTAACCGTGAAGAGGCTACCGAGTTCGAGAACAAGCAGATCTCGGTTCAGTTCGCTTGCGTCGGTGCTGTGTATAACGACCCGATTCAGTTGATCGAGTTCAACTACCGCATCATGCGCTGGAACCCAAACATGGTCGATGGCGTACGCAGTCAGAAGTACACCAAGATCCCACGTCAGTATCTGCTGGCTACCAACTACAATGGTTACCCATGGATCAACCTCGCGACTCAAGAGCTCGAGTGGTACGTGGATAACGAAACTTACGCGCAGCTCACCAAGGGTCTGTAACGGAGTGAACAATGGCAACTGAATCCTCGAAGATCATCGAACAGATGTCGATGATCCGCTACGAGCCTACCCGGCTGCTACCTCTGACGATGGGGCTCGTGGAAGACGCGTTCGATGGCAAAGACATCTTGGTCGATCCATCCATGCCCTTCCCGTACCTGATCGAGATCAGCGCGACCCTGACTGCTGGCGCGATTGAAGAAGATCAGCTGCTGAACATGCAGCAGTATCCGGTCATGTCGGAAGATGAAGACTCCCTGTTCCGACACCTGTCGGACAAGAACTTCGTCAATATGTTCGGTAGCCCTGCCGGTTGCTGGTTTGACATCCTCCTGTCCAAGGAAGAAGTCATGGTCAACGCAGTGCAGGTCGGTACTACCGGTACCAAAAAGTTGACCCTGCCGCGTCATTCGCAGATCGTGGTCAACAACATGGCCTTCACCATGCAGTACCCGATCACGTTCATCGTGAAGAAGCATGGCGGCATTGACGTGGTCTACGATGGCAGCCTGCCGTCTCCGATTCAGACGCTGGCTGGTAACAAGCCTGAGTGGGGCACCTACTGGGTCGACACCAAGTCGGCTGGTCGTGTCGAAATGATCCGGGTCCGTACGTACGTCAAGCAGATGCAGCTGACCTCGTACACCTACAGCCTGACCGGTGCGAAAGCGCTGAAGAAGGTGTTGCCTCTGACTGATCAGTTCTACTACGTCCGTGCCTTCAGTCGTAACGCTGGCAAGACTAGTTGGACTGAGATCAAGACCACCAACTCTCAGCAGGTGTTCGATCCACTCGATCCGACCCTGCTCTACAAGGTGATCGACAGCACGCTGACCGTGGAGCTGCCGTACGTCTACTTCGCTACGGCGTTGGCGACTGCTGACATCCGCGTTGACGTCTACACCTTCAAGGGTCCGGTCAACATGACCATGTCCGATCTGGCTCCTGACGCTTACGTCGTAACGTGGAAGGATCTGGATGCGTCAGATAACCTGATGTACTCAGCCCCTCTGTCGCTGATGACCACCATCAGTATCTTCTCGACCGACATGATTGCAGGCGGCACCAATGCGCCTTCCTTCGAAGAACGTCGTAAGCGAGTGCTGGATAACGCCGTGGGTGACAACGTCATCCCGATCAGCGATGCTCAGATGGGGACGCAGCTTGCAGAGCTTGGTTTCGACTCCATGGTCAACCAGGATCTCGTGACCTTCCGGACCTACCTCGCTACTCGGGCCATGCCTGACAGCACTGAAGGTCTGGCGTCCACCGGTATTGATGCGGCTGTGGTGACTGCTAAGAAGTCTCTCACCGACATCATCCCGCTGGAAACGGTCATCAACAACCATCCGCGTTACACCATCCAGCCTGAGACGCTGTATCGCAACATCGATGGCGTGCTGCGCTTCTGCACCGATGCTGAGCGTAAGGCTGTCGACGCGCTGCGTGGCGATGCTCTGGTGAACACCATCTCCGATGGCACGTACCTGTGGACTCCTCTGCATTACGTGCTCGACATCTCGGAAGATGAGTTCGTAGTACGGCCGTATTACCTGAGCGCTCCTGACTTTGACGTTACCTCCTTCGTGGCCAGTAACGACACCCTGGGCTTAACCGTTAGCTCCTCTACGGATCGTACGGTTGTTCGGGACAAAGACGGCTACGTTATTCGGGTCAAGTCCAGCTCCAACGCTACATGGAAGGCGCTGCGCGACGATCAAGTCCACGTACAGTTGGCGTTCATCCCGAAAGGTGAGAGTGACTACGCGTACATCAATGGTGTCCAGATCGCCAAGAACGGTGAGCGCTGGTACGAGTTCCGTATCGCGTCGAACTGGGACCTTGACGAAGAGCACTTCCTGACCACCACCAACTTCAGCATGTACGAGCCGATCGAACGTGATTACTCGGTTCCTCTGAACATCGGCTTCTCGCTGATCTGGTCGGTATCCGACTACAGCGTGGACGGTGCTGAGAGCACTGAGGTCGATCTGGTCATGGGCGACTACCTGCTGCCTGACGATGCGGTGGGCGTGTACCACGAGCTGATGTACGTGAACTTCGGTTCTGAGCTGACTGGCCTGTGGGCTCGTGCTCGTTCGATGATTGGTCTGCGCAAGTACCTGACCTACCCGGCTGACGTGCTGGCGGTCTACAAGACCAACGTCTACGATAAGGACCCGGTCACCGATCGTCCGATCATTGAAGACGATCCTGAGAACCCAGGCAGCAAGCGACTGAAGATCAAGTACAAGAAGGGCGATCCGAAGTTCAATGCTGACGGTGTGCGTGAGATCGATCACCACAAAGGCGACGCTGTTCTCGATGAGCACGGTCAGCCTGTGATGGAAGATGAGCGCAACATAATCCGCTGGTGGGACGTCTGCTTGTTCGATGCGGTCTATCGTTACGCCACCTACGCCAAGGACGTGGAGTACACGGCGTCCGTACCGAAGGTGCTGGTGGAGTGGATCAACGATACGCTGGGCGTCATCCGAGCGGATCTCTTGGAGAACACCGATCTGCTGTTCCAGCCGCGCAACACGATCAAGTACGTCGAATGTACGGTGGAAGACAGCGAGCTCGAAACACTGCTCACGTCGCAACACCTGACCATCGACCTGTACGTTACAAAGGACGTCTACAACAACACCGAACTGCGTGCTGCTCTTAAGGCGGCTTCGATTGCGCAGGCAGTGGCTGGCGTCGACAACCCTATCGTAGCGCGCAGTAAGATCGAGCGGGCTATTACCGATAACCTCGGCACTGACATCGTCACTGTTGAGCTGACGGGCCTGGGCGGGCAGAATAAGAACTTCAACGTCGTGCAGCTTAACGACGACTCTTCGCGTCTGGTTATCGCCAAGGCGCTGGAGCAGCAAGCCGACGGCACCTTTGCCATCGTCGATGCTATTGAAGTCAACTTCAAGCTCCACAGTAAGCGTACGGCATAAAGTCCACACTCCTGCCGGGCGACCGGCAGGAGTGTGCTTTACTATGCTGCGTTCTCGAAATCCTTCTTCGCTTCTTCAAGCCATTCGTCGAACTTCGGCCAGCCGCAGACGCTTTCGATAATCTCGACTGCGTTGACTCTGCCGCCAGTGAGGTTGACGCTAGCCAACCGCTGTTTCTCACGACCGACACCTTGAATGGAACAAGGCTCGTTCATTGTGGTTTCCTTGGAGAGGTTCTGAATGATCTCCGCGGTAGGGTACGTCGTCTCAACGTCGGCGTCAGCGTTGAACATGTGGACGAGGGATTGGACCTCGGGCATGTCGCTGAACAAGAATAGTCCTGAGTCGACCACGTTGTGACTTGGGAACGTAACGATCCAGCCTTCCTTACCCATCAGCAGTTCATCGTTCTCATCCTTCATTTCGTCGGATGTGGAGCAGATGATCTTCTGACGCTTCTTCATCACGCTGAACAGCATGTCGATAGCGTTGATGGTAGGTTGGCTGTTGAAGCGCGAGAAGTCACATGGACCTGCCAGAGAACTGATCTGGCTGGAAAGGTCACTGTTCTTCTTGTCCAGCACGTACACACCGAGGGAGTCGATGATGTTGTACACACCGTACCGCACTTTGTACTGCCGCTGCATGTCCATGTGCCAGTGGATCGTACCGCTCGGAATGCTGGTGTCTTCAGTTGGGTACTCCAACTTACCTACGTCCAGCTGACGGTCTAGCACGGCTCCTAAGCCGTATCCGCCAGATTCCTTACCCTTGGCCTTACGCAGCTGCCAATACACCTGCATGGCGTCCTGCATGCGCCATGAGGCGCAGTTCATGATGACGTTCCAACGTTCCTGAGGATCGAGGCGCATCTCACGACCAGACGACATCTTCTTGGTGGCAGAACCTTCCTTGAGAAGGACACCACGATACTCGTAAGGAACACGAGGATCAGACAGTACGTCTGCAGGATCGTAACCGGCGTGCAGGATCGAGGCTTCGATTACTTTCGCATCGAAGAACACGTTCCAGCCAGTGACGATGTCAGGCTGGGTAAAGTGCAGGTGATCGACCATGGCTTTGGTGATGCCAAAGTGATCGTCTGCAAACTCAACACGTACCGGGATCTTTTCGATATCATCGATCCACGATGCGTATTCGCCCTTCTTGTTACTGAGCTTCTTCCGGATGATGGCAACCCAGTTACCGATCACCTCCTTGTATTCAGCAAGGACTTGATCTGCGTAGTTGGTAATGTCGAACGTCCAGTCTTTGTTGACGTAGAGGACGATCTCATCATCGGATACCAGCGACCACAGAATCGGTAGCTGCTGCTTCTTGTCGAGCAAGCAGTTCACGTCGGTCTCGGCGTCGATTACTGTGACGCGGTTTGGACGGAACGCTTCTGGCCAACGCTGCATGTAGGCGTTCTTCATGAACACCTCAGGACCCACATCCAGACCGTAGAGGTAAGGACTGCGTGCAATGACCTTCAGAGGGTTACTGGCAGTGCAGTGGGCCTGACGACCTAAGCGGAAGCAGATATCCTGACGCAGGCCGATCTGTGGAATCTTGAACATGTCCACCCGACTGATATCTTCGAACTGAATCTTGTCGGGGTGTGTGCGCAGGTGTTCTTTCGTCACCCAGTAAGGGCGCTTGTAGTCTTCCTTGAACCGCATCGTCGGCCAGCGTGTGCCGTCGTCTAAGGTCCAATACTCTTTGATGGACAGCATGTCGTGATGCTCTCCACCACGGTGGCGGGTGTAAGTCGCGTGCTTACACTCTTTTGCCACTACTCGCTCTTTCGGTAATGTCCGTAAGAACGCGTCAATCGCGGCTGGTGAAGTTAAGCTTTCCATCGTGTGCCTCGAATGGTTTTCCTCTAGAGCATATGTTAGTCGGGTAACTCTCTACAGCGGCTGGTATGAGTCCTCCGCACGGTTATGGAGCCGTAATTATGATCAATCTACAAGAGTCGATGGAAGCGATTGCTTTCCAGAAGAACTCGACCTTCTTCAAAGACATCACCGGTCTATTCGCTCATGCCATGAAGGCTGAGACTGAAAACGAACTCAACGCCGTGCTGAGCAAGATCACCGCCGAGACTCTGGAGATCACTGGGATCTGGATGGAGCCTCGTCAGGTCAAGTCCCAGGGCTTCCTCGCGCCGTACATCGTCAACATCCGCATCCCAGACCTGAACGTCATCAGTCCTCTCAACGAGGGGGCGGTCAAGCGTCTGCGTAAGTTCGATGTGGAAGGCATGACCATCCAGCAGGTCATCAGTGGCACCATCGACATGAAGACCGGTAAGGTGTCGGGCTTCTTCTCGAAGATCCGTCACGACTTCGACTTCAGTCGATCTCTGTTCGATGGTCACTTCGAAGCTGACGAAGTAGCTGGCCTGTACTTCCATGAAGTGGCTCACGCTTGGGTTAACTTCAAGTACCTGGGCGAATCGATGGCTACCAACGTGGTCCTCGCCGAAGTGGTCGGACAGATGGACACTCAGGCTACCGTCGAGAAGAAGTACGCTGTGGGTCTGGCTGCTCTGCGTATCGCTGGTGTTGATAAGCGTCCTCCTCTGGATGTCGACTCCTCTGAGATCACCGCGCTGGTGCTCCAGAGTCAAGTCACTCGCATGCAGAAGGAAGCTGACACTCGCTGGTACGACCGTCGTCTAGCTGAATACCTGTCCGACCAATGGGCCGCTCGCTGGATGATTGGTTCAGCGCTTGCCCGTGCTCTGGCAAAGCTTGAGCGTAAGAAAGGTATCTTCGCCCAAGCTGGCTACGATCCGAAGTGGCTGGGTCTGTCCTACAACCTCATGAACCTGTCTGGCTTCCCGTTCAGCGCCGTTGCAGGTGGTGTGGGTAACCTGGTGGTCAAAGGTCTGGCTGTCATCGCCAAAGACTTCGCTTGGAGCTTTGGCTTCAACGTCATCGCTGAGCTGATTGGCGACGACACCCACCTTGATGTAACTCAACGTATCCAACAGCAGCGTCGAGAGATCGTGACCATGCTCAAGGACCGCGAGTTGCCAAAGGACATGATCGATACGGCCCTTGCTGAAATCAAGGTCATCGACGAAGAACTTGGTAACGTACACCCGTTTTCCGACGTACTCGGAAAAGTGAGTCGTTACGTCATTGATATCTTCAATGGCAATAAAAAGATGTCGAGCGAACTGGCGAAAGAGGAACTCGCCAATAATCGTTTGTACGAACTCTCCGCAATGCTCAAAAGGTAGCACTCATGAATCCGATGAAAGTCTGCGAACAGTTTGCTCTGCCGGAAGGTGCCGGTCTGGACAAACAACGCCAATACGTTACCGCCTGCATCGGCATGGCACTAGCTTTGCTGGTCCAGGTGCCGAGCCAAGAAATCGAAGGTCAGTCTGGCCGCGATTACTTCTTCGCCAACGCCCAGGGTCTGCGTGACACCCTGTTCAAGGTGAATGAGGTCGTTCCATTCGACGTCGACCGTTCGATGGAAACCGGTTACGCCCTGTGGGCCAAGCGTTACCAGATCGCCCTGAAGCCTACTGCTGCTGACCTGTTCACCAGCTACGACTTCCGGGTAATCGTCAGCGACCACATCCCTGAGCTCGCTGAACTGCCGGTTGACGTCAGCCGCGTCACCAGCACCGCCGCGTTCCTCAAGGAATGCACCGAAGTCCCGGCTGTTTAAGCCACCTCCCTATTGAAGGACGAGAACCACATGGGCGCACAATTTGATCTGGGGTCGTTGTCGTTCGAATCTGCTGAGGTAGAGGGTAACGAAGATATTCGTCCTGACGCCGCTGTGGGTGACGAAATCGCAAACCCGATTCACTCGAAAGAGTTCGATGACATGCAGGTTGTCTTCGATACTCTCGGGACCATCACCACCCGTCGTTACGTTTGCCGTGACGACATGCTGAAGGTCCAGGAACTGGCCGGTAGCTATCCATCTTTGGAGAAGCTGCTGAAGAAGTTCCCGGTCAACAGCTTCTCGCAAGAGCCGAGTCGTATCAACTACGACGTCTCCACCGAGAGCTTCATCAAGTCGGCCTACACGGCGGTTGTTAAGGCACTGAAGGACATCCTGAACTTCATCGGCGAGAGCCTGCGTAAGTTCTGGGACTTCCTGACCAAGACTGGTCAGCAGACAGCCGCTGTCGACGGGATGGAAGGTAAGCTGCGCGCCATCCAGACTTATCTGAAGGAAGTGGATGCGATCATGGGTAACACCAAGATTGCTGAAGACTACCGGAAGACTCGCGACGCTGCGATGACCAACCAGTACCACAACCTGACCAAGAAGTGGACCAAGTTCCGTCAGCTGCATCTGGAAAAGCCAGGTCAGTGTCTGGAAGACTTGAACGCTCTGGCTGGCGTCATCACCACCAAGCTGCCTCCGTACATCGATGCGGTCGATGCCTTCCTCACCGAAGCTTCCAAGGCCGAGACCGAGCAAGACATTGAGAACGCTATCGCCAAGATCGAGCTGTTCGACATGGGTAGCCAACAGCTGCTCCTGCTGGCCTCTCGCATGGGCTACAGCGCTCGTGACAAGCTGGGTGTATCGGTTACCGCCTTCCAGGCACAAGCCGGTGCTATCCGCGGTACTTTCCGTGGCCTGATCAATGACCGTAGCGCAATCGACCGTGAAGCTTACAACACGGCTCTGACCACCTACGAGATCGCTACGTGGCGCGAAGGCATCGAGAACACCATGACCTACGTCAAGGGTCGTGTTGAGCCTACCCTGAAGAAGATCGACGACTTCAATGCCGACAATCTGAAGCAGGGTCTGGAAGATGCGTACATGAACCGTCTGGTTCCGTCCTTCAAGGCACTGACCTCGATCCTGGCAGGCTTTACCGCCATCGAGCAGAGTATGGGTCTGCTGACCCACAACCGCAACAACGTGTCTCTTGGCATTGCCAGGGCTGCGCTTGAAGTGGCTAAGAAGATCGATGCACTGGTCGTTGCGAACAAGTCCTCGCTGACTATCGCTGAGCAGAACATCATCTGGCGTCAGCGTTCTGCGCTGTCCGCTTCGTTCGGTAAGGACGAGTAAGCGACATAGAGGCCGGGGAAGTTCCCCGGCCTCTATGCTGTCTCCGTCACTATGGCTTAACGGCGTTGTCTTTCGTTGCCTTTGTTTCTGCCGTGATCTGATCGACGACATCGTCTTCCTTCTTCCGCGCCTTACGACCTTCCTTGAGGAGTCTATCCAGATAATGCCGAGGATAGTTCATCAGGTCGATCAAAGGCGTGTTGGTGATTTCAGGAATACGACAAGCCATCAACTCGTTCATCAGCAGTTCGATCCGACCACCAGTGATTACATCTTCTGCTGGATGCATCCCAATGATGGCTAGTGGATCGTCTTCACCGAACGACTCGTGATCGAAGATACCGTACGTCTGATCGTATTCTTCCATGAATGCGAGTTGTGAGGTCCAGTCATCTGCGACCTTCCTTCGCATGATCAGATCGTACAGCGGTGACCCTGGAGCGTAAGGGTTGATCCCTCTTCCGAAGCCCAGGGAGGCGACGTGGTGGTAAACCTCGCCTTCTGCCGTTAGGCGGACAGCCTTTGGATTCTGTGGCGGAGAAGGGTAAAAAAAAGCTCAACCGCATTCACGTTGACGAGGTGCGGGTGGCTCGATACGTCTTCACCGGACAGAGGCATGCCGCAGTTACGGCACTTGACTTTCGGCACGCACGGAGTGGCGATAGTCATTTCGCCGATGAACTTCTCGAGCGCTACGAACACAGCGTCGGTCATGTCCACGTCGAGAGCGATCGACTCCAGGATCTCATCGATCTCGTTGTCAGCTTTGAGCTGAGCTTCAGGATCGGTGTTGTCCAGGCGCTCGTGCAGGATCTGCGGCTCAGGATCGACTTCAGGGTCGAGCTCGAGGATCGCATCGATCCAGTGGCCGTAAGCCATGATCAAGGCGATACGCGATGCCATGGTCATGTAAGCTTCACGTTCCTGCTCGGTAGCGTTGGACGCCGAGACCTCACGGGCCTTACGGTCCATCTTCGACAGCCACGCTTCGGCGATACGCTCGTACTGAGCGAACGTCGGCAAGCGCAGGCGGAGGAAGAGGTTGTCCTTCAGCGGAACCAGGCGGGTGACTTCAGGACGCATCTGCTCTTGGTATAGCTTGATCTGGCTGGAGTCAACAACACCGGTACGTTTGACCATGATGTTGAAGTGTGCATCGGTCAGACGACTACGGCGTACGAACTGCATACGGCGCAGGTTGATCTTGCGCTCTTCCACATGACCGCAACCGCCGTGGGAGGTCAGGCAAGGACGTTCGAGCAGATAGCCGTTCGGATGCATGGCTGCAGCGACCGCCAGAGCCAGAGGCTCCACGTCGGTGATCACCAGCAGTTCCTTGAGCTGCTGAATGTCGGTAGTGCCCGGAGTGCCCTCAACGACTTGCTTGAGAGCGAACTCCACCACTGTACGGTTCAGATACAGCGCAGGAGCGCCGTAGACGTAGCCGCTGGACTCACGGCCGTACTCGACCTTTTCCTGCGCGATACGCTGATCTACGGCCAGCTGAGCCAATGCCCCAGGGCCTTCGATGACCAGGTGGAAGCCAGAACCCCAGAACGGCCAGGAAACCCGAGTGGCGAGACCCAGACGAGACTTGACGCGAGCGACAGGATCCTTGGTCTTACCAGCAGCGTTACCCGGAGCGATGGCTACGTCACCGCGCTTAGGTACGTTGGTCCACGCATCACCATCTTCGAGCAGCAGGTCATTACCTGCGGTACGCAGAGAGGCGCGGTATTCGGCAACGGTGGTGAGGGCGATCTGTTCTTGTCTGGTGACGAACAGGGTGCCGCCTTCGAGCTCCATTGCGAAGTAGTTCTGAGCCTTGCCTTTGGATGCGAGATCACGGCGCTCTTTCTGTTTGACCAGCACAGCGCGCTGTACGGCACGAGTGATCTGGTCAAGCTCTGCGTTGTCGAAGTTCGAGAGGACTACCGAACCTTCACGAGCCAGCTGCTTAATGACCTCTTCACCGACTTCTTCGAGGACAGGGACGGCCTCTTCGACGTTGGGGTTGGGGCGAAAGGTGCCAGCAAAAGCCGGCTCCGGCGCTGGTTCTGGAGCTTCAGGTTCTTCACCGCCGATTGGCGAGTCGAGAGCGGACTCGAGAGTTTCGCCTGGAGCAGGGGCCGGATCACCGAAGGCCGATGGCGGATACGCTGGCACTTCAGGTTCTTCGGCGACCTCAGGTTCTTCGTCAGTTGCTGGCACATTGTCAGGTTCTGGCACATCGTGCACGAGAGCCTGGGTCGCGTCAGCGCTGTCGTAGTCAGCCGGATGGACGGACGGATCGAGTGGTGCTGGGGATTCGCCTGGCAGTTCGTTATCTTGCACGTTAGGCCTCGGCTTCTTCTTTGGTTTCTGGAGAGACCAGGTCGGCGTAGTCGTCGATCGACTTCACCACAGTGTCGGTGGCCCGCTGGCTCAAGGCCAGATATCGGCTACCGGTCAACAGCACCTGGGTATAATGGTCGGACAGATGTTTCTTTTTGGCTGGACGGCTTTGGAGCAAGCGATCACAGTCTTGATCGATCTCGCGCTTTTCAGCGAGCAACTGATCGACATCACGGGCAATGCTCTTGGTGAGCTGACCCAGTTTCTTTGCATCTTCGGTACGACCTTCACCAATAATCTTGGTGAGGGCGTTGGGGAGTTCACGCACTGGGGCAGCTGCGGCCGCCAGGGATTGATCCAACGTATCGCGATAACCCTTTACTTCTTTTTCCAGGTCATCGCAATTTCGAGACACCGTAGTGCCGTTCGATTTAAACCGCACAGTATCCTGAGACGACATGATGGTGAGACCTCTTCTAGTATGACGCCATAGCTGACCCATATATAGGGTCAAATACTTAATTAATTACTTACTGTTCCACCGGGAGTGATTTCCGATGAACCCGAACCTCCAGGTCAACGAAGACAATATCGTCGAATGGACGATCCGGACGCTTTGCCGTGACCGCTGTGCTCCCGAGTTGGAAGAGCTCTACGTTCGGATGAACACGGCTCTGCACGTAGCGAACATGAAGGCTCACTACGATGAGCTGGATCTGCTGTATGCTCAACTCAACGACTTGAACATCGACCCGCTGGAGATCGTTCCTGCTGTCGACCAGGTGATGCGTATCTCTGCTGAGCGCGCACTTAACTTCTGCGGCGTTGAGCTGGATGAGAACATTCCGTTCGAGCAGCTGTGTGACGTGGTTGAGGTGATCGTTAACTTCGACCCAACCGACACCCCGACCATTCTTATGGCCACGCTTGATGGCTGTGAAGATGTGGATGAGGCGTTCTGCAAGATCATGGAGCATCAGGGTACCTTTGAGGAAGATACGTGGTATCAGTACATCAAAGAGATTACCCCGCACTTCACCAAGAACACGCGCAAGGTCTGTAAAGACGCTGCCGAGGCGATTGATGCGCCTACGTTCGATGCCGCTGCTAGCGCTGATCTGCTCAAGCGTTTGTCTCGTCTGGTTAAGCGGGACAAAGAGTCCCTTGGTGCTGAGATCGGCTCTGAAGATAAGGGCCTGGGTCTTTCCACCGAATCGCTGTACAACACGTACATCGCTCGTATCATCGACTCTCCAGTTGAGAAAGCGGTAGGTGATATCTTCTCCTTGGCCGTTATCTCCAACGAAGCCTACGACGTGGCGATGGAGTCGGTGTCTGCGTGTATCGACGACCTCTTCTACGATATCGATCAGCGTCGTCAGGCGGAGCAAGTACGCCTGCGCCTGAAAGAAACCTACAAACCGATCTTTGGTGACCGCAATGCGTAGGTACGATTACTTTATCAAATCCCTTCAGGCAAAAGCCCACTATTCCCGTGAGTGGGTTCTTCGAGCCATGTCGGTGGTACTCGGAGATGTGAAGAATGGCAACTACCAATGGGCGCTTCGCCACACTGAAGACCGTGTTGAGGTCTACGTTCGGAACGAAGACGGCTGGGCGTGGGAAGAGCTCGAGGACGTTAAGCCCTACGAGATTCCTTTCATCTACCATCAGAACTGCGGGCCTATCAAGGCTGGTGACGTGGAGAACCTCACTGAGGATCTTCCTGATGGTACTTGGGGTGACCTACTCTACAACAGCCGGGTGCTTGTCTACGCTGCTGGTCGGCTGATTCCTTACCGGGTTGGTCCGATCGATCTGGGTACCGATGAGAAGTATATCCTCAACAAGATGCAGGACGATCCTGCTGAAGGCGAGGATGATCCGAACACTCTGTACGTCAAGCACTACATGCGCTTTGGTAAAGCGGTGGGTGACCTGGCTGGCTTCGAGGTGTTCGTACCATCGGTTACTGAGCGTGCCCTCCAGCCGCCTCCAGATCGCGACGAGCTGCGTGCTAAGCTTCTTGAGGAATACAAGGAGCGTCTAGACGATCCCGTCGCACAGGCGCGCATTCAGGATGCTCTGGTGGAGTCCTATAAGGAATACATCAAGGGCGATCCATCGGAAGGCTTCCTCTACAAGAAGAAGTCTCTGAACACTGCGCTCAAGCGGATGTTCCTGATTCACGGTCCAGAGGCAGGTTTCGATGAGGGTGGGCGCGCTAAGCTGATCATCAACTCCCTGCAAGAAGGTATCGACATCAAGAACTACCCGCACATGGTTAACTCCCTGCGGGCAGGTTCCTTCTACCGTGGCGCATTGACTGCACTGGCGGGTGAGGACGTTGACTTGATGGGTCGTATCTTCCAGAACGCCCGTATCGAGCCAGGCTTCTGCGGCACCAACGATACCTACGAGGTCAAGATCGACAAGCGTCGTATCGGCAGGACCATCATGGTGCCGGCCGTCACCTCGTCGGTTGACCGTAGCGGTGTCACGAACTACAAAGCTGTAAAGCTTACCGAAGAGAATATCGGTGAGTATGAAGGCAAGGTGTTCGGGATGTTCTCCCCGATGTTCTGCATCACCCCACGAAGCGACTGCTGTGAGGTATGCATGGGCGACAAACTCTCCCAATACCCTGACTCCGTGGGTTCCATGGTAGCCGAGATTCCGTCCACGATGATGGCGCGGATGATGGGCTCGGCTCACGCTAAGGAACTCAAAACTACCCCTCTCGATATCGAGAACTTCCTGAGGTAAGAAACCATGGGTAAGAAGAATCGCAACAACAATACTCCCGAAGCCCCTGCTGAAGAAGTATTGCAGGAAGGTACCGAGGGCGAAGAGTCCCTCCAGGAAGGTGTTGTTGCCGATAGCCAGGAAGGCGCAGATAACGTAGCGCCGGAGCCCGGTGTCGGTGATAGCGATGAAGAAGCACCATCCGATACCACTGCCGCTGATGAAGCTGCTCCAGGCGTTGAGCCAGACCTTCCTGAGCCCGGAGCAGAAGATGAGCCTGGTGCTGATCCTGTTGAGGGTGAGGAGGCTACACCTGAAGCTCCTGCTCCTGAAGACGAAGCTCCGAGCGAAGATTTGCCAGAGCCGGAAGAAGAGCCTGAAGTAGAAAGCTTCGAGCCGGTCAGTGAAGAAGCTGACCTGACCGACAAGCCTGTCAGCGCTGGTCGGCCTGCCATCGAAGTCCTGCGTGAAGAGCTCAACGGCAAGCTGCCGCCTGACGCCCTGCAAGCCTGGGACCTGAAGCAACTGCTGGAGTACAAGGAAACCGGTCTGCAGCCAGCCGTTACCAAACGCGGCAACTGGCCAACCGACCTGCGCCGTGGGCGTGACGTGCGTGCCTGGGACGCTACTGTGTTCCTGGACTTCCTGGACGGTACCATCAACGTACCGAACAGTATGGACGAGGAAGAGATCTACGACGAGATCTATCGTCGTTACAACATCCCGTCCAACTGGACTATCGAAGCTGCCGTGACCTACGTCAATGGCGGCGGTAAGCCAGCGTACACCGCGAACAACGTCTTGGTCGATGACCGCATGCGCGATTCCAAGACTCTCTCCCAATGGTCCTTCCTCGAGATCCGCACCGCCCTCTTGGGTGAGATCGAGTCGAAGTTCAGCAAGGAAGAGCTCGTCGGTGCTCTGCGTACCCGTCTGGGTCTGCAGGAAACCTACAGCGCCAAGCGGCTGCTGGACAACCTGAACGAGTCGCCTACGGAGGCCTCTGTGAACAACATTCTGTTGAAGTCCAAGCTGGACGAATTCTTGGTGGTGATGACCAAGAACCCGAAACACCTGACCGACCAAACGGCCGGTGCTGCGCAGACCATGCTGTACCGCGCTATCCGCAGCGTGATGCAGCGTGACTCGCAATCGTTCCATGAAGGCTGGATCATCATCCTGGACTTCATCAACGAGAACTACACCAAGGTCTTCACCGAAGAGAAGCTGCGTAAGGGCTACAGCCAGATGGGTATCTCCGGTGGCGCTGCTGCGACCTTCGAAGACCTGATGACCTTGCTGGTCCACACCCGCAAGCCTGCCAGCCGTGTGCGTGATGCCAAGCTGTACAACCTGCCGAACATCCTGCGTCACGTTACCAGCGAGCAAGAGCGGACCAACGTGATCCACTTCTACGCTGAGTAAGGCAAAAAAAAAGAAGTAGTGGAGACCCGGGCAAACGCCCGGGTCTCTGTGTCGTTAGAAGTATTTCCGAACGACGATTTTGTACTGAGCGATATACTCGGCGTAGACCAGGTCTACGCAGGTAGCGATATCGAAATCGCTGCCAGGGTTACGCAGCCCGTAGCGGGCGATGGTGTTCTTACGTACCTCGGTCCAGAAGTCTGGCTCTTTCATGGTGTCGCGGTTGTCAAGTCGCATGATCGTCTGTTCGAGGTAGTTGTAGACGAACTGCTTCTCCATACCGGCAGCTACCGGCTGTGGTTTCAAACGACGACCCATGAGGGAATTGCTATCAATACGTTGTGTCACAGCGTTACTCCTTAAGCTTTCCAGTTTGCCGGATTGGCGATTTCTTCAGGCGTGGCGGTAGCTAGGAATCGCTGAGTGTTTTCGATCTCTTCACGCCGGATCAGCGTATAGCGTTCGAGAGATGCCTTATAGCTTGGCGTCATGGGCACCATGGAGTTGAAGGTGTACTCGCCTTTCATCTTGAGATCTTGAACAGACATACTTCCTCCTATCAATAAACATAAGGCGGGGATTCCTCCCCGCACTCTTAAAGGCAGAATGGCGCGAACTCACTGAGGTGAGCAAGTACCTTGCCGCGGAAGAACTCTTCCTTATTCTCGTGGTAACGGACATGCTTGTCAATGTCAATGCAGACAAAGTACTGGAAGAGCGGCGTGATTTCAGGCCAGTCTCTCAGTCGACGTGTACGTCCCAGAGTTTGTTCGTTTGACTGCTGCGAGTCGATCGCAGTGGTCATGAGGTTGTAGCGTAGGTTCTTGATGTCTACTGCCGTACCTGCGGACAAGACTGTACTGACGATCACGTCAGCGTCGTTCATTACCGACATCTTGTCTTTAGAGACGTAGCGGACCACATTAAGTTGCGGGAACAGTTTACCCAGCATCTTGGTCAGGAGCGTACACATGTTCACCGTACCGCAGAACACGATAGCCTTCTGACCCTTCTCCATCACGTCAGCAAAGTTGACCTTCAGGTAGTGGCCGATCATGTTGATGTAAGTCTCAAGCAGGTGCTTGTTCTTACGGGTCATGAGCGACGCTTCGAATGTGTTGTGGTTGTACGCACCACCGAACCCCTTATACCTGATCGCCCGTGGGTTCTTCAGGTTGTACTTGATCGCGATGACGCGAATGAACGCATCGTAGTAGCCGGCGTTGAACCGGTCTGCTCGCGGATACATCGTCTCGTACATCTTGTTCAGGAACGAGTTCTTCGTGTCCAGCGTTGCCGACAGACTGAGGAACTTATGGATGTTCATGTGCGAGAACAGCTTCATGATCTGATGGGGGTACTGGTGACCCTCATCGAGTACGCCGAAGCCGATACCGAGCCTGTCGAAGAAGTCGATAGGGGCGATTGGGAAGCCTGAGCCGTACCCATCCTTCTCGAAGTCTTTCAGGTAATCGGAGAACGTGTTAGTGGAGATCAGGTTGATGTTACCGATGGGATCACCATCAAGCGCCATCTCCATGATTGCTCGCAGCGACTTACCGCCACGGATCTCGAGGATCTCTCCACGTTTGAACTTGAACGACTCTTCAAGATCAGGAGTCCACCGGTCGATGAACCCGCCTTTCATGAAGCAGGCCGTTCTCAAGCCCTGTAAGTTAATGCAGTGCTTGGTGAGTTCGGTTTTACCCTTGCCGGTCTGTAGCGTTACGATCTTGTTACTGCCGGGAGACAAGATGTGCTCGATGATGGCTGGCTGCGGGTCACGCGGCTCATGCAACGAGATCACCTTAAAATCCGCACGGAACCGATCGTCAATCTCGATAGGATGTTTCTTGATATCCATCTCATCGACACGAATGCCGTGATAGGACATCATCCTGAAGAAATCAACTTTCATGTTGATGTGGAAGTGATACTTCTTGCGGTGCTCTGACGCGGATGCGAACACCCGTGCTTTCACCATCTCCCGGCGACCATCTTCGATCTTCAGCTCGTACTGGACTAAGCCATTACAGAACTGTTCAACGGCCTTTCGCTGCTTGTCGGAAACTTGACTGACAGCGAATGAATGGCTATATACATCAATCCTCAAGACCTATCCTCCATACCGACGCGTCGCATCCAAGTGTTTGTTATCCAGATTGATCATCGCACTAGTTTTAGTAGGCGGTGTTGGTCTGGACGGCTTGCTGGATTTGAAGCGGGGCTTTGGTCTACCTTCGGGTCCATCCTTGAGCATCCGGCCGCTACGGTACCGGTGTTTCCACTCAGGGGGAACCTCTTTGAAGTTACTGTAAGCCGAGTTCGAGGAATTGAGACACTTCTTAGTGCCGTGGAACTTATCCAGCATTAGCTGCTCCAGGCGACGTGCCTGAGGCACAGTTCCTGCTGGGAAGATTCCGAACTCGATGGAAGAGAGTCCCGAGTAGTCCTCTTGAAGCTTAACACAGTGGTGGACGCCGTCGCGCAACTCCCGGAGATGTGTCTTAGTCCGGTCGTAGATGCAGGCGGTGCTACCAATGTAGAAGTAACCATTGGTAACGTTCTTGAGCACGTAAACGCAAGACGTGCCGTCGAACTTCCTCATGTGCTGAGAGAACAACGGATGGGACGCGGGAATAGACCCACTCTTGAAATCCTGAGCGTTGTTTAGACACTTAGGATCTTCCTTACAGGATAAGAGGATATTGTCTTTTTCTACGTCTGCCTGTTTCTCGGTCCCGTTAAATAGCAGACCGAACTCAAGCTCTTCAGGGCTTTTGTAAACCTCCTGTAACCTGAGATCTGAATAGGTGCCTTTAGCCAAGTTGGCTTTGATCGACCCGAACTGCACACCGGGGTTAGCCGAAGTGCCGTAGAGGTAGAGTCCGCTTGGCAGGTGAGTTAAGATGTAAACCCAGTGTTTCTTATCGACCGACATAAAACAACCCTGTAGACAGCACACTCTCACACTATCGTGAAAGGGCTGTCTACAGGGAGTCTTATCAGCAGGTCGATTCAGGCGACAGCAGCGGGTCCAGCAAGTGCTGCGGTCTATCCACCACCAGATACGACTCGATAGTCTCGAGCAGCTTCCGGCCGCCTTGGTAGGCGAAGAACGGACCCATGGAACGACCACTGATTACATGGTCGTATTTCGCAAAGCGAGTAGGTTCGCCCAGTGGTGGGATACGGAAATCGCCGAAGCGATCTTTCGATACCATCATCGAGGTCATCACGATCGCAACGTGAGTCATGTGAACCGGCACTTTGACTGCGATAGTCTCGTACAGGTCCAGCAGTGCTTCAGTTGGATCGTCGTACGCTGCCAGTTGCTTCAGACGACCCAGGTGGCGGTTGGAGCTATCGCGAGTCGAGCGGATCATCCCCTCAACTTCAGCCGCGAAGTCCTTCATGCTACCGTGGCGGTTCGGCAGCTCAAACACCGGGTTATCGAAGTTCCAGTTCTCCAGGCTGATGTGATAGAACCCATCATCATGGATCTTGAAGTTCCCATTGACGAAGAACTTCAGGAACTGCTCGGTCAGGTACGCAGTACGAGCACCACGAGATACCGATACGTGATACCGCACTGGCTGCTTGCTTTCGCTCGGGATTTCGAAAGTGACGTCACGGAACTGACTGAACCGTGCAGCGCTCATTCCATCCTTCACATCGGCACGACGCAGGATCGGCAGCTTGGAGCCGTTGATCACACCGTCACGGGCGCCGGAGCGCAGCAGCAACTTGATGCCCTTCTTCTCCACCCGAGGGTTCAGGCGGATTACGTTAGGCTCAGCACCTGGCAGGATGTACGGCCGTTCCTCTTCACTGATGTTGATCGGATCAGAGGCGGCAGAGGCTTCCGAGTGCTTAACCTTCAGTACCTGCTGGGAGATCTCGGACTGAGTCATCGTGGAAGCGATGTGGCCGATGTTCGCACCGTACGGTACGTTGTAGGCCAGCAGACCGTAGCAGGTTCGACAGACGCAGTTGTGATGTCGCCACGCACAGTTGAACGGGGTCCGGAAACTCTGGACCGTATCGATCAGGTGAGTGTCGCTATCACGCAGCGGCACGAACTTCCCGGATTGTTTGTCCAGGTAGTTCAAACCATCCAAGCCTTTGAACCTGCCTTTGGTGATCAGGATGTCGGACATGACCCGAGAGCCACAGTCGTTCATGATCAACAGGTCCACCTGAGCCGACGTGAACTGCATCTTGCGGTTACCGTACTCGGTTTGCTCAAGAGGCGCACCGGTAAAGATGATCGCTTTAGCAGCCAGCGTCGATTCCATGATGGCTTCGCCAGGATCGTGGATACCTGCGAAGTAGTTGCCCAGGATAGGCTTGTTGTACACATGGCTGTCGATGTCGGTGTTGAAACCACGCACCACCAGGATCTGCAAGAGCTGCTCCATCTTAAGCAGCCCTGCCCGGATGTCAGAGATGATGACGTTCCGGGCCAACTTCGGATCACGCTCCAGGACCAGCTTGACCGTGTCGTACGCTTTCTCGATGGCGATCTTGGTCGCTTCGCGGATAGCGGTGTCACGGGCTTCCTTAATCGGAGGATACTCGTACAGGTCGCTGAAGTCGAACGAGCTACTTCCGCGGATGTATTCCGAATACTCAACGATCGAGTCGTCGTACAGCCGGTTGGTGGAATAATAGCCCGCACGCCACAGTTCTTCACGGTTGTAGCCGCGTTCCCCGTATTCGATGTGGACATCCTCCACGATGGCCGACTGTACATCCTGGATCTTACCGTTCGACAATGGACCATTGCCGATGTGATGACGCTTATAGATCCCTAGCTGCTTATACTCCTCGTGTGGGAGCCACAGCTTGCGAGAGACCTGCGTGCGATAGGTGTTGGTGATCAGCTCAGCGCCGTCATCAAACACCAGGATGAACTCCTCATGGTCATGGCATGGCCAATCTCGCTCTGGAGTTTCGAACAGCTCGCGCGCATTGTACCGATTGTGACTTGGCATGTAACATCACCTCCTTAAATCGGGACTCGCAGGTCTCGTTCGCGTTGTTCTGGATCTGCACGGGAGATGTTCTTCCCGGACACCACCAAGTTGTGGATAACGTACTGTAGCGGACGATGTCCACCCAGCGGGAACTTCTTGCGGTCGATCAACTGCGGGATGTTGGTCGGCGTTTCGTGTGTGAGGATTACGTCACACGCTTCACGGTGAACGACAGGGTTGTTGTTCATGTCGTTCATCTCGGCGATCCAGTCACCGCCCATAGCGGCAGCCATGTTTCGCTCTTCCGACTCACCAGCAGTCTTGGTAACAGTTTCACGACCTGGACTCGAGTACTTGTCAGCATTGGTCAGACGGGCAGGTGTGCCGAATGGGCCAAGCTTCGAGGAACTCTGACCTGACCAGTCGGTAGCCGTCTTCTCCAGCGCCATGTAGTAGTTCGGGCCGATCAAGCATGGCTGCTTAGTCGTCACCATTTCACCAGCCAAGTTACGGTACGTCACGACGCTCATCTCTGGGCAGTACGGACCGTTCTTGATTTCGTTGATCACGGTATCCATGCGGACGCCGCTGTTTGCTGGGATGTGGAGGAACAGACCCCATGGCTGAGCGCCGTCTTCGATGACTTTGATCAGGTGGGACAGATGACGACCTTGTGGGATCGTTTCAGGGCGAGACAGAATTCCATGCATCTTCGGCGAGACCATCTTGTAGAAGCCCATCAGGTACGCGAAGTTCTTCATCGATAGCACCTGGTTATCCTGCATGCAAACTGCGTGCTTGATAACGTTGGTCGGGATTTCCCCGGTATCTGGCAGACCGTAGGTCCGGCGGATACGCTTGATGATGTCGCGACCTGCGGCACCAACCACCAGCTCGTGCTGACGACCGTTGTTCAGACGGTTAACAGTCGAGTTGGAGAAGATGACCACATCGGCACGGTTACCGTATTGGTCGACCGGCATGTCCTCGTCTTCTACTACAGCCGAGCCTACGCCTTTACCGCCAGCGGTATCGGTTACCTTCGGACCTTCACCGATCGCAGTCTTGTACTGGTAGATGATGTCTACGCGCCATTCATCCAGCACTTCGCCACGATAGTTCTTCATGATCCGCAGCAGCTCACCACGGCTCTTCGGCCAGAGACCTTCTTCGATGAGCGATTCACCAGCCCGGGCGATTGCCTCGTAGAGCATTTCCCACAGGCGTGGGGACAGATCTACGTCATCCGACATCTGCCCGCCTTTACGGCACAAGCAGGTGCGGATCAGGTTGATGTAGAAACGCTTGTCAGCTTCGTAATACTTCCGGAACTGACGACTCATCTCTTCGGGCATACGTGGGTTCGACAACCGGTCGTTGTGCATGACCCGGATATCTACCACGGTTGCTTCAGGGATACCGAACACCGTGGTGTCCAACCCATAGACCGGCTTGAGCAATTGCTTGCGGGTCATGTACATCGCGTCGTACTTCTCGGAGTACGGGCGTTGGGCACAAATCAAACCGTTGCTGTGAATCTTCTGACCGATCTCAGGTAGAGGCTGGTAGAGATTCTCAGTGCCGTAGATGTTGGCTGGATAATGCGTACGGCCGCAGGAGATGGTCCGCATCTCGAAACCGTCGGAACGGATTCGGTTTGCGTAGGTCCTGGAATACTTCACGCCGTCTTCAGTACCTGCCGGATCAGAGATCATGCAGACGTTGGTTTCCAGACCGTACATGTAGTCACCCTGCTCAGTTACAGCAGGAGATCTGGCGATCGTAACGTCTTTGTCGATCCTGGCGCCTGGGACCAGCTTGTCGTAGACGTCGGTGTCGAATTCGAACTGGAACCCGTAGTGCTGGTGCATTACGTGGAACTTGGTCAGCTCGATAACGTCCAGGCGTTTGGTATCGTAATCCTCGAAGATGACGAGGTCCAGCGGATTGATGTCGAACGAATCTCCGAACTTTGTGGACGTCAGTCTCGGGATGACTGCCTTAACCACTGCCTTGGAAGGAAACTTATGACTAAAAGTACCACGAGCCAGTTCACGTTCAAGGCCAGATTGCTGACGCTTGATAGTCCGACCGTCAACCACCACGAACTGCGATAGGTTACCGGTGTACATGACCTGACGAGCACCAGCTACGTAAGGCCAATACGGGTTGGCCCCACTAATCGGTACCATTTCTGGTGGTGTTTCAAAAACAGTTGAGGACATTCAACGATCTCCGTTGATGGGGGCGATGGTGTTACTAAACTGATAATGTATAACCAAAGACTTTACGGGACAGTTCGATGGCTACTAAGCTTGATACGCAGCAGGTCAGCACTCCTGACGAGTACACCCTTAGCGAGGGATACAACACTTTCCTTCAATCAATGGTTGGGTACATGCGCAACGATCCGAATACTCGGGTGATCACTATTGATCCTGAGATCGGCTATCTATACAAATTCGACTTGACGGCGTTCCTCCTGTCACAGAGCGTGGACTTGGAGGATCATCGACTTATCATGATGGTGAACGGTATCACTTCACGGCACCAGATCGATGAGACCCTGAATTCCCTGCTCATTCCTAACCAGGCATTGGTCGCTCGGCTGAAGCAGATCTACCGGACATCGCTCACCGCCGGGTAAACGAAAAAAGAAAAGCAAAGCGGGGAGTCACCTCCCCGCCTTTATGCTGTTACCAGCCGCGGCCACCACGGCCACCACGATCGCGACCACCGCGGTCGCGATCACGATCACGATAATCACGGTCACGACGATCATCGCGATCATCGCGGCGGCGGTCGTCACGATCACGGGAATCGCGACGGTCGTCACGGTCGTCACGACGACCACCGAGCAGGTCCTTCAGAGAACCTTTGCCACTGCGGCTTTGATCAGGACGAGACTCACGAGTATCGCGACGATCCTCGCGGCTGTCGCGGCGATCGCTACGCCCAAGTCGACGGTTACGCTCGTCGTCCGTTTCTTCCCAAGGCAGGTCATCAACGACCCCAACTGTTTCACCACTTGCATCGTAAACGGATTCCTCTTCCTCATCTTCACGGCCGGTGTTGCCAGGCAGTGCCGGAACAGAAACGCCGTATTTCTTTGCGAACTCGCCGAAGTTGTCGAGTGCAGGTACCCAACCCATGTTGAACTTGAAACCTTCCAGATGGGCGCAGGCCGGAGCATGGAGTTCCAACAGACCGTTCAAACGCTCAGTCAACTTGCGGAACGACAGCAGCAGAGAGTGGTAGTAAGGAGCGCTACCATCTTTCGAACCGCTGGTGTACGTCTTGCGCTCTTCTTCATCGCCCAGGATGTATTCGAGCACTGCGACCAGGAGCGCTTTGTCCTTGGTCTTGCGAGGCATCTTCACGCCGAAGAACTCAGCGGTCTCGTCGGTGTTCGCATCGTCCATGATCGGGAACGATACAGCGCAAGCACGCAGCGAGCCGTCTTCGGTTTTGTTCTTGAGGAACATGGTGAGCAGGTGTTTCTCAGGCGCCGAACCAACGGCATCCTTTACCACCTTGCGCATGGTGTCGACCGTCTTCTGGTCGGCATCGATCACTTTCTTCAGGAACGCCGAGGCTTTGGCGGTCAGCGCTTTGTGGCGCTTAGGCTCAGCAGCCAGTTCAATCAGCGCCATGGCCAATTCCTGAATGGTAACCTTCAGGCGTTCGACCATGTAGTTCTTGTTGGCATTCAGCACAGGCGATGGGCCTTCGCTGATTTGTTCTGCCAGTGGGTGGAATGCCGTACGATCAGTCCAGTTACCTTCACGGATGAACTTCTCGGTCGGGAACACCAGACGGCTGCCATTCAGGCGCACTGGCTTGAC